>TARA_R110002003_G_scaffold109_4_pt1 | contig 27213 bp, 26 predicted proteins | sample TARA_R110002003 | Tara Oceans TARA_R110002003 (sample SAMEA4396441) | marine metagenome | biome: Westerlies Biome; feature: [SRF] surface water layer (ENVO:00010504); material: water (ENVO:00002006), including particulate matter (ENVO:01000060) such as... | depth 5 m | reverse complement strand
GGGGGGGGGGCAGATTTTGGAGACTGATGCTCATTTGGTCTTCGCGCCTGCACTCGATGGAGGAATCGATCTTGTACATCCGTAGCAAAGAGTGCTGCAAGCACCAGCAAGGGAAGGATCTGCCTCGTCGTGTTGATCGCCTCCCCAGCCGTGTATGCCAAATTTTGCACCAGGAACGGGCATGCTACACAGACTACAGCACGGTTCTGAGGCCGTACCCGCTGGTGTCTCGAGCTTCCCCGTGGTACGAACGACGTTCGAGACGATGCTTGGGAAATTCTCCTCGACCGACTCAAAGTATTGCTTCATTAGGTCGTCGATGGTGGTGTTCTTTGAGCTTGTCGAAGCTTGCGTTGCGCCTGGTGATGGTTCATAGACAAGTGATGCGAGTGTGGGGTCCGCCAGTTCAATGTATGATAACAACTCTTTTTTCAAAACATCGCGCAGCGGATAGAGAAAATTGATACCCATAGGTGACGCGCCGTCCGAGATCTGCCAAGGAAGAGAGAATCCGCGACCTTTGGCAGTCTCAGCAAGAGTTTTCTCAGCAAGCCTGGTGGTACTGTCGCCCCATAGAATACTTTCGCACGCAGTTTGCTTGGCATACTCGACTATCAGCCTAGTTCTCAGCGTGTGGAGCACGTCAGCACGAGCTGTGGCCGAAGTAAGTGAAGCAATGAGTCGATTGAGCTTCTCCTGCGGGTCGACATCCCCGTCCTGTTCTGTTGCCGGTACTAGATTGGCGAGAGAAGAATTGTTCGGCACGAGGTGGAAGACATCGTGTAGTGGCAAGGATGTATAACGATGCTCTGGATACTGTTTGCGAATCCGTTCAAGTCTGTCAACGTTCGCTGGACCCTGGTCGGTCTCATCGACATAAAGGACGTTGATCGCGAAGCCCGTGCGGCCGGTTTTGCTTTTCTGTGTCTGCAGATGCAGATCCAAAATATGCAGCAAAGTTGTTGATGAAACTCCGAAAGAGAGGGGTAGCAGGATTCTGCGCTGCTGATCTGGAGAAGCAGCAAAGTTCACGCGAAAGCTTTCCAAGCGCTTGATTACTTTTGTATGTACATATCGCGCAAAGCATTCGCTGTTCAAGTTTTAGCAAGGTGAATCAATCATACCCCGGCCGAATACTGACTGGCAAAGTGGCTCTGAGCGCACGACAAGAACAGAGATATTATCCCTGCATCTCCTGCAAGCATCATGGCTCATACTGGCGTCGTGTTTGCCGGGCATTTTGTATGGTTGCGAGGTTGGTGGTGCAGATGTTGATGCCAAAAAAGTTGGTGTTCACTGCCTTTTTGGGCGGGCTGCTGCGCCACAGCAACCAACCAGCGCTAAGGTAAGCTCCCGGATGCCTCACGGCAGTGACGCGCAACCGTGGAAGCCAGACACCAACAATCCCACCGCCATTCAGGGACAAACCCTCATGGAAAAGTGAATGAAGAATCCCTTCACCGAAGACCTCCGCACGAGCACCCTTGCTTGAAGACTGCCACATTCTCGCCCGCCAGCTCGCCAGCTGGCCTCAAGCCTCACCGAAGCATGAAACCAGGGCTGCGGACAGTCGCGCTGCTACTGCTGTCCACCATAACAGCAGTGGCAGCGATAGATGTTACATTAGTAGGGCGTGCTCGCAACGGGACGCTTGTACAGGGCTAATGAGTGAATAGTCGCAAAAAGATGGCCAGAAATGCTCAGGCATGTACAGCAAGAAGTCGTGGGGAGGACAAGTCGAGCCCTTCATACTTGTGAAATTTCTCAAGAATGGCGAGAAGAACAAGGAGATACAGGACCCGACAGTGGGTGTCGTCATATGGGAATGGAAAGACTCGTTGCTTCTGGGGAAGCCATCGGACATGCCAGTGGACGAGGTTTGTCGAGGTTCTGATCATACGAGGCTAAGCGCTAACATGGACGACAGCGCCAATACATCTGCAATGACGATACCATCGACTCGCAACTCTGCAATGCAACACACCGAGGCGAATGGATACTTGCCGACGACGCCGACACCGTCTCCAAGATGAGCATCCGAACCGCTGCGGTCAACCTAAACGACCCGAAGCCTATCAACTATCCAGTCGCGGGTGGAGAGAGGAAGCTCTCGATCAAGACGGGATACTACTGCGTAGCGACCGCAGCCTACACCGATAACGTCGAGTATGAGGCTATTGTGACATTCCGGAACGCATACGGCGAGCTACCAGCTGCCCAGATCGCGAAGCTCCCATTTTACGGCGGCATCACGATTGTATACTTTGTCGTGTTGATCTTCTGGGGCTTCTTGTACTTCCAGAACAGGCACGACATTCTCGCGGTCCAAAACTACATTACCGCCATTCTGGTCTTCTTGGTGGTAGAGATGCTCATGACCTGGGGCTTCTACGACTACCAGAACCGTCACGGTAACAACGTGGGTGCCAAGGCTCTGATGATAATCGTTGCCATCTTGAACGCCTTCCGCAACTCGTTCTCGTTCTTCCTGCTCCTAATTGTTTGCATGGGCTATGGCGTCGTGAAGCCTTCGCTTGGCAAGACCATGACCGTTGTCCGCTGGCTCGCTGTTGCACACTTTATTTTCGGCGTCATCTATGCGGTAGCTTCCCTGACTGTTCGTCCAGACGACGCCGGCCCACTTGTTTTGCTAGTCATCCTGCCCCTTTCTGCGACCCTCACGGCGTTCTACATCTGGACGTTGAACTCGTTGAACCTCACAATGAAGGACCTCATGGAGCGCAAACAGCACGTCAAGGCGACCATGTACAAGCGCCTATGGTGGTGCATCTTGACAAGCATCATCGTCATCTTTGGCTTCTTCTTCATCAATAGCTTCACATTTGCTGGCGCATCGACGCCAGACTTCGCACCAACCCATTGGCAAACCAGGTGGTTCGTGCTAGATGGGTGGCTCAACCTGGTGTACCTGGCCGATGTCTGCTTTGTCGCATACATGTGGCGACCCACGGCCAACAACAGGAGGTTTGCGATGAGTGACGAGGTAAGCCATGAATACGTGGATTAGTCTCGATCATTTGCTTACCGATCTTAGATTGCCCAAGATGACGAGGGCTTCGAGATAGCGTCGCTGCGCGACTCACTTGACGAGGAAGAAGGAGGCTCAGACCACCCACCATCGTATGACCCTGCACCTAGGCAGCGCAACGAGAACCGCGACGTCTCGCCGTTACCGGCACCAAAACCGACAAAGCCTATCGTCCCTCCAAGGGAAAGTCTTGATGGCGATACCATCTTCGCAGTTGGTGAGGACGACAAATGGAGTGACGACGAGGAGCTCGAGCCATCGAGCCCGAAAGATGGAGACAATGAGTATTCGAGGTTAACAGGTCGCAAGAACGACTAGGTATCAGTTCATGGTATGGAAGGTGGTGCAGAAACTTGAGGCATGGCGTTTGTTGGGTATCTATATCAATGTACTGTATGATCAGAGGCGTGTCATCACCCCGCTACGAAACAAGCATTTGTGGCGTTATAGATAGTATCATTACATCTCTGTGTCCCTGCAGCTTTTCTGCTCTTGACCATGTCTGGGTGATGCGAGAACGAGGCTGAAGGGCACAGCGATAAGTCCGTAAACGCCGCGGCAGCTTGCGTTAGAGCTCCGCAGCGCTCCAGATATTGCATCATTCGCATGACAGCGCAGATGCCATGAAGATGGCTTCACGAACACTTTCGTTACCTCTAAGGCGAAGCGCCTACACATGCGACTTGTGTTTGAACAGCGTTCGTCCGACTAAAAACGTGCGGCTTGCAACAATCCGCACTCTCACCAATGCGTCATCGCAAAGTCAGCCACTCCCTCCACAGCGCGGTTTATGCGTGCTCCGACGTCCGAAGGCCTCGTTACAAGCAAGCAATATATTCACAAGACGCTGTGAATCCTCGCAATTCTACTCCACCGAGTCTGCTACCCCGCAGTCGATCGCCTCGGGCTTTGCGCCTCTCCCTCATCGTCATCTCATATCGCTCTCCGGCGCCGACGCTCCGAAGTTTCTGCACGGCCTCATAACGAACAATGTGGACTCGACACGCCTGTCGCCGTTCTACTCTGCGTTTCTCGACGCGCGAGGGAGGGTGCTGTGGGATGTCTTTGTGTGGGTGTGGCCGGAGCTGGTCGCAAAGAATGGAAACTGGGCATGCTACATCGAAGTCGATGCGAATGAGGTGGAATCATTGAAGAAACATCTGAAGAAACATAAGTTGCGAAGCAAGATCGCGATCAAGGATGTACCAGAGGACGGACCAGAGGGCATCCGCGTGTGGGCGGCGTGGGGAGGAGCGCACGAGCAGGTGCAAGAATGGTCTGAAGTAGCGGGCCTCCAGGACCCACGCGCTCCAGGCTTATATCGCTACCTAGCCAATGCGGATCGCGACACAATTGCAGATGGATTGCAGCCAGTGGATACAAAGTATTACCACATACAGCGGTATTTGTACGGCGTGCCAGAAGGCCAAACCGACATACCACGAGAGACCGCACTGCCCATGGAATGCAACATCGACCTGAACGGTGGCATTGATTTCAAGAAAGGGTGCTATGTTGGCCAAGAGCTCACCATTCGCACGAAACACACGGGCGTGGTCAGGAAGCGCATACTACCAGTTCGTTTCCAGCCGAAAGACGCACAGTCCTCTTCACAAGACACTACACAGCCTTCAAACTACGACCCTTCATTTTCTCCTACACCTTCACCCAACACAGACATCAAGGCACTCGATGAATCAGGGGCTGTCAGGAAAGGCCGAGCAACTGGCAAGATTGTGGCAGCACTCGGCAACGTAGGACTTGCGTCGTGCAGACTAGAGAACATGACGCCTATGCGGGTCAGCGCGGAAGGCGGTACATACAAGCCGGGCATGCAGTTTGGCGTAGATGTTGATGGAGAAGTGGTTAGGGTCGAGCCTGTTCTGTACGATTGGTTCGTGCAGAGGAAACAAGTGCTGTGGGATCGCGAGGATCGGAAGAGGATTATGAGCGCGAGGGAGCAGGATAATGCAGAACTAGAGTGATACTAAATGCACACATGTACCATTCATTAATCGCCAGTTGCGACGGTTTGGTGTGAACGCCTTGCGTGCCCGATGAGCTGACCGGCGGGGCTGTGCGGTGTGGCTGAGCTTGCGACGTCATTGGCCCTGTACTTCAACTCGCACCACGACGCGAAACTCCTTCTTCGCAACATTACTGTCAATTACTGGGCCTTGCAACACCATTACAGTGGTCAAAGACGATCACTGTGCCTCTGTGGACTGAAAGCGCTCCATAATGGCGGTCATTGTCCCATCCAAGTCATCCGACCACGGCTTCTCCATCTCCAACATCATCTCGCGCTTCCGCTCAAAAAGAACGATAGGCACAAAAACTCCCGGAAAACAAGTCCAGCAACAACCCATCTGTGACAAACGCCCTGCCCTTATTCCCTCGCCTCTTCCCTTGGTACTCCCAGAACACCAGCACTCCCTACCAACGATCGGCTGGACAACCGTCACGTTCCCGCAGCCCCAACATCCATCAACACTTCCCAGTGCCGGCAACGCAGAGTTATCTCCAGCGCCAGGCCTGCATCCTCTCCAACTAGCATACGAAGCCCTCTTTGCCGCCAGCCAAGCCTTCTTCAACCTCGCCGACTCAGAAAAATCGCAATGGAAACACAAACTCGGCTCCGAAGAAGGCTGGTCCAAAATCCCCGGCGAGAAGGAATTCATCACCTTGAGAAGTCTCGAGTACTGTCCCGACATACTAAAAGACCCCGCGAAGAAGTACTGGGATCTCATGGGCTTGTATCTCGACTCCTCACTAGGCCGCATATCCACCTCACTCGGCCTGCCCGATACCGAAGATCAGGGTTTACGGCAATTTGTCGGACCGTGCAGGACGATGCAAGCCCACGATACAGAGAAGACGGCGACGATGCTCCGACTGTTTCGATACGAAAGCTGGGACCCGAAGGTCGTGGCCGAAGCACACTCCGATCTCGGACTCCTGTCCATCGTCGTCGGAAACGTGCCGGGGCTGGAAGTCTGGGACGGCCACGGCTGGTTCGAAGTCGAGCGCGAAGTCGCCCGCGCAGGTATGAAAGGCGCGAGTTTGCTCGTTGGGCGACAGCTGGAGCGCTTGAGTAACGGGCGGTACGGCGCCGGGGGACATCGGGTTGTTAGCTACGGGCTGCCGGAGGCGGATGGGGTTGCGAGAAGGGCGTTGCCCGAGGGGCATGTGGGCAGGTATCGCTTTTCGATTGTGTTTGTGCTTAGGGCGCATGAGCCGGTTGTGGTGGATTCGGACACGCTGGAGACGCGGATTACGGGGAAGTGGGAGGAGGGCGTGAGGGGGGTCACGGCGGGGGAGATGTATGAGCGGATTAGGAGGAAGCATTATAATATCAATATTGATGTGGAGGAGAGGGAGAAGCAGAGGAGGAATATTGAGAAGGTGAAGGGGAGAGGGACGGGGTGAAGATTGTGTTCGATGGACGAGGAAGTACAAGTCTTCGATGTGCTTATGACGCTATATCTCCTCTTTTATCTCAATGCCCCTTCCCATACATACTTGCCATATCATCCAATGATGGTTAACGTAATGTAGGCAGCATGTAGAAGGTCAGGAGATTGAAGATGGAGATTCGGGTGGATGTAAGAACGGGAAGAGAAATGTGGTCAAAGAGTTATGACATTCGCAACCTCTGCGGCGGTGATGTGGTTGGGATGAATTGTCGTGTCACGTGTTGTACAACTGCGCTTTTTGGAAATCAGTGTCCTTGCAGTGACATCACACATCCGTTTGCTCGTCCGTGAATGCTCCCGTCACTGCAGCAACGAGATGCAGCAGTCGCGCTTTCACGGCAACACCACGCCAAGCATCGCGAGACCAACGGAAGTGCATTATGTCAGCCGCGCAATCACTCCTCACTAGCGAGAGATGCTAAGGATAAAGACCTCCCACGCCGCTGCACTGAACGCTACACATCGTCTGCACAGTCAACATTGGCATTGCACTCAACCTTCTACTCAACCTTCTACTCAGAGACACCTTCAACCTACTCTTTCGAATCAACCACATTCACCAATCACACACCTTCTTGACACTGTCACAATGTTGACCATCCTCACTGTCAATACCGCGATCAACACCATCAACTTCGGCATGGCGTTCGTCGAGGCCTTGAACCAAGCTACTTTGCCGGACCACTCCATTCTCCGCGCGCGCTCAGCGTCCATTGAATCTGTCGATTCCGCTGGTACCATTTCATCCAAGATGGACTGCGACTCGGGCTATGGCTCAGGAGATGACGAGGATCGAGACCAGGGTAAGTTACATACCTTCAACCGGTGTATGCTCTAGCACTAATCATCATGCAGACGTTCATCGAGACAAGCGCCCTCCTGATCGGTTTCGGCACATTTCTACAATCGACGACCGCATTCACATCCGCCACCATCACTTCCTGTACGCCGTGATTGCCGTCCTCGTTACTTGTATCATCGACTACAAGCTTCTTGCGCTGCCACTCGTGGCGTTAGCAGCCTATGCTATCATTGGCACTGTTTTCACCCTTCCGATCGAAGTCGAGAAGATTCTCGATCTCTCCATATTCCGCATCGATTGGACCTCCAAAGTCGAAGTTCGTTGCGAGGAGGTCACGAAGGTCGTTGTTGTGGAGAAGCCGCTACACCACTATTACTACAACACCGAGACTGGACCGGCTTCCTCTGATGCAGCAACACAAACTCTCCCAGACAGGAAGCCAAAGTATGTCGATCAAGCAAGTTCGACCACGGCTACCAAGTACACCAGCAGCGGTGTTCAGACCGAAACTCCCGCAATAGTCAAGCCAAAGTACACTGATCAGGCGACATCAACTGAGATCGCTTTGACGAAGACCGCGGGAACTCAGACGTCGAGCGGCATCTACACCACCACTACCCCTCAGCAGGATGCGGAGATGCGTCGCTCTGAAGCCATGCGCAATCGTTTGCGCCGTCCGGGTATTGATCCTTCACAGCGCGAAGTGACACCCGTTGAAGACATCATCGTGGTCGAGATCGATCGCACCGCCGTCCCCATACTGTCAATCAAGCGATTCAAATGCTTGCTCTCTCTTCAACTGGAAGCCAATCCAATTTTCCCTCAGATGCCAGCATCCGCCCCATGCAGCTCAGCGATGTATGCCAACCACGATCCATGGTACTACACTCGCGAGCAGATTCTCTCCGACGACGGCAGCCGTGTTATGGTGGACAACTACTACAATTGGACTGAGACATCCATAAAGCACGTCTTTGTCTCAACTTCTCATCTTGGTAAGTGGCTCGTCCGGACTCAAGACCAAGCATACGTCTTCCAGTGGACGCTACCAAACAATATCTGGTACTGTGCCGAGCACGGCTTCGGCTTCTATGAGAACGAGCCTGGTGATGAAGAACCGTTCTGCATCGTCTACGGTAACCTGAATACTGCGGATCCTAACATGATGGGCCCTATTCGGACGGGACACGCACTACAGGGCCCGTATTATGACGATGTGGTGAAAGAGGTCAATGCTTTCATAGAGAAGCAGAATAAAGAAGTTCGGCTTCAAAAAGCAGCTGAGAAGCGGGCGAAGGAGGAGGAATCACGCAAGGCCCGGGAGATGCAAGAGGCACAGTGGCGCGCGGAGCAGGAGGAATTACTCAGGGCTCAGCAGGAGCAACAGGCACAGTGGCGCGCGGAGCAGGAGGAAGTACGCAAGGCCCATGAGCTGCGAGAGGCACAGTGGCGCGCAGAACAGGCGCGGTCGAAGGCGCGCCGCGAGGAGGAAGAGAAGAAAAAGAAGGCGTCAAGGACGGCTGAAGAGATTGAGAAGGACGTCAATGAGCAGAAGGAGAAGATGAAGCAGAGCAGGGAGAATGCTCGGCGGCATCGTGCGCGACAGCAGGCGCGGAACAATGTGGCTGGCAGGCGCTAGGCTAGGGGCGGGTATGGAGGAGGGGTGTTCACTGGAAACATGGGACTCGAACTGCGAAGTAGGAAGCGGCGCGGAGCTACAACCGAGCTACATGTCCCCTTGAGGATAAGCGAGTGCAAAAGCGAACAAGAAATTGGGAGAAAAATGTAGAAAAACGACGGGCGCCGCGATGAGGCGACGCCTCAACAATGATATAATCAATGAAAGACTATAAGATTCGACATTGACGCTATAATGCTTAGGGCGTGACGATACACGGTACCACTCACCATTGAGCCTTCTGTCGTCTCTCTTCTCTGCGTGCTAGCACCCTCAGTTTCCGCATGCAATTTTCCAGCTCTAATATATAACTTGAAACGACGGGGTGAATACTTCAATGCATCTGCATATATGTCGGGCGCGTGCCAGAAACGTCAGTGGATGTCAAGACTTTCACACCGACTCTTTACTCAAAACATCAGCCACATCTAACAAACCCTCGTCTCTTACCTCTGCACTCTCCTCAATTTTTTCATACTACCTCGCTCCTTTCTCCTCCAACTTCTTACACAGCTGCTCCATCGTCTCACACTCCAGCAAGCCACCGTAATGCACCGATCCATCAAAATCGCGAAACACATCGTCCTTGATCTTATCCCAGTTCTGATGTTGCTCGAACTCTTCAATCAATTGCTCGTCTTCGTCTTGGTTGGATCTGTCAACTAGTGGCGGCAGATGCAAAACCCACACCCCACCCCCGTCCGGCCAGCCAAAGATGTACCTCATGCGTCGCTGAACAGGCCGCCATCGCGGGCCGAATCCATCGTCGAATCTCCACCATTGTCCGTTAGCAAAACTGGTGTCCATGATGGCGCCGCCGCCTCTGAGCATGCAGAACGCTACGGCCGTCTCTTCGCCATTGGTCCAGTTGGTTTGCGGCACGCGCAGTGTTCCGAGCGGGCTGAGCTGTGAGCGCCATGTTGAGCCGAGCACGTACGACACGATAGCGGGGATGGGAGTCTCGAGTTGGATGAGGGTGTTTTGCGGCCGAGGAGTGGGGTAGGCGTAGAGTTGGAACGACTCGTGGTTAGAAGTCCAGAGTCGGACTGGGTACATGAAGGGTTCGTCGGGATAGGCGGCGGGCTGTCAGCGGACGTCCAGATTGTTGCCATGAGCTCGAAGCATTGAAATTGAGCAGCTGCGTGATGATGCTCAGACTCGAAAATCGAGTCCAAGCTGTGCATCAGAGCCATGAAGTGATGTCAAAAGCGGCGTAGTTACCTCGCTAACCCAATGCGATACTAACATCTCCAGGCAAACACTGCTCTCCCTTTCACCAACCTTCCTCCACCCCACCAACCCCGTTCCTACCACTTACCCAACCGCCAAAACCAAAAAGATGACAAAACCCCCCCTGTACAAAAAAAGCACCCACATCAAACAACGGAGTGGCTAGCCCAATTGGATCCGCGAGCGACCAAAACCTGCCGGGGCCTGGTCCCCAACTGATTTTCGGTTCCCCCAGTAGTTTTAGGTTATTATATTTTCTATAATGGTGGTCCTATAACCCTGGACCAGGGATCAATCGAACTCGCGCCCTGCAGAGTCTCGGAACAAGAGGCCAATCTCGAACTCCGACTAAGAGGGCGCGCTTCAGGCGTCCGAAGATAAGAGTTTGGAGATTTAATGGAGTAATATAGAAGAGGCTGATAATTTGTTTTTCATGAGGTTCTTGTTTGGGAGTGCGTGTGTGGTGTGGGTGAGGTCGTGCGCGTAGCGCGAGGTGAGAGCGCGAGGTGAATGCAGCGTTGGCGCGGTCGTTTGGAGTGTGGCGAAAACCTGTCGTCCGACGTCAACACAGATCGCCCGTACATGGCGTGCAGGTGCGGAGGAGTCGAGCTTGAGTCTGTTGCCGGTGTGGGCGGCTACCATGGAGTATGAGCGCTCGAAGCTGTCGTGTCCTCGAGCGAGTGAACCAGACATCGTAAGCTAGCTCGGTGAACGCGATTAACTCAACGCGTTAAGCAAGTTGTGCCCATCTTTCCTACAGAGTTAGATGAAGTGAGAACTTGAAATGACTGCCCAAAACTAGCTGCCGCAGAGCACCATATGCACAATGCTTTGACGGAGGATTGGATTCGACGAATTAAGAGACTATAAGAAAAGATGAAAAATGTGAGAGACTAGGACAATGGAACCCGAAGTGAGATGGTCGGTAGGAGCGTGCATAGGCATCTAGCGAGACTCATCATTTCTTCTCTTGTACCTCACTTCGTTGCTCCTGTAGCTTGCGCCGTGCCTCCGCTTCTATTGCCTGCCTTTTGGCGCCCTCTATTCTCTCATCAATGATCGCGATCTCCGCCTCTACCTTTAACAGTTTCTCCTGCAGCATCTCCTCATACTGCTCATCGGTCAACACGCTCATCGGGCTCCACTTGCTCTTCGCAAACCTCTGAACCAGTGTGTCCTTTGGCTTGTAATCTGGCTCCGCCTTCAGTTGAGCCTGCTCTCGGAGCTCTTGCGAGTTTCGTTTGTCGAGGTAATTGTAACTTTGTTGTCCCGTCCAGCCAAACAATGTAAACATCAAAGTCCCCGGGATGACATTTCGAGGTCCGCGAAACAGTAGTCCCAAGCTGAAACCAGTGAAGGCGCCAGCGATGGTTGAGGCGCGGACCTTGTCAGACAGCGAGGGATTGAGGTCGTTGCGAACATGGACTGGCGCGCCGCGAGTGATGTTCCACCAGTTTAACAATCCGGCGTGATTGAGAATAGAGGTTCGCGTTAGCCAGAATGTGGAACCAATGGCGAAGCACTGTGCGCCTGAAAAGATGGCAAAGAGGGTAGGTGTCTGGGTACGAAGAGTGCCGTACAGAGCACCTGTCACAAGACCGGGGATGGCTGCTGAAGTTAGTCATATACATTTCAACATCCCTCTTCTGCATTGTTGGTATGTTGGATTTGAGCACGTGATTCGCTTGGCGCTGTGCCATCGTAAGACTCGACCGGTCAGGACTGCAGGACTGCAACGTATGTAGCGGTCAAGCGAAGCGATCGAAGCCAGCGTCCAGGGCGGGTATAGATTGTATGCAATGCAGAATAGCACAGCTACGTACCAGATGCGCCACCAACGAAGGCGGCTGATTGTGCTACATGGAGGGGCTGAGTGACCTGTCCAGGGTCGTACTTCGTGGTCATTGCTCTCTCATTGATGCGAAGTACAGCTGTCGAAAGGCTGCGCTGGCGTATGTGTCGTTGGTGAAGTGCGCCCCAGCGGAAAATCCACTCCTGGATGATGTCTGTGATGACTAAGCGGGGCCACCCAACGAAATGCCTTTAGCACATTTCCCGAAAACTGGTGGACCTTGCCCTCGCACCGACTCCACCCCACAACACTCGACTACACCCACCGAGAGCAGGAAACCGCTCTCTACATAACCCCAGACAGCGCGCGGAAAATTACTGCGCGTTGCCCACACAACCGCAATCATGGGTACGCCGTCCTCCTTCTGTGCGGAAAATGCAGGCGTCACCCGCCAGGCGGCTTTTTTTGCCCCGCTCTGTGCAGCGACAATTTCGAGGACACCATGGCTGACTATACTGTGTGCAGCGCCCAAGAAGAAGCAAGAGAAGATGTCCCTGGGAGATTTCCTAGGCGACCAATGTACGCGAAACGCTCCGCTTGCGCACGTAGATGGCTAACAGGCTGAAGCTCTCGGATCATGGGCTGACGAGATGGAGGACATGCCGATGCCTCGTGAGTAGCACACGCCTATGCTCTATGATTTCACCACTAACAGACCACAGGAGGAGGTAATATTCACCTCGCTGTCTCTTAAGACGCAGATTTGCGATTGACAACGTACTTACGTCCTGCAGCAGGTGGTAGCAGCTCCGGCTATGGAGGCGACCGACCCTCCTACGGCTCCGGTGGAGGTTTTGGGTCTGACCGCGGCGCAAGCTTTGGTATGCACATTCTGTTCGCGACCCTTCTACATGTGCTGACGTTTCTCTCAGCCGACCGTGGATTCGCAGTGCGCGAGCAGCTCCCCCTTCCTTCCAAGCCTCCGTATACCGCCCATTTGGGCAACTTGTCCTTCGACGCTACCGAAGGTGACGTAAACGACTTCTTCGCCGACTGTGAGGTCACCAACGTCCGCATTGTCGAAGACAAGCTAGACCGCAAGCCGAAAGGCTTCGGCTACGTCGAGTTCGGTTCGGTCGAGGGTCTGAAAAAGGCTCTTGACTTGTCGGGCACGCAATTCCAGGGCAGAAATGTCAGAGTGAGCGTCGCTGAACCACGTAAGACTACCATTCACAACGTGAAATGTACTCACTGACACTGTTATAGCCAAGTCCGATCGCCCTGAGGCTCGAGAGATCACCGACTGGACCCGAAAGGGACCCCTCCCCGATCTGCCTAACCAAAGGCGCCCATCCGAACGTGGTGCTGGTGGATACAACCGTGGGGGCTTCGACGCTGCTTCGGATGCAGGCAGTGACCGCGGCGAGCGCCGACGACCTCCTCCCTTCGCAGCCGATGGCAAAGAGCGAGACTTCGGTAACTGGGAGCGCAAAGGACCTTTGTCTCCTGTTCCAGGAGCCGCACCCAACTCGATGGCGAGGGAAGGCAGACAGCCCAGCTTCCAGGGTGGTGCGCGCGAGCACAGACAATCGCCAGCCTGGGGTGAGGGGCGCGCTGACAGTGGTTCTCGTGGACCACGTCGTGAGTTCGAGCCTTCGGAGAGGCCTCAGTATGATAGGCAGCCCACAGCACCAGAGATGGACAACCAATGGCGGACCAAGATGCGACCTGATGCACCAGCATCTGCCTCGCCGACAGCCACCCCTGATGCCAGCACACCGTCTTCTCCAACCCCGGCCCCAGCTGCACCCGCCGGACGTCCTAGGCTCCACCTCCAAAAGCGGACAGTGTCCGAGGCCCAACCAGCACCGGAGGCCACCCCATCGTCGAACAAGCCCAATCCCTTTGGAGCGGCCCGTCCTATCGACACAGCTGCGCGCGAGAAGGAGATCGAAGAGAAGAAGCAGCTTGAACTGCGCCAGAAGAAGGAGGCAGACGACAAGGCCCGCGAAGAGCGAAAGGCTAAAGAGGCAGAGAAGGCGGCGGCAGCGAAAGAGGCGGCCCCTGCGTCCAAGGGCGAGGGATCCGAAGCAAAGCCCAAGGCAAACTTTGAAATCTTGCAGCGGGAGGGCGAGGAAGGCACCGCTGGAGGACAAGACGAGGACGCTAACGGCGAGATTGTCGACGACAAGGCCGTCAAGCCGCAAGAGGTTGTTCGTGACCCACCCAAGTCTGAGGGAGCATGGAGACGCAAGTCCAACACACCGGCTGCCCCCGAGGGTACCACGACCGAGACAATGGAAGACGATGGTTGGAGTACTGTCACAAAGCCGGCAAAGAACGCCAAGCCCCGTCGCGGAGGACCCCCAGCGCGTGCAATCGCGTCCTAGGTAGACTCGTCTGCCTCATCTCGCCGTCGTTGACCTCCTTTTGCATTCCTTTCTCCGAGCATGACCGCGACGTTGCGCATATAAAATTGGCGTGATGGAGTCATCGTGATCCTTCGCGCTTGTTCAGATGCTGGACGACTTTTGTTTTGTGTGGCCGTCTCGATCATGTTGCATCACCCTAGCAGGTTATGCTTCTCCCGCGATACCTCGACCTTGCACCGGCAAGCAAGGCATGAACTTCTTTGATTGAACTGAACGATGGCAACGATTGCAAGAATGGCTGCAGACTTGGAGAGCATGAGTTTCGACCTTCACTGTTCTGCAAGGTTATGATTCTTGTTTTTTATATGTACTTGCCTTTAAAAGTTCTGGCTCTTCAGCGCATCCCCCCTCCTTCATGTCCGGTGGAATCAAAATTTATGTGGCATGTGCTCTTCTCGATTTCCCTCCTCAGGTACCTAGTAGTGGGTGGCAGAGGAAGATCATGACTGAAAGACGATACAAACGCTGAAGGATAACAAGAATTTCCTACACATAGACATCAAAGGTGCTCAGGCATGTACTCAGGTACCATATAACATCCTGAAACAGTTGTCTGCTCAGGCGACCTAGTTGCTTCGTACGTGTTAGCTTGTCATTGGTGAAGTTCGATTCTGACAACTCGGGTTGGTCCAGCCTAGTCAGCGTGCACGACGCAGTAGCAATCCGTTGCAGAACATCACCGCTCGTTAAATTCACAGTGACGGTACAACAATCCTCAAGCGTTTTGTGATGGCCGTTGACGTCGATCGCTCCTGCTGCTTCGCTTGGGTATGCCTGCCCGCATCCCTGCTGCTTCGCCCCTCATACGTCAGATGGGCCCTGCGTCTTGTCCAACCTCAACATCTTGCTTCAGCTCCAAACATCATCGTATTTCGTGTAGCGTCAATTTTCTTTGCGTTGCTAGATCTCGTTGGTAGCTTGTCTAGTTCATCGCAGCTCGAGATAATTGCATTTGCGTTTGCGTTGGTTTACCACATTCATCCTAAGATAGACGCATCCACGTATTTGGCAGGTAGCAGAACACATCAGGCATGGCTTCCAAGTCGTCATCACCCGGGCCAAATCCGGCTGCGGCAACTCCGGCAAAGCAAACTCGATCAAGAAAAGCTGCAACTCAGAGCGCAGGTGTTGGAAGAGCTGGATCAGCTGGCGGTATTGTTCTTGAGAAGGAAAAGGAAGCTAAGAGTAAGAGCACGCCTACAGCCTCGAAACCTGCAGCACCTCCAGCCAACCAGGACGAGGCTACATCGGCGCCAAACAAGACACCACGTCGCAAACCCAGGAAGCTGAACAAAGATCCAATATCTACAGGCCAATCTACTACAATCAAAGCTGAGAGTCCACCTTCCGAACCTCCAACGGCCACCGAACTTGAAGCACTCAAGTCCCGCGTGCGCGGCCTGGAAGCCAAAGTAGAAGAGCTCTACAAGAATGGCACCCTCGATCGTCCAGGTCGCTCGCCCCGTCGACGCGGCAAAGGCCGCAAGAACTCATCGCAGCAACAAGTCCCCACTCTAGCGTCAAGCAGCAGGCAGCCCGCAGAAGAAGCCGACGACGTCGAAGAAATCGGCCGCGGCAACGTCGACGCCGACGCCCCCGCCGACGAAGAAGTGGAAGAACTCGTCCGCCTCGAAGGCGAGCTCGAAGTCGCGCGTCAAGACCTCGCTGCCTTTCGACCAAAAGGTGCGCGGAAACCGTCGAACCAGACGTACGCGGAGGAAGAAGAGGATGTAGAAGACATTCCCCGTGATGAAGATAGGAACGCGAAGAGCGCGAGTAGACATGTTACGCTCAGCGGGAGTTACCGCATCCCACTCCCCGCCTCCGTATCCGTGGACGATGTGAAGCATATCCAATCCGGCGTCTCCGCTGCACAGAACGTCGCTCGCTCGTTCCTCGAACAACGGCGCGCAGCGGCGTCGTTAAGAGAGACACAGTCCCCTGCCTCGCAATCGTCAGCGTCGTCGTCGACGAAACCCGCGCAAAAGAAAAAAGCAGCGCAACCGCGCCCGGCGCCCAAGTCGGTCAAGTCGTCGATGGAGATTGCGGAGGTCGGTGGGCCGGAGGGAAAACAGAGTTGGAGCGAGTGGATTGGTGGGTATAGTGTTGCGATTAGTCGGGCGGTCAAGAGTATTGACCATGAGGCTGCGGTGGAGAGTCAGCGTGTTGCGACGAACAGTACGGGTGGAGGTGCACCGGCGAAGAAGAAGAAAGGTGCAGGGAGTGGAAGCAAGAGGCCTGGTGTGAAGACGAAATTGAGCGGGGAGCAGGTTGAGGGATTGATGAGCTGAATGGACGAAGGAAGGGGTGGGTGTGTTGTACGATATGGATAGGATATGTTTGGGTCGGGACACAACGAAGGTAATCTACGATACTAAAAAGATGTGAGAATTAAGCTACGCTGATCGGTGTGCATCAAAACAATCTATGTCCTCGCGCCCTCACCTCCTTCCGCACTTGCGTTTTCATGTCGATTCTCATTCTCTCCCGTCTCTTCTGTCACAGCATCTTCGGCGACAGGTTCTGGTGTCTGACCGACTTCATCCACGGGCTCTGGCAGCGCAGCTTCCTCCGCAATCCCGCCATTGGATGCCGGAGTGGTGGTTCTATCACGCACGACTGCCACCGCAGCAGGCACGCTCGTAGCGCTCGATGAGCGTGAAATCCGGGAACTCGAGCCCCGACTGCCTGTGTCCAGACCACTTCCGTTTGACCGCATCCTCGTCCTTCCAGAAGATCTCGACGAAGTCGCAGTCGACCTCCCCCTCTTCGAACTACTCTTTCCCGACTTCACACTCCCAGCACCTCCCTCCACGCTTGCAGTGTCACTCACATGCTTATCCTTCTCATACTCCATCCCCGCCCTGGCCCCAGATACCACCATACCCAGTATTCCACCCATCCGTGTTTTACCTCTCTGTTGTTTCCAACTCCCAACTGTGATCGGGCGTCCGCGGCCGCCGGCGAGCCAGTACAGTTTTGGCGGAAGGCGATCAGAATCGGCCCAGGAGGCGGAGCCGGCGCCGCCGCGGAGACTGGGGATGGGAGGGGTGGATGTTGAGACTGGGGGTGTGAGTGGTTGCTGTGCAGTTCGCGGGCAGAGTTGGGTGACCGTGGAGCAGAATCGGGGTGATGGTGAATGGGCACGTATGCAAGTCGAGATGTGTGATGGCGCTGAGTGTGTGTGTTGCACGCTGTGATGTGTACCAGGTGCGCGTGCTGATCGTTCAGCGGCCGGAGGCGGAAGGGTGTTTGTGACGGACAAGTTAGGAGGCGCATTTCCTCTTGAGATGTTCGATGGCAAATGTGAATTTCCATGAGCTCTTTCGTAGGCGCGGGCAGTCCGTGTTGGACGCGATATGCGAGGTGGTGGTAGGTCATCTTCGCTATCATGAGGACACTTCGGGTTGATACGAGAAAGGCTAGGGCACGTGAGGAGCCATTCCTTGAACCCGAAGCCAAGTCCAGCGTGGATGCACCCACCTCGTAGTCTCGGACGTCCATTACCTCCTTTGAGTTCAAGTCGCATCCCACCTACTGTTGACGGTGACTGAGTGGTCAGTGTGCTGAACGTGCCCAGACTGTCAGTATCGTGCGTCCGGCTGTGTCGATGTCCCTGCTGATTCGATGTTTGTGGCGTATGTCTCCTATACACCCGGCTATTTTCCAATTCCTCTATCACCGTGATCGGGAGACCTCCTCGTCTGCCTTCTTCGATGATAATGCTCCCGCTAGCTTCAATGCGCTGCATGATCGTGGTCCCAGGCTGCGCTGATCGTCTAGGTGGATTAGGAGCATAAGACTGGCCGTAGAAGACTGTTCGCGAGTAGTCTGGATATGGCTCCCTTGGATCTGTGGAGCTATTGACTTCGTCAATGTGGCGCAGCAGCGAGCTGGGCGACCCGGCGCGCAATGCAAGCAAATGTGCTTCGACTTCGCGTTTGTGCACATATGGATAATCCTTCGCATGAGGTAATCCGTACAGATGATGAAGCTTTGGGCTGATTGGCCTCGCATCGTGCGGATTTGAGCCCCTCGAGTTTGTTTTCGAGCTGCGTGATACTCTTTGGGCCGAAGACGGGTGAAGCGTATTGTATGAAGGTACTTGCCCACGTGGAAGAGAGACTCTTCTTGGGGGGTTGCCGATCCTCGTTGCAGCGAGAGCGGGTGGCACAATGCGAGGTCCGTTTTCAGAGGAGGATGCGCTGTCAATGAGCTGTGTGGTGCTAGTCTGAACTGCGGAATTGCTCCTGCTTTGGCCCCCAGTACGACGGAATGCGGAGGCGATATGTGAGAATGGACTCCGAGACCGACATTCGATGCATGGTATGTTAGAAGCAGTCTTTGGAATCGATCTCAGCCCACATATATTACACGTAGGAGTTTCGATGCTTGGAAATGAGAAGTAAGTCGATGCATCATATGGACAATCACCATCCGCCTGGGATAGCTGAGGTATGTCGATTTGCGGAATGCCCAACTGTGGACGACTCGGCAGACGTAATCGGTCTCGCATATTCTCGAATGTAAGTCTGCGTGGAGGGTCTGGCGCAGTGTTGGGGCGGTCGTTCAAATTAGGCTTGGAACGTCCCTTCCGAAGTTTGGGCATCATAGCCAAAAACCCCGACGAAACTCGCTGGAGCAAAGTTCTTGGTCGCTGAGGGACCGGCTCAGGACAACCGGGAAGATTCTGCTCAAGATTATCTCTGGAAGAGGTCATGCTTCCTGAGGTATATCAATGAGTGTTTGAGGAAAGGAGTAGGCCGCTTAGGGGTCAGCGATTATGCACTCGCAGTTATGTCCCAGGACGAGATTGGTCAAGGACGCTGAGTCACAAAAGCCAAAGAGTGTATAGCTTCATATCTGGGAATTGCTGCGGACTTTAAGAACTTCGATACAGATGTGAAGAGTGACGGCGCCAGTGACGTGTGTGTAATTGGAGACTACAGCCAACACCGAAGGTGCGTATTCCGCAAACACTGATGCTGTATTTAGAGACAGCAGTGGTAGATTCAAATGCGTGAGCCAGACGTGGACGGACAGGGGACTGTATCTTGCATCAACGTAGACAAGAACGGCTTGAAAGATGCTGCTTGTGGGTGTTGTCGCATTCGCGCGTTCGAAGAGTTAAGGAGTTGGATACGACATGATGTGACTTGTTGGCTCAGGATAAGTCAAACGTCGCGCCAGTTTTCGGGAAAATCATCCATAGGTGAGTTGTCGAAGTATACCCTTGCGGAGCGCAGGGTCTTGGATCTTCGTTGATATTGAAGGTGAACCGATTTTTCAAAGGTCGGCGAAGACGAACAGGAGCCCGGCGAGCATCTATTGCAACAAGATTGGCGCGTAATATGATCAGTGAACGTTCCGCACATGCGGCAGAGCACGTGAGTCTTGCCATATATCACGACAGGCATGTCTGGAGCATACACTCCGCGAACGACCCCACATTTCAGACAGAGCCTCGCGTTTGCTAGTACGCCACCGCGAGTATACTTTCCCTTCTTCATATGATCAGCAAACTCTTCGAAGCGGCGAAAGTGAGAGCAGCCGCTGCAGGCATACAGCCGCCTATGCCTGGCCTGGTCGTCTGTTTCGGCGGTGAGATAGTCTTCGTGTAATGGGGGCTTGACGATTGCGCGAAAGTAGCGGTTCGTGGTTGCAAGGTTGACAACGTCGTAGATCTCAAGCTTGTCGAGTATACTGAGGTGTAGCTCGACTGGTAGACGCAGAATGTGAGGTAATAACATGGCGGCGCATTGGCAGGCGGCCTACGATTGTGCTAGCGGTTCCTCTGTGATGCCCAGAAACAGTCAGCAGCTGGGCATAGGCAAATCCATTCTCATCGGTGTCACTCTTACCCTAAATCAGAGCAAGATAGACACCCATCTCGTTTTGGAGCTTTCGTGAGTGCTGTGATTGTGTTGAAAAGACATGTATGGGCAAGAGGCTTATTTGACTAGGCCATGCGCGACGTCCTGCATGGCGTGAGCAGTATCTGGACTGCGACGAACAGTAGTGCATGGAGCACAGAGGGACGTAAAAGCGGAGTAGGCTGCGAGCTTTATGCATGAGAAGGCCGACGCGCATGATAACGTGACACCCACCACGTCCTGCGCCAATGAGAAGAGCGCTCATGTGTAGTGAGCAGGCGCGGCTTGCGTCCCGCATCCCGGCAGTTGCCAGAAGCAGTTGGCGGCCGGTCTTGTGGCCTGTGCTGATATATGAATTCCAAAGATTGTTGTGATGCTTCCAGGGTCGCCGGAATAAAGGCTGAAGTACGAGCGAGTGCAATGCCACATCATGATCGTCAGCGCGAATGCGACTGAAAACTGAATTTCCACGGTCTATCGCGCCGAGATTCTACGCAGTCTGGCAACATTGCGTGTGATGCAAAGGGCAAGATTACATGGCCTCATAGAGTCTTCTCCCTCTTCAGGTCATTGATCACCATATATCGTGACAAGGAAATCCAGCCCCAGCGAAACCAGCGCATCTGGCTCTGGTGCGCCGTGGTCATGGCAGTCTGGGCTCTTCGGTAACCGACCGGTGAGCTGACGAACAGCAGTGGTGTCGGAAAGCTGCCAAGCTCTTTCTTCCGCATGATGGCACCGACGATGGTGGCCGGCGCGTCCAATAAGCTGATGTACTTGCGGATTATTGTTGTAGTAGTGAGGGTGTACAGCTTGACGGGACACTCCCAGCCAGTGTGCCGGTGCATAAGCGCCTTGAGGAAGGCATGCGCACCATGATATAGCGACTTGTGATTGGGGTGGGCGGAGACTCCAGTCGCGTCGAATGTGACAATGGCGTCGATGGTAGCTTGCGGTGCTTCCTTGGAGGACACAGAAGCCATGTTCGGGGCGAATGCGGCGGTCAGGAGATTCGAGATCAAGCGAGGGTGCCATGTCACCGTCATGGAGTCGGGGAAGTTCCTGTACGACGTCAATTTTGCAAGTAGAGGATTGAGCGTCAGGCCATACTTGTCCTCGATAATCAGTATGTCGTCCTTGCTTCCGATGCCCAGCTGGAGGCCGCTCTTGACCAGTTCCTTCTTTCGGGTCTCTCCCAGTCCATCGGCATCGCCTGTTGCACAGCGGAAATTAGTTGTTTTTCTACCAAGTAGGTAACGCCGTACGCATACCACTACTCAGACACAGGATTTTGACGTGATTGCCATTCTGTGGACGCGTCAAAGCAAGTAATGTAGGTGCAAAGAACATGGCTTCATCGTCGGGATGGGCTATAAGCACTAATATGCGCTTGTTCTGCAGTGTAGGGAAGGATGCGCTCAAGGTGCTTGTGTACATCCAGAAGCCCAAGAAAATGAGGGGCACAGAGGCCCAGACAAGCCATTCCATAGTCGCTGTGTGCAATGACGTGCCAATTGGCTATGCAGTAATCGAGTGCGACGTCCTGGTCAAGATGCGGGTGGTGGTGGAGGTGGAAGGAGCCGTCGAAACTGGGGAAAGAGCTTTGGCCGCCTGCGTCATTCAGGGTCCGCCGCAGAGCCGCACGCGACTTTTCTTCCTCACGACACCACTTATCTCTGCTCACAAGTACTGACGCACAAGATGGCCGCCGGCAACCGGAAAGAGCGACGCGCAAAGGAGTCACAATCGAAAGGAAAGAGCACTGCAAGCGCCTTCGCAAACAGCACCGAGCTGGACGAGGATGGCGTGAACTTCCTCCTGAAGCACCCCGACCGCTCGGGACCGAAGGGCAAAACACTGTTCGAGCTTGCCGAGGAGAGACAGAAGGAGCTGGACAAGGCGAACGGCCGAGTTCGCGGCGATGACGCTGCCTCGCCTGCTGCAGAAGACGAAGGTGCCATCGGTGCTGTGGGCGATGCGTTGTTGTATTCAACCTCCATGGCTGCGCTCCATCTTACGCTCGATGTCATCGTCTACACCCAGTACCGCGAGGAAGTCGTCTTCGGCGAGATCTTTCAGCGAGCAGCGACTGCGTGGCCGGTGTTCATCCTGCTAGTCTACCTCACCCACGTCGACCTCTCCTACCGCTTCCCCCTACTTCGCGACCTTACCTTCTGCGCCGGCTCCATCGTTGCGGGCTGCTACCTGATATACTCTGGCAATAAGCACGGCTATTTCAATGTCATGAAAGCTGCGCCACCGGTCGGCACATTGTGGATTTGGAGTGTCATCGAGATGAGCCTGCCCTACGCGGCTTTGAATGCCGTTACTGTACTGGGATATGCCTGGTACAATGGCTTCGACTATTTCTAGAATTATATCCATATCATTACAAAAACTCGGGAATGCTTCGAGGTAGCCGTTTGCGGCGTCGGTACCCATCGTTGCTGTACGGATCCGGGTGAAAGTGCCCATCGCGACCAGCTTTCGCCTTCTCAAACGCCACAAACGCTTTGCGCGAGCTGAAGCTTATCCACTCAAAGGCGTCCCGAACGTCTTCATCTCCATATATACCCTTCAACTTAGACATCTTTCGCCATTTGTAGTTCGCAGTCGTTTCGCCATCGCTCACCATATGCGCCCACCTCTCCTCCCTGGGGTTTCGACATGATCCTAGATTGTGCCATACCTGGATTAGAGTCAACCCGCTAGCGGTGTCATTTGGGTTCTGCTGTACCCAGTACTGTGTTGGACACTTTTCACATCGGACCTCCTCCCGCGTCAATGGATGCCTCGCTGCAGCTTCCAGGACGTCTACTATGTTCAAGTGCGCGCATATCCAAAGTCCGGTATCCTCGAGTTGCCAGGTTGCTTGTGAGTGGTCGGCCGAAGATCCAGGCTGCTCCTCATGTCCAGCATGAACGGAGTTGAGATCGGGGACTTCCCAGGCATAGGTCGCTTTCAACAGCAGTCGGTCCAGAATGACCTTTGGCTCGAAGGTGTATCTCAGAATTCTGCCTCCTGTTCCAGGGGCGTCGCTGCTAGGGAAGACGTGTACGCCACTGCATTTAAGGGCGTTGAGGCATATACCTTTCCTCACTTGGAAGTGCCTGTCTATGGCCGCTCGCGCTGTCGGGAAGTTCAAGGCGAAAATGATCGAGTTGGCGATACGAATATTGAATGTGGAGTCTTCGCTCGGCTGTTGCTGCGATGGAAAGAAATTCCTCACGTTGAAGAGCTTCCCGAGCAAGCCAACATGACCTGTATCCGCGACAGACCGTGGGTGGAGGGTTGCACAATCTTCGCAATGCCAGTTGCGCTCGCCTAGGTCACGTACGAGCCTCCGCAGAAGGTCGTTCGCATTGTACGTCTGTGCGGTTTCCCTCTCCTGCGTAGCACTTGTCACTAGTTGCGCATCCCTTTGGAGTATGCTGAAGAAGGCGCGGCATGTCAGCGCAAGGCTGATCATATCAAGGACTCCAAGGTCCTCAAATACAATGAGGAGCAGTTCGTGAGGTAATCTCCGTATGCGCGATTGGGGCATTTCTCCTTTTACGAATGAGTGCTCATCGGCATGGTCGCTTGGTTTGCTTGGTCCGCCAACTGTCTTCGGCTCGTCCGTGGTTTCATTGCTCGCTGCAATACGATGGCGTTTATGAAAGAAACATTCACGATGGGTGTCGCACGGGATGATTATGTTTAACGGGGCCATGATTGTCGAGGTTTGGTACTGGCTTCGATATGTTTTGCAGAGTGCAGGGCTATCAGATGTAGTATGCTGCAGCCTACATCAGCTGCAGCCACCATGCTCTTGATTCAGCTTGTCGAACACAACGCAATACGTCGACACGTAGCCGAAATCATCTTGGCGTTCATGAAGGGCGCGTACGATCGCGATTATAACATACTTTAGTTTTGTCACGGAAACGAGTAGGCATTTAAGTCTTATTCAACCCTGGTCGTACTCGTCCATTGCTCGCGAGTTAGGTGCACACATCTGACCTCGTGTCCGTAATGCACCACATGGCTATCTCGACAGACGTTGATTCACTTTGAGATGGTCGGAGCGTACTTGGTTGTTGATGGGGGATAGATGCCGTGACTGAGGGACATCTAATGCGAGATGAAGATGCTGGAATCAGAGAGGGTAGGAGAGTCGTGAGGGCATGAACGTACGAGTGTGTTGGAACTAAGCATCAACAAGTAAGTCGGAAGAAGTTGAATGTCCCGAACTCGAGATGTCGATAGAGGATAGTTGAATTTACGGCCGGGTTGTGCCTTCCAGCAGAAAACAAGCTCTAGCCAGGGCGTTCCTTCCTTTTCTACCTCGCAGCTTGGTCCTGAAGCAGGTGAGAGGAGTCGGCGACACTAAAGCTGTGAAGCCTCTGTATCTTAATTCCCCCGCTTAACAAAATTCGCCTTCAATGACTTTGAAGCTTCTCAAGGGCGTCCTTCCCTTAGCAGCTACTGCCAAATACTGGCGCATCCATCACAGTCATCGCACAACTTTCATAGAGTGACTCCCCTGTGGCGATATGCCATGAGGTAATTCAGGCGATGCTGCGGACTGCAAGCTGCTTCGTATCGCACTTGAGGCTTGCGTTCGCAAGCACCGAGGGAACAGGTATCACGTGCACAGATGCATGCGAGGAATACGCGCACATTACATCCTCTGCCCCAAATCGAAACTTTGGGTTTCGGCGCCTTTCACGGCGTTGCAATGACTGCAAGCAACATTCCAAACATCATTGGTGACACTTGAACATGTGAGGCCTCCTGCTTTAGCGGGTTCTAACCTCGTGGAGGCGCAGCCCTCCAGAAACTCACCACATCCGATCGGCGTACCGAATCGCAGTCAGCATACAAATAGTATGCACACTATCAGCATCTGCCAATCGCAGCTGTTATCAGTCAGCTGCAGGCTGCAAGGCACATTAATCGTACGAAATACGAGCCACTAAGAGCGAGGAAGCGAACGCGCGGGGGCCGTGCCAGGACACCTTTGTGCAACCCGTCACTTTGGTTCGCTCGCGACTCCAACATCATATCATCCCGTCTCACTCGAGATGTCAGATTTTCACGTGGAAGTGACCTCGCGAGCTGCGATCTAAACGGCGCTGACTGATGCCGAGTCGATGATGAAAAGCGAGCGAGAGTTCGCAGGCGTTCCGCATTCTTGATTGGCCAATGTGGGGGACGGGAGAATTTGGGCTGAGGCTGAGATGCATCAGCCATTGCCCAAATATGGGATAACCGGGGGCTAGTGTCGGTTAGGACCTCTATTCTCGACTCTTTCGCTGCGATCATGCCATCATATGTGGTTGGCCTCTCGCTCATGGATGGCAATCACACGTACTACGGCGAGGTCGCGATTACCTTGTTTGCAACTTCACGACTTCCTGATTCGACCCTCGACACACTCGTAAAAGAGGCCGAAGAACAAGCGCTGGAAGCTATACCCACGGACTGCGTAAGATACGCATGTTTCAGACCGACGTTGAGGGGTTCGGCATCATGGCCTCACACGAGCAATCACCACTCCTGAGCGAGAAATCCGTCAATAAACATGATCAGCATTTTGAACAGGTACCAAGATGCGAGAGAAAGAATGAGCGCTGGCGGCGCAGTAGGGCTATCTGGAGGATCTTGGCACTGCTACTATGCACCGCCGCGTTCTTCGCCGCCCCTTTCGCATGGTCTCAGCGAAGCGGAAACACGGTTGTGGACCACGAAGGGATCAATCGGATTCAAAACCAGTCGCCGACCTCAAATTACACCTGCATCCCAGGCCAAGTCTGTTGGCCCTCGGCCAGCGAATGGGGTAATTTCAATCGAAGTATCAATGGGAGCCTCAGATTGACAATCCCGTGGGCAGCGCCATGTTACTCGAACAGCTCCGGTGATGATTGCCAGCGGGTGGTGAAGGCGTATGGAAATGGCAATGCACGCACGTCCCAGTATGGCTCCATGGAGTTCCTAGATTGGGAGACTTGCGGACAGTCCCATTGTTTTCTTGATTCCATGAGGCCATCCTCCCCAGTTTCCGGAGAATGCTCATTGGGGCGGCTGTCAACCTACCATGTGGAGGCTCACGAGGCGGAGGACATAAGGAAGAGCTTGGATTTCATTCGACAACACGGAATTCGGGTCTCTATCAAAAACACCGGTCACGATTATTTCGGGCGATCCAACGCAGCAAATTCATTGGGGATCTGGACATACAACATGAAATCGAGTAAGTTCCACAAATCCTTCCAGCCACATGGATGCAACACACACTACGAGAATATCGGAGAGGTGGGCGCTGGCGTACAGGCGCAAGAGGCATGGACATTCTTCGAACAACATCACATGCTTGTCACCGTCGGAGCTGTCGGCTCAGTAGGCATCGCCGGCGGCTTTGGTCAAGGTGGTGGACATGGCCCGTTGGGTCCGAAGTACGGCTTGATGGTCGATCAGGCCGTCGAGTTTGAAGTCGTCACTGCTGATGGCAGGATGCGTACGATCAATGAATGCAACGATCCAGACCTGTTCTGGGCAATGCGAGGAGGGGGCGGCGGCAACTACGCCGTCTTGACATCTTACAAGTTTCAGCTGCACCCACTTGTTCCTATCAACGTTTACAGCTTTCAGGCCGAGTTTCCCAAGCCGAAGGGCGCCCTCGATATTACCGAGTCCAAGGTCCACCGAGATGTCGTCACAGCGCTGGCTCTGAATCAGACTCTTTTTGCAGAGAACGGCCTGGCTGGCTACAACTTCATCCACAAAGACAAGATCGTATCGCTCCAAGTCATGCCGAGCGCTGACCGAGAGGTCATCAAAAGGATCACGTCCCAATGGCATGACTTTCTCAGCAATTACCCGGAGCTTGCCATAGCAGA
>TARA_R110002003_G_scaffold41_3_pt1 | contig 27278 bp, 25 predicted proteins | sample TARA_R110002003 | Tara Oceans TARA_R110002003 (sample SAMEA4396441) | marine metagenome | biome: Westerlies Biome; feature: [SRF] surface water layer (ENVO:00010504); material: water (ENVO:00002006), including particulate matter (ENVO:01000060) such as... | depth 5 m | reverse complement strand
ATGAGTTGGCGACGTGAGCTGTTGAAGTTAAGCAGTATATCTACCTCACAGGAGTCACTGTCGTGTAGCAATCGAGGTTCAGGCTTTAGAGTTCAATCTGTTGTTCCATTCTTGCCCGGGAAAGTCGATCCAGGCTAAAGTACAAAGTCCTTCCAATACCGAACCACCTGCGCCGTGCTCATACTTTTTGTCGTAATGCGGTCATTCCGCCCATCGTCTAGTCCGACTCTCAAAAGCACCTTTGCGTTCCGGCATGACCCATAGAACTACCAACATCAACCTTAGTTGTCCATATAGGTAGAGGAGTCGACACCACCCTCGGGAAACTCGGGGATCTCGGCGGCGAAGCGCTCCTCGATGGCCTTGAGGACGGCTTCGTCATCCTGGCTACTGACGAACGAGATACTCAGACCCTTGGTACCGAAACGCCCAGCACGACCGACACGATGGAGGTAAGCATCGGCTTTGTCGGGCATGTCGTAGTTGATGGCCACGTTGATGCGCTCAACGTCGATACCGCGACCGAAGATATCGGTGGAGACGCAAATGCGGGTCTGGAACTCCTTGAACTCCTTGTAGCGCTTGATACTGTATGACAATTAGCTTCTGATGGGGAGTAGTTTTATTGATACATACCGCTCTTCTTGGCCAATACCAGAGTGTACCGCGGTGCTGGGGAAGTTGCACTCGCGGAGCAGCTTGTCAAGCTCGGTGCAGCGCAAGGTCGAGCGCACGAATATGATCACCTGGTTGAATTCGAGATTGTCAAGCAGGTCATTCAGCTTACGGTTCTTCTCACGCTCATCCAATTTCACGTAGTACTGCTGAAGACCGTGCAGCGTCAACTTCTTCTCATCGTCGACGTAGATTTCCAACGGGTTCTGCATGAATTTCTTGCAGACACTACGAATCTCCTTGGACAGGGTGGCCGAGAACATCATGACCTGCTTGTGGGCTGGAGTGGCACGGAAGATTGACTGAACATCGTTGCGCATGTCTAGAAAATGATTAGATCGTAGATGTGAATGTGTCGGCGCTGTACTGACCTGGCTGATCCAACATCTTGTCACACTCATCGAGCACGAAGTGCTTCAGGTTGGCAAGGCGCAGATGCCTGTCACGAACGAGCGCGTTGATGCGACCAGGCGTTCCGACAATGATGTGAGGGTGGGTCTCCTTGTTGGACAGTAGTTCGATATCCTTCTGGACTGGCGTGCCACCGTAGAACACTCCGACACGGACGTCAGGAAGAAACTTGGCGAATCGGTTGTACTCGTTGCGGATCTGGTACGCCAATTCACGCGTGTGGCACATGACGAGAATCGTGGCGACACCGGGCTCGGGCTTCTCGTCCATCTGTTGCAGGGTTGCGAGAACGAAGACAGCGGTCTTTCCGAGGCCAGACTTGGCCTGGCAGAGAACATCGTTTCCTAGGATCGCCTGCGGAATGGTAACTTGTTGGACTGTAGCGCACAATGTATGTCAGAAAGGTCTTTTTAAGCGGTCGAAACAAAGCGTCAAAGATAAGCGTCCGTCCATCATGCGAAGTCGAGTTTGTCCGTCGAACGAGCGAGAACGCCTGGTGTTCCCACCACAAGCTCATACAGCCACCTCTTCTGCGCTAATGAAGGCGCGAGATCTCCAACAAGCGTGCTTCAGAACCACTGAAGTGAACAATCAAGAGCCTAAAGACATCTCGGTATACGGGACCAGTGCGCCGCGTTCATATACAGTATGTCGGTTTGGGGCTCGTGCGTAGCGGAAGGAAGCTGTTCCCTCGCCACTTGACTCTCATATAGATACCATGGTCGCAGAAATAGAAACCGCTAGTTGCGCAGATGGACGGACGCTTTGACGTAGAGCAAGGCTGAGGGGGGATAAGTAGACTAACCCTCGGATGGATGTTCGAAACCGCAGTCGGTAATGGCCCTAACAAGCTCGTCCTTTAGGAGGAAATCTCGGAAACCGGTCGAGTGGATGCCGACGTAGGAGCCCTTCTTTTCGCCCGAGGCATCTGGCGCAGCGAGGGAGCTCTTGGCGGCGGCTGCATTGCCGTTGGCGGGCGCCTCAGTGGGCTGGATCTCCTCGTCGGAGTAGTCGATGAGGTCCTCTTCGTGAGACATGATCGCGGGTAGTTGAGTGAGAAAGTCGTGAAGCGGGGTAGGTCGTGGGTGTCAAGGTGTCGCAAGTAAGCTGCCAAATGGGCGCAGTCGTGGTCTACGGCACCGGAAAAGCTAGATCTGAAGAGGTGATCTACACAAAGAGAAGAATTAGTATATGAATCTCTGCAGGTGCAAATAAGAACGCGACGTGCTGCTGCGTCGTCGGGGTTGCTGTGGTGGAGAGTAAAGGCAGAGGTGAGGGCGCGCAGTTGGTGAGGTCGAGGCGAAAAGGCCCGAGCGCCGCCAAGGCACACTAGGCTGAAAGCGGACAGGCAGGCCGTGCCTCCGTTTGTACCTGAATCTGAATCATCCGAGAATATCATCCCAATCCCAGCGGAGCTCCAAAAATCCTGTGTTGTTATCGGCGGCAAGCCAGCGTCATGAGCAAAGTCAAGCCTCCAAAGTCCAAAGGCATTCCGAGCAAACATCTACACGCCCGGACTACCTTCCTGTATCAAGCCGCCGCGTACCTGACGCTACAAACAGCACCAAACCTGCTTGGAACTTCACAGAATGCTGCTCAAAGCGGTACACACTTGCAAACACCAGCTCATCGGCTTCTCGAGCATTCGCCTCTTGCTCTTCAACTTGGCTCGGACCTGCAGCAAGTCTCCCGGAAAGCACAACTTCGACTCTCGGTAGATCTCAAGCGCACCATGTGCAAGACATGCAACACCATTCTTGTGCCAGGACGCACAGCAACACAGACAGTTGAGAACTCGAGTAATGGAGGCAAGAAGCCCTGGGCCGATATCCTGGTTCTTGAATGCTGCTTTTGTGGCGGCAAAAGGAATTTTCCCGTCGGTGCAACGACACAGCCCAAGAAAAGGGACCGTAAAGCTGCGCTGAAAACACCACCGTTGGTCACTAGCTCGAATAGCATTCCACCATCAGGTCCAACGCTGTAGAATGGTACCAAGCTCGACTCGAACACTGCTTGAGGTTTGTATCCAGCCCTCGTTGACACTGCAAGGAGTGCCTAATTATGTATTGTGCATAATTTCCATGGCAAGCTGCGGCCATAGTACACGAATAACCATCGACACAGCCGGCGGCGTGCTAATCTGACAGTGTCACTGTACTCAACTCATCATAGAATCGGCGGAAAAGCACTGAAATGTACATAAAGCCTGGCAATGGGGACGAGTACGAAAACGTTGTGCCCCAGGAATGTAGACTTTGTGCGGACCAATCTTTACGTGGCATTTATCGCTCTTCACATTTGTGCGATCGACGACATGGACTTGTACAACAGCAAGGTCTGTACTGTGTTTCCAGCAGATGGCTAGAGCGTCGGCAGGACAGAGCGCCTAGATTTACCACAGCACATCTGCCAAGTTATATGAAGCCACAATTGCTATAGCTTAGGGATTCTCATCGTCTGTCGAGTTCCATGCCGGAGACCCAGACATGACTCTGGTCCTATACACGATCGGCTTGTTTGCCATGCAGCATGCTTTCGCCGCTCCATGCGTTCCGCAACATCGAGATCTTGCAGCAACCACAGTCCGCGATCACACGAAGGACATTGCTGCATCTCCATGGGACGAGGTATCCGACGTCAGTTCAGGCAAACTATTTGTCTGATCTCTCTGACATTCATCCAGATTGATGTGCAGAACCGCGAACGCTGCGACCAAGACTTCTGCGCCGGGACAATCGACTCAGGTGATCGCACCTACGTATGTGGCGATGCCCGGTTAGGACCCACGCTTCTTCCATCCTGTCTTCCCTTGACATCTGTCATCGAAGGTACATCCAACTATAGCCGCTTTGGTGGCTTGTGTCCGGGCGAAGTTTTGTCTGCTTGGACGAACTATGCCTCACCGGGGCAACAGGGATGGTTCTTCTATCCCTATGCGGACGGCTTCGCAAACAATACCGCAGGCAAACCGATTCACGGCCGTCTGACGCTGAAGCCGGGCATGCAAGTCGATCGGTTTGGCGGTGTACAAGGTACATTCCTCGCCCCTGCTGGAACTCCGTACAACCAGCGCGCACTGCCTCCTGCCAATCTGAACCCTCCCCCTGGAAATGGAACGCAAGTGCCGTACAACTATCACGTTTACCAAGTGAACAAGCCAGTGGTCGTAATTGGGGGGCCAGTAGCATCGTGGTTCGGGCAACCTGGATTTGGAACGCAATTCCAGCTTCCAAGAACTGTGGCGGCCTTACTCAGGGATGCCGTGCTGGAGGAGATAGTGGTGGAGGAGAAGTGTAATCTCTTGACGAACTCAGGGCAAGAATGGAGGTGGACGCCTATAGGCGGGGCGTCGAGACTCGCCAACGGCGCGTTGTTCGAAGAGTGAACATCCAGTGAAGTTCCTTATAGGCAGGCGCAGATCCTGCGACGTTGGCTCTCGTAGAGACCGTTTACTTTATATAGCAGCCCTTCGAATCATCTCGTCCAGCTCACACAAAACATCCTTGCAAACAGCTGCCTGCAAACCCGTGCTAGTCAGCTTTGTGCCACACCTAAAATCACACTGCAGGCAATTTTGTGCAATCCTCCGGTATCTAGCGCCTAACTGTGCTCTGTCGAGTTCGGGTGGTCTCGCGGAGTAAACTTGGTCTTCTTGGTCCTGCGGAATTATCCTTTCAATTAGTGGCAGATATTGCCCGTCAGGCACAGATTAAGTTCGGGTGGAGTTGGTGGATTGATTGCTGTCGCGGCAGGCAGACACAGCCCTACCTAGGTCGCGGCTCCTCTGGTATGTAATGTCGGGAAAGTAAACGCGCCTCTTCCCCCGACAAGTGTATGTTTGAGCAAGCAGGCAGCCTTCTTCAGAGATCTCGCGGAAGGGGTGCGCTCAGTTTCTCGGTGGGAAGCGTCCTTTTCTATCCGCCATTATTTGTGATGCAGTCAAACTGTGTTGAGCAGCAGTCATACTCATAGATTGCAGTAGCCAGACTAGAGGCTCTTGTAAAAGGCCGAAGACCGTTTAATTCCGTGGCCGGCAAGGCCATAGAGCACTTACTTCTCGTCACACTCCATTGTTATGCCTTGACAAGATATTGCGAGGTCCAGCCGCACTTCCGTCTGGACCTCAGCATCGAAGCAAAATTTGGCGGGATGTCCAGCTCTTCGTTCGTCCAGTTCAGATATATACACAGACATCGGGAACGACACCGAGAAGTGGAGATGGGCAGCGCCAGTTTATCTTGGGCGACCTTGGTTGTCCTGAAAAACTCCACCACTTTCATCTCGGGCACGACAACTTAAGTAAGAGCAACTACATTCTATTGGGCAGCAACCTAACACAACACATGAAAGTACGCAGTGCTCTTGCGAGGCTTGTCGGCACAACGACATGGAGTGTGGTTCTTCTAAGCCCGCTTGTGCTACACGTAAGGAACTGGCCGGCTCTTGCAACTATTCTTCGTCACAAGAACGTCGTAACACCAATCTCACTGGCGAACATCGCGGTCAGGTGAAGCAGTTCCGTCTCATAGGCGGCATGTACCAACTGCATGAAAAGGCTAGAGAAGTGAGGCTCGGATACGCCATGCAAGTCCTGCGTCGAGCACTGCATTAACGACTTGGTCAATCGTCCTTGCATGCGCCGTGTCTCCGTTGATGCCACGACCATTTCAATTGACAGGAGGGAGTCGGTCATCCCTGCTACTGGCGTAGTGAAAGCGCAGCAATCACTGTTCAAATCGAACGACCCGCCTGATCCGGACGTGTTTTCTTCAGCGGCTGCTACAGCTAATTTGATTCAGAAACAAGAAGAAATCACGAGTGGAAACAAGAGCACCAAGAAGCAAGTCCTCGAACAGAATTCTGTCAGCTATAGCATCGTCGCCTCTATTCATGGACAACTACGTTACGGGCAACTACGATGAAGACTTCATCAGGATATTCAACCAGGAGCTTTCATCGACACTGGTGCCTTCTCACGGGGCGCCGTTTGGATCGCGCACCCTCTTCACGTGCGGCACTGCATTTAAGAGGTCATGCTACGTTCATGAGAACGATGCATACTGTCGCGAAAAGTATTGATAGTGAGCCAGTCGGCCCATCGTGGGGGTTCACAAAGTCCACGGTAGATTGGCGTTGCTGAGTCGCTAAGTCCTCTAGAGAACAATGCGAGACATCCTTCTACTGCTTGCACTCGTAGCGACGGAAAATACTCACTAAGTGTATGCCTCCCGTCCTGCAGAGCTTTTGATAGTTAACGTGTCCTCAGTTTCATGTCTTGCTTGTTTGTATTTGTTGTGAAGGCATCGTAGATTTCTCCAATGATTGACCAAAGCGCCCTGTCACTGATTTCGTCTACAAAATGTGTGGAAACTGGCAACGTGATTGTGAGCGAAAGGGTGTTTATCTCCATTTGTTTTGTGCGGTTCCATCAATGGGGATGAAGACGAAGCTTTCACATCCAGTACCTTGTGTAACTTGATGGTGTCAGGTGTTGTGGTATTGTAGAAAGCTTTGACGCATAACCCGGCGGCGCAGCTATTTCATCGTCGAGCACAAGGCTCGAGTCCCTCTGTTCGCGACCCACAAGATTGCCGGACACGCGTACTGGCACAACTGGATATGTCGTTTTATAAGGCTGCCACTAGTGGAAGCTAGCCCCCAATTATCCAGCTAGTGTCCGCATATGATCTCCGCATCTTCGTGTCTCGCATATCATCATTATTGGACCATCCACTCTGATCCTCTGAAGGTCAGCACTATAACCCGCAGAGCGAGCTGATATTGGGCGAAATGCCGTGCGACGGTAAGCCGAAGCACGCTCGGGCAATCGTATGCGAGGATGTTGAAATGGTGTGTAAGGCTGCGCTGACCTGTGAGGCGCAGTCTACAAAAGGATGCGACAAGCGTGCATGCAGGTGGGCTTGCGGCTGAGTCTTGGGAAGCCTGAAATGCGGGCTTCAGCTGTTATTTCGGTATACACCCCGCGGTTTGTACGCTTCTGCTCGCTTCTTCTCTTCCTTTTGGCTTTCGTCCTGTCGATCTTGAGGTTTCCCAGATCGAAGCATGAATATCGTTGAACGACAACGTTCTCCTCTGGCGCCGACTCAGGAGACAGGGCAGTGTACTGATGTGGTCTGTGGAGCCTCGCAAGCACCAGTAGCTCCGAATGAACCTCTGGTGACGGCTACTGCGTTGCCGCCGACATTCACATCTTCTCCAATCAGCGGACATCAGGGTATTACCAATGTAAACCCTGAGGGCACCACCGTCATCAGTCCCGATCCTGAGAGGACACAACAACCCAGCTTTGTGGCGTCTCAGACTGGATCGCACCAAGCAGCAGTGACTGGTACCCAGGAAACAGCTTCATCGACGAAAGGTCGAGGAGGAGGCCTAGGCGGCGGTGCTGTAGCGGGCGTAGCTATTGCATGGTAAGTAGATCATACCTTCAAATTAAACCTTTAGCAGTGAGACTGATAAAACACCAACTACAGCCTGATTGTTGGCGCTGGTCTCGCTTTCGCCGCCGCGTTCCTTTTCTTCAAGCGCCGCAACAAGCCTCGCGATGGCGCCGTCCGATACAACAACTACTCCGACTCTTCACCCGAGCTTGTCATGATGCAAAAGAGCGCCGGCAGGAACAGCCCCTACGTACAGGTTTCGCAGACACCTCTCCCCGCGCCCATGCCCGCCCCAGTCCCGGCTCCTGCGCCCATTCACCAACCTACAGATGTCCTTGCTAGTATTCTTCCTGCTGCAGCACATGAGACCGAGGTCCAAAGCCGAGTCGCAGCATTGTTCAAACAGATTCATCGACATGTCGATACGTACTACCGCGATGTACATGCGAGCATAACACCGAGTATGGAGCCTGAGCTTATTCGATTCGGAGTGAAGGACGTCAACATGGCGGAACTACTACAAGATTGCTCGAATCCGACGACGGCACTCAAGCACGCTCTCATGGCCTATGTACTCGACATCACAGGTCCCAAGAAGGGCGACGAGGGAGAGACATTGTTTCCCGATGAACTCGATAGTGCGCGAGCACTTGACGCGTCTACTGGTGAGCTCTCAAAAATAGTTACATCTCATCTTCCTCCCCGTAACACCATCATAGACCCAACTCTGGCAACAGCATCTACACTCCATCGCCGGCTTTCCGTCCTCCTCTATACATCCAACTTCAACTCGACCACATCCCCGCGCCGCTCCTGGTCCTTCCAATCCGACATGCGCGAAGCCGCCGAGCACTTCAGCCTTACCTTCTTTCCTTGGGCGAATCCTGGATCCGACGACCAGGAAAAGGAGGATGATCTCACGCGCATCATATCCGAGGTGCTGGAGACGCGGGTTTGGCTGTTTGGGCAGCCGAGTGAGTTTGAGTTCAGGTGGGATAGTGTGGGGTCGAGGGGCGTTGTGGTGAGTCCCGAGTTGGTGAAGCAGGACGAGGCTGGTGGGGAACGTAGAGTGGTGCTGGAGAGTGGCGTCAGTGGGCTATGAGCCTTGATGTAAAGTGAAATTAATTGCAGCGTCTGTGTTTCTTGGGCGAAGTATAGCGGTGCTGTTCTTCATGGTGTTAGATTTTGTGACATGTGTGACCATCGGCCACGTTGATGTACAAACTGTGCACTTGCACGTCCTGAAACGTTTTGTCTGTTCACACCGGGGCGCTGCATGTCCGAAGGTCGACTCGATCCAACCTGATATACGTGTCTACAGGTATGGTCGATCCATGAAGCATAGGGGTGGAATCCTCGTATGGCGTAAATAGACACAATGCCATGTGCTCATGACACACAGTTCGAAGACAAGTATCAGTGAACAGCTGAGACAGCTACACGTGCGGCAGTAAATTTAAAGTCCAAGTCGTCTCAACTAGGGAGCAACAACCGCATCCTATTTTCCTGCACCGACCAATGCTATATAACCCAAGAGTATCTGTCACAAACGGATATATATCTATATTGAACAGTCTTCCTAGCTTCTCTTGATGCAAAATGGCTCAAATGCCGTATCCAAAACGCCATACAATGATGCAAACTTCCAGCGATCGGTGCTTCCGGAAACAACGCCAACCCAAGTCTTTCCCTTGGTATAATGTAAATGATCGTAAGAATCGTAACTGCACATATGTTGCCGACCCTATGCGTATCGCACTGAACTCCTGTGATACAATGGCGGTGGACTTGGTATCCCTGGAGGTCCGTGATTCGGATTGGGACCCCATTGACCTTGAACAGAAGGTTGTCCATTTTGCGCCATTATTGGGTTGCCAGAACCATTGGGGCTGTAGGGTCCGGGAGGAGGGCCCCGGGCGTTGCCACGATATGGCGGCGGTGGGGGCCCCGCAGCGAACTTCTTGGCGTACTTCTTTTGCTTGCTGCGGCGGCGGTAAGAGCGCCAGCAGCAGCAGAAGATGCAAAGCAGGAGAAGGCCACCGATGCCAGCGGCTAGGCCGATGACAAGACCGAGATGGCGGTCTATCCAGTTCTTGACCTCGCGGCCGACGGAGCCGTTGGCGCATTGGCCCTGCAAACTGTTAGCATCATGTAAGAAGATGATATACTGGGTAGAGTCACTCACATTTTGGCAGATACCACCAGCAGTGCAAGGAGTGCCATCAAGGAAATTCTGTTGAAGGCCATAGCACACACCCCGTCCGAACTCGGGACTGGCACAACTGAGCATGCAATTGCTGTTATCGCAGGCATATGTGTCGTTGCCCTGAGTGTAGCTGCCCATTACGCTCTTGCACTGCTGGTCTCGTGACGTACACTGCCCACTGGCACAGGTCAGACCGCTACCACAGCCTTCGCCGTCGGGTCGGGTTTGGTCCTCGGGGCAGTAAGGACTGGTTCCGTTGCACGTTTCTTGGGGGTCGCATGGCCCAGCGCTGGGTCTGCAGACGGTGCTTGCAGTCGCAAATTGACACTGGCGACAGCAGTCCTCATTCGAGTCGTCACATACTGCGTTGTTCCTGAATCTGCATGTGCTGGGGTCGCAACACTGGTTGTTGCCACAACCAGCGGTTCCGCCGCAATCGCACTGTTCGTCTCCTTCTACAATGCCGTTGCCACAAGTCTGGCCAGTAACGGTGCCGATGTTCCTGTTGTTGGTAAGACATCCAGACTTGACACTGTTGCGTCCAAGTGCCGAGCAAATGTTTCCAATGGAACAGGCAGAAAAGCGCGTGATGCCCCGGGCGGTCGAGGGATTCATGATGAAACCCTCGCCAGCGTCACAAGTGTTTGCGCTGAGAGGGCAACATTGCTGTGCGCTGACGGTATTCGAGTTGGAACACGTATCCGAGGTACAGTCGTGCACAGCGCCGTACGTGTGACCCGTCTCATGTGCAATAACCTGCCACTCGGTGGACGTCTTGATGACGACGTTGGCGCCGGCAACAGTCTCGGCGCTACTTCCAGAGTTCCGCTGCGAGCCTTCGGTACAGGCCTGTCCCAGCCACGCCAGCCCGACGGCAGATCCAGTATTGCAGGTCGAGAGAAGGGTCCAGTGCGAGAAAGAGTCGCGTTGCTGGCCTCTCCACTGGGAGAACTGGTTCAGGCGGTCCTGAATGGTGATGCTGCTGCTGCAGGCTTGATTCCAGGGCGTTGCCGCCTGCTGCGAGGTCGGACAGTCGGGCTCGGTGACGACCAGGTTGGCCAGGCCAAGGGAGATGTTGAAGGTGCTCTCGAAGAGCTCGGACGCCTGGTTGATCTGGTCAATGACATTCTGCTGCGTCTGATTTTTGTCCCGGCCGAAGGACTGGACGTAGGTGCAGTCGGCGGCCACGCCCACGAGCGCGACCCTGCGGGTGCTCGGACAGCCCTCGGTCTTGCCAATCGACTGGATTAGATTGACACCGGCGCTGTTGCCGCCGGGCTGGCCGTCGAGCTGTCGCTTGCCGAAGAGGCTGGACACGGGCGTGGAGAAGAAGCCGTCTTCGGCCTCGCCGCGGGCGCGCATGCTGGCGTAGACTGGGTGGTCGTCGCGCTTGTTGAAGCGCAGCTCGTCGCTCAGACATGCAGGGCCAGCCTCGCGCTTGCGCAGCTCCGTGTGCTCGTCCCAGAAGCCCATGTCCGAGTCGCGGAAGACGACCATGGACTCGTCGTGGCGCAGCTCCACGTCCGGGTCCTGCGCGAGGCGCGTGGCCCTGTAGCTGGACGCCAGCTTGATGTGGTGGTGGTCGTGCGCGACGGTGAAGTGGCCCTCGAACAACGGCTGCAGGCCATCGCGGCGGATGCCGATGCGCGCCCAGCCCACCCTGTCCCAGCGAGGGCCCCTCCTGGCCCAGGCGGTGCCCTTGTAGACCTTGTGCTGCAGGCGGTCGATGGGCTCCTGTCGTGCGATGCGGCCATCGGCGGCCAGATGTGTGATGCGCCCGCCGTCGACAAACAGGTCGTGGTTCGGCTCGAGGCTGAGGCGGATGCGTTGCCCGGCAACATCAAAGGCAACGTCGAACGTCGACACGGCCGTGACGCGGTGGTTCGGCGTGAGGATGTCGGCATTCGTGGCGAAGTTGATGACGCGCAGCGGCTCGCGCGCTGTCGACGAGGCGGCGCTGAGCGTGGCAAGGGCAGCAGCGACGGCGGCCGTCACGCTGCGGACGACGAGCATGACGTGTGGCGGGCGGCTCGGTGCGTCGCAGAATCAGGGGTCGAAGAAGACGAAAACGACTGCGACAACTACAACAACGCAGCGAGCGACATTGGCGGGGCAGGATGCGTAGATACACAGACAGCAACACCGGCTGCCGGCGTTGACAGAGATGAGAGCAGAGACACGATGGCGAGCGACAATGAGACTCGTAATCGTCTGCACAGCCCGGCCAGCCAGCCTCTTGGCGCGGAGGACGGGGGCGCTGGGCTCTGGGCACAAGCGACCGCGAGACACGCCTGAAACTGCGCCCGACTTCTGGCGGCTGTCACTGCGCCGTGTCGCCCTGGGGCACCCGTCTCGCACGCCCGCACGCCGTTGCGCCGCGCAGGTGCATCGCATCTGCAGTGCTGTGCACGGCGTCTGGTTCACGGGGAGCAGTGCAGTTCGTTGCTAAAAACAGCTTCGCGTGTAAACGTACCAAGGCGCGCTATCCATACACGGCACTTCGGCATCAGCCCTACAGAGCTTGTCCGTCTCGCTGGTCAATCAGCATTGCCAAGCCATCTCAAAGCAACTGCCCATTTAGCTTTGCTGAACAAAGTGCATCGCCTGCTTTCTGCTGGAAAAAAAAACCTCGCGCCGTCATCACTTGCCTCCCAGAATCATTCTCCAAGCCACTATTTCTTCTTGGACTGATGCACAATGTCGATAATCTTGTCCACTACCGACGGATCCGAGAGCTGCAAGGCGCCGTTAGCCCGGTTCCCCACCCAAAACACGTCACCCATCATCTTCGCCCAGCAACCAACATGAGAGATCGCACTTACTGTTGACGTGTCACCCAACTGGTCCTCCTCGCCCGCCAAGATCTTCCGCATGATACGGCGCATGATCTTGCCAGACCTAGTCTTTGGCAGATCTGGAACAACGAAAATGGCCTTTGGTGCGGCAAACGGCCCAATCGACTTGCGCACTTGCAGGATCAGGTCCTTCTTTACCTGGTCCGTCGACTCGGTGCCCTCTTTCAGGGACACAAAGGCGTTAACAGCCTGTCCGGTCAGCTCGTCATTGATGCCAACTACTGCGGCTTCCGCAACTTGGTCTAGCACAGGGTCAGCGGGACCGACTCAACGGGCTTGGCGTCAGCGGGCCACATACGATGCTCGATGAGCGCTGCTTCGATTTCAGCAGTAGACAATCTGTGTCCAGAGACGTTGACGACATCGTCGACCCGGCCCCGGATCCAGTAGTAACCCTCGTGATCACGGCCAGCACCATCACCAGTGAACTGCCATGGTTAGATTATGCACATGTGCTGATCGCTCCGGTACTCACGTAGTACCCCTTGTACACATTCAGGTATGTGTCCATATATCTTTGGTGTGCTCCCCAAACTGTGCGGGCTAGACTCGGCCATGGCTGCTTGAAAGCCAGCACGCCCTCGACGTCGTTGCCGTGGATCTCCTCGCCGGAAACTGGATCAATGATGGCAGGCTCAATGCCGAAGAAGGGAAGTGAGGCAGATCCGGGCTTCGTAGGTGTGACACCGCCGAGAGGAGTGATAACGTGTGAGCCAGTCTCCGTCTGCCAGTAAGTCTACGCACGCATTAGCGTCACTTCCACAAATACCAGTGACGGGTTTCACCTACATCAACCACGTGCGCCTCCTCCTTGCCGACAATTTCAAAGTACCATTTCCAGACCTCGGCAGCGATTGGCTCGCCGACAGACCCAAGGATCCTCAGATGCTTCATCTGATGCTTGACATGTTCGTTGCCGGCACGTTTCAGCAGTCGCAACGCGGTTGGAGCCACGTAGAACTGGCTGACGTTGTATTTGCTCACAATCTCCCAGTAGCGTGAGAAGTCGGGATACGCTGGGGTACCCTCGAAGACGACTGTGGCAACACCAAGCAGTAGAGGCGCGTATACAACGTACGTGTGGCCTGTAATCCACCCTACATCGCCACCGCAGAAGAAAACGTCCTTGTCGTGGATGTCGAAAACATACTTGCCGGTTGCTGCTGCTCCAAGAAGGTAACCAGCAGTGGTGTGCATAACACCCTTGGGCTTGCCCGTTGAACCCGAGGTGTAGAGCAAGAATAAGGGATCTTCCGAGTTCATGGACTCCGGCGCGATGTAGTTGGGGTACTTCTCGACTTCCTCGTGCCACCACCAGTCGCGGCCCTTGGTCCATGGGATCTCAGCCCCTGTGCGCTTGTAGACGAGGCAGTGGCTGATGCCGGGGCATTGCTTCAGAGCTTCGTCGACAATCTTCTTTGTGCTGATGACTTTGCCTCCACGCTTGCCCTCGTCGGTGGTGATGACGACCTTGCACTCGGCGTCGATGATACGGTCACGTAGCGAGTCTGACGAGAAGCCGGCAAAAACGACAGAGTGGACAGCGCCGATGCGGGAGCAGGCCAGGAAGGAAATGACGGCCTCGGGGATCATGGGTAGGTAGAGAGCAACAGTGTCACCCTTCCTGACACCCATTTCCTTGAGCGTATAGGCGAGCTTCGACACCTGGCGGAGCAGCTCTCCATAGGAGATGATGCGACCATCGCCAGAGTCATCCGCTTCGTAAATGATGGCAGGCTTGTTCGGATCCTTGAAGGCGTGGCGATCGACGCAGTTGAAACTAGCATTCAGCCTGCCTTCCAGGAACCAGGCATTGTCGCCGCCCTCGAAGCTACCCGAGTGTACAGTCTGAAAGTCGCGCTCCCACGTGAGCAGTTCGCGCGCCATACGGCCCCAGAACTTGTCCGGCTCTGTGATGGACTCTTTGTAGAGCTTCTGATACTCCTCGAGGCTGCTGAGATGCGGTTTGGAGTGCGGGTGCTTCCTGCGCAGCCATTGTCAGCGACTGCTCCTGCGGCTCTTTGCATGGTTGGCTCAGTGCGGGCTGGGGCTTGGGGACTGGGGCTGGAGTGAAGGGCCAGCTTGGCAGTGAAGGGGTTCGGCGCGGCGGGGTCACCCCGCACTGTCGCGAATCGAAATCGAATCAGGAGCTTGGATGACGCCGCAGCTGTCATAGTCTTGGGAGATGATGCAATGTTCCAAACAAATGCTCACTTACTCGTAAAAGGCCTTGGGGACGTGGTAGGTGTCCACCTCGTGGGCTTCGGCCACAACGGGCGCCGGCGGCTTCGTGTCTCCCTCAGACATTGTTGTGTGTGCGGCGGCGGGGTTCGACAAAGGGCTTCAAGCGCGTTCCGTCTTGCGAGTCGCGTCGTCGGGGAGGGCCGCAAGGCTTGTGAGGTGCAGAGGCTGTGCGAGGCGCGGAGAGACGGAGTACGGCTCTGCAGCGTAAATATATGTCTCAGTGCCGGGTAAAGGGCTCGGCGGGGACGCTTGAAAGCGGCGGCGGCCCAATTTGAGGCTGCTGGGACGCTTTCGGAGAACCGCTGGCTGTCGGGGTGGAGCTGGCTAACACGACCGGGTTCTGAGGCTCAGTGGATGGAGTCGAGGATGCGCAAAAGGCACGAGGGTTACCGGTAGCAATGGGCGAACGGCCTTCTTAAGAGCACCAGCTTCACCAAGACCGATCGCTGCGCTGCCGGTCCACTACCCCTCGTGTCGCTTTCGGCGGGGACATGGAATATGACGAACATTCGACATTGTGGCCTTTGTCTGGGCCCACTGCCAGTCCATGGCAGGGGAGCCAGTGACCAACGCGGATAGCTTCGACCGATCCCTTGTGACGCCTCCGTTGCTCCGAATCACCTGTTAACCGCAACCGCGGCCGCCAATTGCGACGCTTTGGTGTGCTGATCGAGCGACTAATCTGCTACGACGGCTGTGATTCGATGCGCCCGTCGTGCCTTTGTTGCTTCTGACTGCTGTGCAATCATGGTGCGGTGATGCGGGGTGCCCACACTCGGAGACGCACGACTGACGAGCCGACCAGACCGGCAACAGCACTGCCAGTAGCTGTATGCTTGATGCGACGCGCATATTCGGGTGCATCAGGGTATGGCTATTCACGCGCCTCATGCAGCAACTTCTGCGCAGAGACTATCCCAGGTAAAGATCCGCGTACCAGCTATGAAGGAACCACGCGACCTTGCAAGCAACTCGTTTAACATCTCGGTCTTGAGGAAGCAGTAAGGATCGTCCGAGGCACCGGCAATTTCCTCACGCCAGCCCATCTCCAGCAACTCGAGGATTCCCCCAAACCAGTGTTCACGAAGAGATCCCGGTCGCCTTCTCTGGTCAAGCGGAGCCCATCGGGCATGTCAGAAGTACCAAGTTCGTGCTAAGCTTTGACCTAGATGGTTACTGGCGAACTCGCTCGTGAACAGTTTGTTCTCAAATGCATACGGACAGTACAGTAGGTGCCGCCTTCTGGAAGCTTCACCTAGCAACCAATCCAAGACAAGTAAGCGTACTGATGCGCATGCGAATGTGTGATGCACAAGCATTTACCTCAGGCGCTCTCTATAGAACACGATCTACCACCGCCATGTCGATACCGGCATGCCCTTGGCACACCCCGCCGTCGTCATAGCGACCATCATGTGCTAGCATGGATGCAAGTTCCTTGCGTTAGAGCATTGGCTGACGTGGTGGGACGACTCGGCGCCTTCAGTTTGGTCATTGCAGCCAATGGGAGAAGCTGGAGAAGAACCATCACCGCGAGAGTGCATTGCTCCTAACGAGTGCGGGGCTCCACAAACCGCCTACACAAACGAGATTGGCGTGTACTGGCCTGATGCGAACATGACAAGTTAAAACATGTGGCGAAAAGCTTGATCGATCTGTCTAACAGAGCTGTTCGCACAAGGAGCGGCCACGAAGTCAAGAGGCTAAACATGTCCAGCATTCGCAACTCCTTGCTTGCTCAGTGAAGCCACAACCCGAATACGGTCATGAGCAACTGTATCATCGCGCGTGTTGCATTACTTGAGCGAGCAGAGAGCATATCCCTTGCTCTTGGAGGCAGCATTCTTTTCCTACATGTGCCAGATAATTCATGACACAAAAATTCAAAAGCTCACTTTTACCATCGTCAGCATTCAACATCTTTCGCAACCTTGACCTCCCACTCGTCTTTGCACATCTTCAATATTACAGCCCAGCAAACAGAAGCAGCTCACGCAATCCTTTCGAAGATAGTCAAGCAAGTGGCGTGTAGCTCCTTGCCAAACTCATCGAGTACTCCGGCTCGCCCAGAAGCGCGGCGAAGATGAGGAAGAGAGGGGCGTACCAGCCAGAGATGCTGCGTGCTTGTCGAATCGTTAACCAGAACGTCTTGTTTCCTTTCTTCCCATTGTCTTGTCTGACGTTACTGAGCGCGGAGTGGCGAGCGAAGGCCCTCGCTTGCTCTTCGGTTTTCTCAACGTCTTCCAAGTTGTTGAGGTAAATACCGAGTGGGTGCTGGCAGAAGATTGTATTTAAGTTCATATGCTAGCCACGAGAGAACTTTGCAGCATTTTGGGTGGATCTTTATGGGGCAGTTGTTTGGTTCGTAACCAGTTCCACATGTTATCATCGCCTGCGTTGGCTCTTGCCAGCTGGTAGCATGGGATCCAGAGAATTTGCGAAACCGCAACGCTACCTGTACAGCGAACCATTTGTCTGATGGTTGCCAGTGTGGTGAGGCTGACTAGTCCAGGCAGAATTACCAGGTCCAGAGTCACGCTTCGTTCCTAAGAGTGCGCGTCTCCGCCGGTCCAGGGCGCCGGACTAGGTCAGGTGTTTGAGAGTGTCCAGGGCCTTTATTCCGCGGGAAATAGACCTGCTGCTACTTGTTGGTGGGACTACCAGTAGCTCGGTTCCTAGCATGGATCTGCGAAGGTGCCTATACGCAGCGTTTCGGGCATATTCGTTGAATGCCTCATGCAATCTCGTTGAATACCTTCGCGTCATCCACCGCTGCCCTCGCGATGCGCTTCAATAGAGTTTTAAAGTCTGCTTCACGAAACTTCTCCCAGCGATCCAGGCCTTCGCTTGTATCAATGGACAGGGTCTCGTAGCCTTGCTTGATGACATTGCTGACTTCACGGGGACTGAGGTTCTTGCTCCGAACCTTTCCGCGCTCGCTACCTTCGAGCAGGGAATGATAATGGGACGAGACGTTGATGAGTGTCTGCATGGGACTGCTTTCGCTGGAGAGTCCAAATGCGTCTCGGAACTTGATCATGACATCGCCGGACTCGGTCAGCTTGTAAAAGAGGTCATCGTACGCCGCAGAGTCGGGCAGGAAGTTTTCGCCGCTCGAAAGAGCAAAAGCTAACAGGCACACAAGCATGTTGATCATGACCGGAGATCTGTAGTTAGATTTGATGTCGCTTTCATATGTCGTCAAGAAACGGACAAAGGACAGTAGTGATCTCCAGACTTCTGACCAGTGGTAATTAAGGCGGACCTTGGAGCGACTGAGGTACGAAAGACTCCGCAGAAGAATACCGAGACACAGACTAGTCACAGATCAGCCGAGCAGACAGTGAAGACTGGAGCGATGACTGACATGTACAAGTCAACGTCGAGTCTCCTCCGTAGATTGTGATTGATACCGTCAATCATTAGATCCAGAATTACCGTGGCTGGGACACGATCACCTTTGACCAGGGGTAAGTAGGGCTGCCTCTGGCGGCAAAGGCGAACGGGGAGCTTGTTCTCGTGGCTGCACAGCCGCTTGATGAGCATTTGGTCCTCAACCAGTATCTGGAGAAGGAAGAGACTTAGGTACGAGTATAGAGCTGCTCGGGTAGAACGGTGTGCATGTTGGAAGAGGTACGAGGTCAAGGAGAGATAGGCACCGAACGGAGAAGGGTCGGTCTTGGTCTCGGGCTGCAACGTGACCAAGTTGAGGCAGAAGACCTTGTTCGCGTGTGCGAATTCGTATGTCGCGAGGAGTAGGCCAATCGCTGGACCGGGTCTGCAGAGTGTTTGTGAGCGGCCGGACAGGCTGCAGGCGCAAGGGCCAACTTACAAGGCAGCGAAGAGCGACTTTGTCTCTTCGGCGGCCGGAGTGGGCGTAGAGGGCCGCGACCCCGGGGCGAGGGCACCCAGTCCAATGTAGCTCAGCGTCGAGCCCAGCGTCCAGCCCTCGGGCAGGTCCTCCTGCACGGCGATGTAGGCGTCTCTGAGCGTCAAGCAGCAGTCTCCAAAGCCGGCAACGATCTTCTGGATGATGGCGTCGTTGACGAAGTCGTCGAGCCGCAGTCTGTAGGGGTTCTGCAGCTCGAACTTGTTGTAGTTGGCGAGGAGACCAAGGAGGTAGAAGGCGGGGGCGATGTGGGCGCGGTCGTCGCAGTCTTGGATGTACTTCATGAGCGACGGGAACAGGTCACGGTGCGTAAAGTACGAGGGCAGGGCGGTGTGGAAGCCGGCTGCGGTGATGGCGAGGGTGGCGCGAACAGCCCCGAGCCGCAGCGGTACTGTCCGGCGTTAGCTGCTGTCCGCCTCGAAGCGGCGTCGCGGGCCCTCACTGCTCCTGCCATGGCGCATCACCGTGTCCAGCGTAGCGATGAAGTCGGTCATGACGGCGTCGGCGTCGTGCAGCCCCGCGAGCACCGAGATGATGTCGGAGCTGGGATTGGTGTACTTCTTGGCGAGGGCGGCATCTAGGAAGACGGTCAAGGTCTGGCTCGTAAGCCTGGGTCTGCAGCTGCACCATGTGTCGTCGGCGCCGTACCTCGAGCGCAACCTCGTCCGCGGGCGGCGCGCCCTGCTTGATGCGCTGCACGGCGCGGCCGACCAGCTGCTGCGAGTGCGCCTGCACATGGAGCATGTCGTCGGGCGCCATCGAGGCCAGGATGCGCTTCAGCCCCGCCGCGTCGGTCCGGTGCAAGAAGAACTCCTGCCAGAAGCCGTCGGAGAGGCCCGTGTCCGTGTCGTCGTCGTCCTGGAAGAGCGTCTCGTACAGGCGGATGATCTTGGGCTGGAACAGGTGCGGCCGCGAGTCCTGCGTGAGCGGCGAGGGCTCCATGGTGCTGGGCGCTCAATTGGGTCGGGACGCTGGCGCTGAAGCTGAAGCTGCTAGAATTGTGGACGTGGACGCGGAGCTGCTAACGGAACTGAAGTTGCCAGGTGCCAGCAACGTTAGCAGCAACACACCAATGACGAAACCCCCACCCCTCACCCACCTGCACCGTTCCCCCCACAGCTCCCCCGACCATGCCCGCACCGCTTCTTCTCGGCATCTCTGGCCCTTCCTCGTCAGGCAAAACCACTCTCTCGCGTCTTCTCCGCGACATTTTCCCGCCTTCCAAACTCTTCATCCTGCACTTGGACGACTTCTACCTCACCGACGCCGAGATCCCGCTTCGCAATGGCGTCCAGGACTGGGACTGCCTCGAATCATTAAACTTGCCCCAGCTCAACAAAGCCCTGCAGCACATCAAGGAGCACGGCACAATCCCAGACTGGTTGGAAAGCATCGAAGACCAAAACAGCGCTGGCGAGCACGGCGTGCCAACCGACCACGTGCACAGGTTGAGAGAGAAGGTGCGGGGCTGGTTCGACGACAGGCCCGAATGGGCAGGACGGAGAATATGTGTCGTCGAAGGCTTCCTGCTCTTTTCTGAAGACATGAAGGCTATCCGCTCTCTGTTCGACATCAAACTCTTTCTTCGCACCAGCTATGTGACAGCCAAGAGACGACGAGAGGCGAGGACTGGCTACGTGACTTTATTAGGCTTTTGGCAGGATCCTCCAGGATACGTGGACGACGTTGTGTGGCCCAACTATGTCAAAGACCACCGCTTCCTATTCCAGGCCGCGGATGTGGACAGAGAGCTGGACGAGGACGTCTGTCACAAAGCAGGCATCAATGGGATGCCGAGAGACGCTGAGCAGAACATGTCCAAGTGCTTAGATTGGGCGGTAGGAGTGCTGGAGGCTGCGATACGTGATGCTTCAAACGGGTACGCATCATGAACCTGCCATGGAGGCTAGTAGACTCAAGCTGTATTACTATGACAAGGCACACAAAGGGGTGCTCAGCTAGGACCTGATGCATGCCTCACAACCAAACCCAAATCACCAATCGCCCAGACGCCACGGAAATGCTCCACCGGTTCCCAAAATGCAGAATTGGTGGTACAGCAGTGTTAGAGGAGCATCGCAGGAACAACGACGGAGATAGGCCTAGGTACTAGATTTGACCTTGTCGATGTACGCTTGTCCAGGACTCTCATAGGTGGACGCGAAGAAAGTGTTGACTTGCTTGTCCTTGGCTAGCCATGTGGTCATCTGGCTGAGTTCTTCCCGGAGCCGGTTGACGGCTTGGTAGTCCATGTTTGTTTGAGCGATGAGCTCAGGCATAGAAACTGTTGACATGTCAGAGAATTGGACAGGCAATGTAGCAGGAACTCGGCCTACCGAAGAGGCGCAGCAAGTGCTCGCCGCCGTAGATGTCGGCCAGCGTCTTGCCAGCAAGCTCGTCGGTCGGCTTTTCGATGCGTGTGTAGATGTCGTAGAATTGCTCGCGCTCAAATCGATACAGAAGGAGGCGGCCCAGGCTCTTGTTGAAATACTCTTTCAAGCCCGCGACTACTTCCTCAAGGATGTCGCGCTCCGTGCTGTTCCTGTTGCCTGTCGAGATGGCGTATTCTTGATACTTGTCTAGGATCACGCCGGCTGGCTCACTTGATGGGAGCTGAACCAGCTGCAAGTTCTTGGTGATGTTTTCCCAGTCGTCGACCAGAAGACTTTTCAGCCGGTCAGGCATAAGAATTCTGACGGCGCGCTTGTTCTGAAAGGACTCCTCCTGAATTGGCATTAGCGATCCTGTTCCTCAGCACCGCGTGAGCCCTGATGAGCAGTAATGGTGATTCGGCGGGCGGGCAGATCAGAAGCACCCACCTTTTCGAGATCGTTGTCGCGCATGCGCTTTTGGCCGCGAGGTGCAGTAGCGGAGACTGAGGTCTGACGCTCCTCGCTGCCGCGGGTCGAGCCTTGGGCCTTCTTCTTGACAGGCTGAGGCTGTGCCCTCGCAGCACGCTGAGCAGCGAGCATCTCGTGCCTCAAGCTGTTGGCCAGTTCACGGTTTTCTGGATTGAGCTTGCGGAGTCGATCTTCAGGCACCCAGTCGTCCCAGCTATCAGAGATCAGTACTGTGTCAAACCTGCGTGTCCAGTCGCAAGAGTTGTATCGAAAGCCACAGATGAGTGAGTGGTTGTCGTAGCAGGGCAGGGTGGTGAAGTGAGAGCGGGCGTGGGTCCCGCGCGGCTCCCGTTGTTGCAAGGCCGACGACTTGCAAACAGTAGGACTCGGGGCGGCAAAAGGGACTTACGTGTTCTTCCAACCTTTGTAGTGCACCTTGTACTGGAAGCCGCTCTTCTTGTCGTCGCCCTCGGCAGGTCTCACTTCCAGCACTTTGGCCTCGTACAGGAGCTCATGATGGAAGCAGAAAGCCTTTTCATCCTTTCGATAGGACGGCTCCGGCACAGGTGCAGGGGCCATGTTTGCCTTCTGATGACGATACTTTGTTGTTTGGTGAGGCAGTCAAGGAAGCAGAAGCAGAAGCAGCCGCGGACGCAGAGAGGGCGCCACAGCGAGATGCGTATGCCGCGGTCTTGTCTGAAGGCCACACTCAAGAAGCGGCCTGGAGTCGCGTGTGTCTTTGCTGTCCGCCAAAGGGGTGGGCGGGGTCATGCGAAGCACGTGAGGGCGCAGCGATGAAGTTTGTGGGAGGCTTCTATGCACGCTCCCAGGAGTCGTTTTGGAAGGGCCCGTGCCTTTCACGCACGACGCGACGCGCCGCCGCCAGCCCTGCGTGCCTGCACCATCGCACCGTCACGACTGTCTACACTGTCCACACTGACGCCGCAGCGCCACCCACCGTCGCCATGCCGTCGCCAGAAGCGCGGATCCTCGGCGACTTCCTCGTCGCGCCCGCAGCACTCCGCGACTTCATGACCCTGCGCCAGTTCACCGACATCTTCCCCGCCGCGCACAGGACAAACCCCGCCGTCCAAGACGTGTATCGCGAGCTGCAGCGGCTGCGCGAGAGAGACGTGGAGCTTGTGCGCCACGCCATCGCCGACGAGGTCAAGCGGTCCAAACGCCTGCGACGCGAGTATGCGCGCGAGAGGCGCCAGCTCGACCATGCTGCCGTCGCTGGGCTGGACCCGGCCGCGCTCCAGATAGAAGAAGAGGTGGGCGGCCTGCTCCTCGATCGGCCCCGCCAGATGCCTTGCTGAACTCGCCCCAGATGTCTGGCCACGGCCGCAAGAACCCACACACGCTCGCGACCGTCCACGCCAGCATCCAAGAAGCGTGCCACAGCCTCGAGTCGCACATCGCAGACATCGAGGCGGAGACCTCGAGGGCTCTGTCAGAGGTGCAAGAAGTCGTGGGCGGACTCAGTGATCTGCGCCATGGCCGCTTTGCCCAGCCGGCCAGTGGTGAAGACCTGGGCGAGCAAGTTCTGGCGACCCTCAAGAGACTCGAGGCTGTTTGCGCGAAGCCAGCGGACTGAAGACATAGTCTGCGGCCCCAATACAACGTCTCCATCGCGTCAGTACGCATATTGCACTCACGCCATCAAGAAGGTCAAGAGGGCATCACCCAAGCCTAAGCAAGCTCGGCAGCAACATCCTCCCATGACATATACCGGCTTGGGGCTTCTGCTGTCCGCCTGCAAGCGTGTCTCTGCTGCTTCCCTACCAGACAACCAATAATTGGTCGTCGGTCCGCCTCGACCGCTGTCTGCTATTGTCGCTTGGCACTTTCCAACCATTCTCTCAAATAGTGCCGCACACACACTGCAAACGTCGCAACCAACCCGTCTTCTTCGTGCATGTGAGGATACATCTACTATCAACGGTGCTAGTGTTCCCGCTCCCCAGGTCTGCATGTCGGGGCGGGCAGACCTTGGGCTCAACGTGATTGGCTGAAGCCTCGTGGCAATTAATCTACATGAACAGCCTCAATATCGCTCGCATAGCGACTAGTCCTGACCTCCGTTACTGAGATCTGTCTATAGGATACCTTCTACACGTGTCCAGATGGTCTATTCGGAATCATATATCGCCCGAGACCGCATCCCATCAGCAGGTCGCTGTGAACTTGCCAGCTTCGTGCGCCAACATGCTCTTCACGACCATCATCGCTGGTCTGCTCTCAGTGGCGTCATGGACTCCGCCTGCGGCGGCTAGTCTCCGCATTACTGCGGACCACCACTCATGGGGTGGTGTCAATTACCCTATGCTACAATTCTTCACGCCCAAGCATCGGGATGACACCATCAGAGCACTCGTAGCAGCTAATGTTAGGGTCATTCGGTTGTTCAGTGAGTCTATGCGATCGCAACATTGAAAGAACACCACTCATTCTGTTCAGTACGCCCTGATGCGCAGCACTCGGATGTACGTTAGGCCACCGCGCTCCAATCATGACCCCTTTCACTGATCAACCCAGCCGGAGCACGAACTAGGCGGATTTGACAAGTCACTTCTTGACCAATTCGATGACTGCATGGCCGCTATACATCATCTCTCCAAGGGTTTGCCCACAGTCATTGTCTCCACTCGAACCAGTCAACTGATATCACTCAGGCCAAATGAAGGTCATAATTGTCCCTCATGACTCCCATGCACTGCGCGGAACAAACCAAGTTCCATGTGACGCGTACTGCCAAAAGCTCAATGGAGCCTTTCTTGATTTCTATAGTCAAGACGAATGTGTGTCGCTAACCGGGTCACTTACGCACCACCGGCATGCTGATCATTCTTAGATCGTGAATTGTACAAAACTCGCCTCGAAGTTTTCTTCAAACATTACCCCTCCAAGGCCTTTGATGGACGACCATGGGGAGAACTCTCTGAAATTATCCTGGTGCGTTGATTCTACCTGGTCCGAGGCTTTTTAAAGGGTTCCACTGATCATCACAGGGTGTGGACCTCCAGAACGAACCGTTCAGTGGAATCTGGCCCATCCCTTCCGGAGAAGGGTGGCTGTGTGACATTGCGAATTATCTCAAGTTCAATGTCGGCTTAGACAAATCCAACATTGCTGTGATCAGTGGTGGTATTTCTGGGCCACAAAGTTTTGCATGCCATCAACACTTTCCTGATAGTGCAATGGAATGCACAGCCATTGATGTCATTGGGATTCACGGCTACTTCAAAAAGGATGATGCGACGACAGCCGGAACATCGTGGGCCAAAATGTTCGTCCCAGGAAATACGCTGACCGCTAGGGCGAAGGGAAAGAAGGGCGAGGGAAAGCTGCTCTTGGTAGAAGAATGGGGCTATGTGCACAGCAAGTTTGGCCATTTTTACAAGAAGGAGGCAATATTCGATCAGGGTAACGCACTGAACTACAGGGGTATTCCATGGGTAAGTGAAATTTATGTCTACTGATGGCTCTCCATGCTGATAAGCGCATAGCTCTACTCTCACTTGACAACTCTAGACGAAGACCTAACGGCGCGTGTCAACCCACTACGTACAGAGTTTACATCTTGGACCGCTCTCAAGGATGTCATTCAACGGTCGTACACCTCACGCAGCAACTTTGACTGGTCCAAGTACCTCCCAGCCCCTCCAGATGCCGGTCTAACCAATCTTACGTCGCTGCCTCTGAACCCTTACATACCAGAACAGAGCGACTGTACGTTCGGCTGCGAAGGTCATCTGTGCGATGCTGCCGATGGCTGTGCTCCAGACCTTATCTGCAAGAACAGTGTCTGTCAACAAAATGCGGCAACCCAGCCTGGAAAGGTCGGCGATCGATGCGATAGTAAGAAAGTATGCCAGGAGCACCTTCGCTGCGCAGGCGGCAAGTGTCAGGCATGTTCTGTCAGACCATCAATTCAACCAAAGCCCCGACGAAGGAAACGTACAATTGCTGCCGAACTCTCAGCTGAGGATCCCCGGAACAAAGTCGTCGCCAATGACATCAACGCATCGTGTCATTCCGACTCGCTGCCCAGTCTCTTCGAACTCTCCAAGCGCCGCATAGCCCAGATGCCGCCAATTTGTCTCTCTCCGTCCCGTCCACCACGAGGCAATCCTTGTGAGTCGACAGCGCATTGCGATGCAGATCACTACTGCAACTGGGGTCTTTGCACCAAATGTACCACGAAGGATTCATGTCTCGGTGCTCGGTGCAAGAGTAACAACAAATGCAAGACGGGCTTCTGCAACAATTTTGGAAGGTGCGATTATCCTGGTCAGAAGAAAATTGTTACGGGCCCTGGTGCAAGAGGCAAGAGCAGGAGTAACAGGGTGCCTGGTGTCCCGAAGGGTCACGAGAGAGGACCCGCAAAAGTGAGAGATGAGGCCATGAAGATCAATATCCCGAAAGAGAAGGCCGCGGAAACGGCGAGGCCCGTAGCAACTGCGTAAAGATTAGTCCAAGATGTCATGGATAGTATTCATTCTAGAATTATAGCTACTGTATTGATCATCTGTGGAGCCTTTTGTAGGCTTGCTACAGTTCCCCAACAATGTTTTGTCGCGAGGTTATGCGCTGCTTTCATTTGTCTGTGCATGTATGTTTGTTCGTTACCAATGCCTACACAACGGTCAGAGCGGACTCACTACTTCATTGGAACACTCACACACGGCACAGGCCTCACTATACAAAGACACTCCGAAAACACTGTCATTCGCGTCCAACCAAACCCATTCACTGAGCTTCCTACTGCTAGTTGCCTAAGTGCCCCTGCCAATGCAATCTAGCAGTTCATCAGGAAGAAAGTGGTTGCTCTCAAACTAAATCACGTCCTCAGAGGCGCCTCGTCGGCGAGATGCGAGAAGTCGGCACCAAGAGGCGCGAAGAAGCATTGCCGGCAGATATCCGTTCGAGACCAGTAGAGCGCAGAGAGAAACCTTATGAAGCAGGATGTTGTAGTAAGCAATCTGGAGAAGGAAGAGCATGGATGTCGGGACTAGGTATCTCGTGACTGCGACGTAGCGAATGCCGCAGCGTTCGGACAGCCAACCTGCGGATAGGCGGAGCGCGCTGGGTATGGCAACACCGAGAAAGAAAAGTCCGGCACCGAGATAGTTTCAGCGGAATGTGGTTTTGGCGTAAAGCGAGCGTGTGGAGCAAAGAGAAGTGAGTATACCGACACAGTTCCACGGCCCAGCAAAGTGCTGTAGGCAGTTTGATGTATAGCCGCCACGTCTTCAGAGTGACCAAATACTTTGGACTTTTGCGTACTAAGGCGGTGTATGTGATGCGCTGGCGATATCAGAGCTTACTGCAGTCGCGGCCTTTTGAGGTTGTGGACGTTTCTTCGGCTTCTCGTAATCATATTGTTGCGCGCCGTCCCCCAACCCTGTCGACCTTATGAAAAGTCTTTGGATACTCCTTCATCCACACTATCAGCACAGCTTCAGCATTGTCCAACGCCATCGTGATTGAAAAGACGGTCAGCTTGCCAGATGGTGCTTTCTCATACACAACACAGCCAACGGTAGGGCCAACGGGGGACCACAGCTGTTGAAAGCCATTGCCGTGCCGATCCACTTGCCAATATAGCGTACGTGCTGCGAGGAAATCGGCAGCAGAGAATACGGCCAAATGGAAAGGTGTGACCAGCTGCACCGCGAATGTTTAGTATGAAGAGACGTAACCTTGACCCCGGCTAGAACAACCACCAAGCGTTCTGCAGGAGGGAGAGAATGA
>TARA_R110002003_G_scaffold114_12_pt1 | contig 27298 bp, 41 predicted proteins | sample TARA_R110002003 | Tara Oceans TARA_R110002003 (sample SAMEA4396441) | marine metagenome | biome: Westerlies Biome; feature: [SRF] surface water layer (ENVO:00010504); material: water (ENVO:00002006), including particulate matter (ENVO:01000060) such as... | depth 5 m | reverse complement strand
ATTAGGCAGCTAAACCCTGCTTTCCCTGGACGGGCCATCATCCAGAATCTCCGTCTCCTCTTGGCCTGACTGCGGTAGCGCCCAGGACTCCCCACTCAACCCTACACGGGTGGGTGGTGGTCAGCTTAGCCAAGTCGTCGCCTGAATACAACTTCCAATTCGTCTCCAACTCTCCAAGAATCGACGTTGCCGTCCCATTGCACAAACTTGATATCAGCACACAGTCCCAGCCTCTCTTTATCATCATACATGCCCTTCTTCCTCAGGCTATCCCACACGGCACGGAATGCTTCGCCCTCGCTCTCTCGCTCACCACCCTCGGCAGATTCCGGGTCATCGAACCACACACCTCTCTTTGCTATCCGGCGCAAATCGTCTGCTGGATCCATGGAAGCCCAAATATCCCAGGGCAAGTACTTGACTCTGACTTCGTTTAGCAAAGGCTTGCCTGAAATTGACGTTGGTGATGTGCCGAGCATGAGCATTGCGTGCACGCATACTTGCACCCAGTATCTAATCTTCAGAGGGAGAGCATAGCCCGGCCGCGTGATGCTGCGGTGATGATGCGACTCCTTTGAGATGAAATACAGTGGAAGTGCTATGCTTGTCAAGTTGAATGTAGGCGACGCGAGATAGGTAAAGAGAGGCGTGACTTCCATCTGCACTAGGAGGTCGAGCCTTGTGGATATGTCTTCATATGTCGAGAAGTCCTGAACAGGTTGTTGCGAAGGGTCGGTGAACGGATAGTGGTTTGCGAAACCAAAAGGATCATTCGGATCGCTTGTTTCTGTAGCAGGAGGTGGTCGAAACGAAGGGTACAGTGTCGCATCTGCGGGATTGTAGAGGTTGTCATCATAGTATTGAAAGTCATGGTCGTACTCGTCGTAGTGCCCGTTGTGCGGCGCTCCGCGCATATCGTCGATATCCACTTCCTGCTGATGCTGCTCCCAATACCATTCGTCTCTGCCGCTCTCTCTGTCTGGCGGATAATGCGTCAGATTGGGAAACGTCACCCAGTCCAGCTGTATTTTCTTCATCCATCGCAGCCAGTGCCTTCCTGGTCCGTTGGGCTCCTCGATCTTCTCAAACAGTGCTTTGAGCACAAAGGGACCGCAGCTGAGGAAGACGACATGTCTCTTCAGCAGTATCTCAAGGGCTTCGCGTGCGACTTGACGGTTGAGCAGGAAGTATTCGTGATGCAGGACGAGAAGCAAAGCAGCAGCACTGGGCTTGAAGTGCTTCAGGTTCCGCCGCTCGATCCGAATTGCGCGTTCGCTTCGATCGTCCTCGAGCTGAAACGCATAGTCATATACTATCTGTCTCAGTCAACTCAGGCTCAAGGCAGCGATCTGGTCAAGAGAGCACTGAACGTACCTCACGCAGCTCGCGAGGTAGCTTCAAAAAGGGAAAGACATTGCGCGACGCAGCTGCAGCTGCAGCTTCGCGAGCTTGTTTCGGCGCGTCAACCGAAGTCACGTCTGCTGCGGTGGCATCCATTTTACCTCTTGCACAGGTGACGCGTCGCTTTCGTGTTGCAAGGCGAAGCAGATGGAGAGTAGTCCCGCTTGCAATTGGCCGTGCCCCGCATCGCGCACGTTGCTGATTCGCCGACTGCGCTAGCACGTGACATCGTCTCCTCTCGGCAGCGCTGCTGCAACCGAGTAGCCAGGACTCGCCTGGGCTCGGTCCGTCTCCGAAGACCTTAGCTAGTTCCGTTTGATTCTTGGAACGCATCCGCAATCAACTCCTCACCACCAGAATTCCGTATGCTGCACTCGGCAGACTATCGGTACCATGGACATGCATGCTTGGACCGGACCACTGTGTTAGGCAGGTGCGGAGGATCGACCGAGTGGAGACGCGGGCCGATAAAAGCCCATCCTGCAGCTGCAATGCCCACGCCATGCGTGACCGTCGCAAGTCCACCATGTACGTCGGACCTGGGAATCTCTGGAAACAATTGTGGAGTCGTCTTAGTTCAACGGCGCCAGCCCTTGCATTTGCTTGCACCGCGTTTCTGTGGGGCAATAGTTTCGACCTCGCCGTATGGCTTGGAGATCCGACGCAACTACAAGCATCGGCGCCGCGAGTCTCAGATGGATTTCGGCAACCTGTTCAAGGTGCTATTGCGCCTCTTCCAGGCAAATCTCTCTGCAGTGGGGCGATCAATTCTGATCGGACTGGTCGTGCTACCTGGGCCGGGGTCTCTTTCTGCAGTGTGGTTCGATTTCGGTAACATACTTCTATATTGCGGCTCGATAGCTTACCCTTGAAACACGGTCGTCCGTGCTGCAGCCTGCAAGAGTCAGGGGCAAGGCAAAGTGTTTGTATTGTGCGTACCGCACCGCACAGGCGCCTAACCGAAGCAATGGTCATGCAGATCGGAGAATGAACAGTGCGGCTAGACAGTCCGAAGCTTTTTGTTGCTCCTGCATTGTTCTCCAAGCCGAGCTGCACACGGCGCTTCATCTCTCGTAGCGATAGCCGGAATCATGCCGAGTATGCCGCTACAACAGTATGCAGCCAGGACTTTTGGAGATCAATCTAGCCATGACCGGTGTTCCCTGTCGGCCAACGATGGGCGCGTAACAACCTACCCGAACTAGCAATGCACCTGTGCCACAACACAACCCCAACAGTTCCACCTATTACCGGCTACCGACCGCTGGCAGTTGACGCGTCGAAGCACAGCATCACTCCAGCGAGGGTGTCTCAGAACAAGATGCGCACTGATAACGTGTCGCCTGGCTGTGTCACAGGCCTTGAGTGAGATCCTGCAGGTCCAAAGGTGGCTTGGATCGGATCGTGAAAGGGGTACTGAACCAATGTGTCCATGTGCATGAAAGCAGGATCCTTTTCCTCAAAGCCGAAGTTGCTCGAAGAGCCGTGTTCCTTTGCACCTAACGCGGTCTGCCTTCGCAATAAGGATGACAGACACGGCAGCCTGTGTTTCCTGAATGACGACAAGTCCTTCGCTAGACGGCCATGTTGTGTAGCTGCCTAATGTTTCAGGATATGCATCGAGGCGTAGGGTGGTTCGGAGCACACGTCTTTGTTCATCGACTATAGCAACACGCCGAGCATTTTCTCTACCAGATCCTCAAAGATCAGCTGTTTTGATCGAAAGACGGTTGAGTCAGTGGCCATTGCGGGGTACCGAAGGCTGTGTTGCTCAAGTTGCAGTGGAGTACGAGAGCATGCACTGGCACCTGCCACAGAAGCCGTTGATTTCAGCAACCTGGTTGTTGGGTTCGTGTGAGGTTACACCACTCTTGTCGTGACAATGAGCAGCCATGCGATTGTAAGGCTTCACCTTGGGTGCAAACTCGTCAAGTCAGTGGCATCCTAGTGTGCGTCCAGCGGTGAGACGACATGATGCGTCTCGAGTCAATACCGCAGCTCTTTCAAAGGGCAACGTGGAATGGCGCGGCAAGAAAAATCAGTGGTGAGTTGTGTAACCGCATGATCAAGTCAAAGGGCCGCTCCTCTGCTTTGTCTCAGATGGCGAATCGACGATGGCGATCGCATAGCTAGAGACATTGGTGATCGGGTCTACGACTTGAGATGAGCCACGAGAGTCATAGATGGACACCGTTGGTAAAAGCATACGCACCATGACGATGGACAATTAAAGAGGCCTCGGATTTAGCATGCAGCAGCGCATAGAGTCATAGACGTACATGCTGTCGCCGCGAGGAGAGGACTACCGGGCACTAATGAAGCGTCTCTTAGCCCTTCCGAAGAAATGCTTTCCTGGTAGAAGGCAGCCTCGCCTTGACCGCAGCCGCCCTGGCTTGGTACGACCGTGGACCAACATTAGTCAACCTACGTTAGCCATCTTTGTGCTACACCCTGGCTGCCCGGCGTAAGCCATACCCAGGCCAATCCGCACATCTCGTGCTTGCTTGGAGGTCAAATGAGTCCCAAAAGACGTCGGCATGCTGGCATGTAACCTTTTCGCCGAGTACGTCGATGGCACACCAAATGGGTCGGATGAGCTGAGCCGGCCTTGTGCTAGGACGGACAACCCATGGGCAATGCGGCGCTTGTGTACCCTCAGGGCAGGAGCATGCTGGGGCCATCTGCAGAATCTCCCATTGGTGGGCAAAAGAGGCTGCGAGGAGATTCTCAGGCACATATCCGGTCGCAAGAGAGGACTCAAATGGAGCGGCTCAATCTACTGCCGGGATCTGGAATTGGAAGTGCGGATGGGGCTGTCACGGTCTTTGAGCGGGCGCGATGAAGTCGTCCTTGAAGAAAATGTGGGCTCGAGTAGCGCCGCGGTGGGTGGGTCGTCGCTTGAGGCACCACCCATGGTTCATCCTTCGCGCGGGCGCTCGCAAAGACGTGCACGCCAGCAAGACAGTCACGACTGCGAGGCGAGCATGGAGGGTCTGGTCAGTCAGCGTAGGGGAGACTCTTGCGGTTGTTGCTTGTTCTCGGCGCTGTCGCGGGTCGGGCAAGAGAGCGTGGAGAGGTGTCGGCCTCGTGGCGGCGTGCCCTACTGTATACAGCGGGCAGCGGGCCAGTAAACGCCAGCTGCTGGGTTTGGCTAAAGGCAGCGATAGCACATGGAACACCCCAGCGCCAAGAGGGCGTCTCCACGCTCCCGTGCCGTTGCTCATCGCGGCACTCTCTGCTGCGCGCACACGCACAAGAAGAAGGTCGTGCGGGAGTGCTGGAGCGCTGCGTGGAGAGGGCCATCGTGTGCTCGCTGCAATGCCGTCGCCAGAAGTCTGCGATGCACCCTCGCGATGCACCAGTTCGCGCGCAGCGCCAGGGAGCCATATTAAGTGCAGGTAGCCGCCGCTAGACGGGCACCTTAGATACACGAAGCCGCGATTCAAGATATTCCACGTGCTCGCCGCCGCAGTCTGGGCAAACTCCACACCCAGCAATTGGTCCTGTCCATGCCCTTGCTGATCACAAGCCGCAGCTTTTGTAGCCATTCTCCGCCGCTCCTCCACTTCGAATCCCTCCCGAGTTGTTGCACAGTCGTCCAGGCCCCCGGCTGCCCGCTGCTTTCTGGTGTTCCCCTCGAGCCCGCTGTGCGCCGTCGTCGCCCTTGAACTGCCCACAGTCTGGTCCGCCCATGCAAGGGACGGCTGCCGCCATTCAACCGGTCGCGCCTGGGTTGCTGCTGCTGCTCTTCTCCACCCCGTCTTCCTAGGGACATGTGCTGGCTCCGGAATTGTTCCCACGTCTGCTGAACGTTCGACCGTCTTTTCTCTCCGCGCGCAGCACGCCGACCTCTGCCCCAGATTCCTTTTCGCTGCCACAGCCCATCGAGACAGCCTAGCTCGACCTCGCTCGCGGTGTACGACGTTCCTACGCCACCCAGCAGAACCTCCACCGCGTCAGGACAGGCCAATTGCTCTCCAGCGGCAACTGGCACGCCTCGCTCGACGCCGGCGTGTCGCACTCGGATCCCAGGGCGCCCTCGAGCGCGTCATCTCCAGATCCCGCCATCTGCACGCTGTGCACCACAACTCGGCGCAAGCAACAACGCTGCCATTGTCCCCGCTGCAACGCACGCGTGCCCAGCGGAGGACTGCAGCCACGTCCCCTTTGGCCTCAAGCTTCTGATCGCCGGGTGGCCGACCTGCTTTCGGCGGTGCAGCTAATCTCTGCTTTGGTTTGGTGCAGACCGACATCGTCGTCCCTGGCAATTGCTACCAGCGAGCAGCTGCCTGGTACTGATCGCGCCTGCTTGCCCCGACATTTGTTCTGCCCCGCCTCACCACACGAACCGGCCCCTTTGGGTAGGAGCCTTCCTCACATCCCGTGCGCCTCGACCTTCTGCCCACCTGCAGCGTGCCCTCACTATCTCTCTTTCTCCTCCACGCTGCTGCCGTCCATTCTTCTCCCCCAGACTACACCGTATCTCTCCTCCCTAGCACACCGATCGCCGCCGTCAGCAATTGACCTATCGCGTCCGAGACCACGCTTCGTGACGTCTCCTCATTGGCCAGCGCCCTTCACTGGCGCCCTCTGCATCACCCACATCGGCCCTCGAGCTCGACATCAGAGTCGCTGCTCGACCTCAGGTAGTGCAAACCACCCGGCAGTTGCTCTCAGACACGCACCATGGACTCACGGCCGCCGGCCATCGGCAGCGTTCCTGAAGATCGCGTCCCTCAAGAACGGGCCCTGCCATCCATCGCCGCCCTGACGAGCACTCTGTCTCCCTCCGAGCAGAGCCCCGTCCGCCTCAGACATCAATCCGAAGCTCGCGAGGCGCGCGACTCCGGTAATTGGTCCATTTCCCAAAGCAAACGTGAGTATTTTCGTCGCTTGTCATGCCCACGTGCATCTCCGACCCATTCTTGCAAACCCTAACACGTGCCACCAGACTCCTCGACCGTCTCCAATACCATGGGTCTCCAGCTACAGACCCTGCTGAACCCAGAGGACTCACCATCGCGCAACTCCGTTCCAGACACGCCGTCCTCCAGCAGATATCCCTCGGGATTGTCACAGCAGGTATGTTGAGCACTGTCGTCTGAGGCCGCCAACTGACGCAGCCGTAGTCCAATGCACTCCCGTCGCTCAATCAAGGCTTTGACAACCGGCTCAGCATCGACGCAAGCTCGCAGTTTGACTCGCGACGCAGCAGTGTCGACAGCCGCATGAATGCTGGGATGGGGCACCTTGCCATCAGCCCATCGTCGCCATATGACAGCCAGAATGCCTCGCGAGCTTCACTTGTATCCAGTCTACAGCACCAGCGAGGAATCACCGGCGATGCGCGTCCCAACGGTGCATCCCCGCTATCACCTCTCGGTCGCAATGGCGTAACTCGAAGTGCTCACCCTCCACGAAGGGCTCCCGTAATCAATCCCAATCCCCGCAGCGTATCAGGCATGCCCGACCCCATGGCAGCTGCACCAACTAAAGGTTTCGCTTGGGCCTTCCCAGGTGCTGAGTACGACCATGATGACAGGAGGGCTTCTAGCAGCGGTGAGTCTAGCTTAGGCCGCTCGAATGTCCCGTCGCGGCAAAATAGTTTTGCCACGTCGATCAATAGTAGCATCTTTACCACAGACTCCAAGTTGCCCCCTGGACAGCAGCGATTGGATGATGGCACGCAGTCCTATTCTTATCACAGAACTTGCTCATGCTGATTTGTCGCAGAGATAGCCACTACCCACCACCACTCCATGCAGCACCGCAGTGTCACGAGCTTGCAGAGCACCGAACACGCAGCTGCTCTTGCTGCCAGCAGCGGAAACTACAGTCGCACGCCTGAGCTTCGTATAAGCCACAAGATGGCGGAGAGGAAGCGACGTAGCGAAATGAAGGGCCTGTTCGATGACCTAAACAACATTTTGCCAAACTCGCCGGGAAGCAAGTCGAGCAAATGGGAAATTCTTACCAAAGGTAAGTCCTGTGGCACTTCAGCCAGTATCGTGCTGACACATGACAGCGATCGAGTATATTAGGAACCTCGCCGCATCGTACGATAGAGCGCGTGGCGAGATTGCACAGTTGCGCCCAGAAGCACAAAACTATCGACGAGCTCAGGAAGAGGTCGAGCTTCTGCGTAACGAGCTGGCCACCACATGGCATGCGCTCCGCCGTGCAGATCCTGCGAATCCGCATATCTACGGCAGTATGACTGGGCAATTGGCTCAGCAGCACGTCAATGGTCCTGCTGTCTCTACCAATGTCTTGCCACCTCTGCAGCAGCAACAGCAACAAGCACCGCCGCCACCCCCTCCCCAGAACGGCCAGTGGTCGAATGGCTCATCTAGCTCCATGCAAGGAGTCGAATATGGCGGCATGAGGCCTTACGAGCATCCACATCGCTAATTTTCGGATCCTACCTCGATCGCAGAGACGTGATCAGGCTCCCACCCCCCGCGCCGTGTACCATATCCTTAACTGCATCTCCACAACTCGCGAAGCCTGTCACGTGTTTGCATCAATCCTCGCCACAGTACTAATTTTCTCCTTACTGTGGCCTCGTTTTACGCCTGTTTGGTCCTTTCAACTGGTTGTGTTCTGCACTTTCTATGAGAACGCTTGAAAGTGCTTCGATCGCCTTGGTCAGGAGGAGCTCATGATCAGAATGGTCATGTGTTCCGTTTACAGATGGCATAGCAACCTCATCCGTGCGGTTCCTTGGTCTACGCTATTGGTCGGGCCGTTTGGAATTCGACTGGCCAGCTGAGACAGTAGCCCCCCGTCTACTTCTCTCATCAGCACATCTCGACAGCTTTTTCTTTATTTCACTAATTTTGGAGTACAACACAACATGGACAGCTTTTACGACATGGGACACGGGTGGTAATTTCTGGGACGGATATCCAAAAAGGTATGTTCATGCATGGACCAAATATGGCATACATGAACCGTGTTTGCGGCTATCAAGACGATTTCCTTTGTTTTCTTTCTGGAGTTGCATTGACCATGTCTTATGATGTGGGATGCGACGAGACCTAGGTCTCACCTGGGCGGGTGGAGATGCTGTTGCACGCGTCGCTTGCAAAAAGCAGATACATTTCACGACAGCATTGGTGTGCGCAGTTGCGCAAATGTCAAACTGTTTGGTTCAATTGCTGAAGCCAATGTGACAAATCTTTACGCACAGTGATGGTGGCAGTCAAAAGTTTGCAAAGGCAGCGAAACATGAGATGCGCAAGTCAAATGGCCCGGATCGACCCGGATAGGCATCGTGTCTGCCACGTTTCTCATGATCGACGATCGGCTGAGCTAAGTCATGCATCGGAGTGGGGATGCGATTTGCTTTGTGGGTGCTTTTGCTGTTCCAAATCAAGCCACCCACCATGAGGGTGCAAGGCCCCGCTGATCGGCGGGGCGAGTTGGCGATCGTCATGACTCGGCATTCGGCCGCGTGGTCAGATGCGGGTACTGTCCCGAAGAGGCGACAATCACGGCATTACTTGTGGAATCTGCATGTGATAAGAAATGATATAGGAGGTGGGGACTTTGTGCTTCTCTTGGTGCACTGCCGGCCCCGCGAAATATCACACAACCGCCACGAGCTCTTTTCTTCGAGAAACAAATCAATATCTTTTGCCACTTAGCAGCATTCTTTGCATCCGTCTCTTTTTCCAAGGGGTCTCACGCGAAAAGGGCCGAGTACAAGCATGCCTAACAGCCAACCAAATTCCTTACTGGGGTAAAGTAGTGCGCACTTCGTCTTAGTACTCTCGTGAAGTTGCTTTGGAGATGACCACCTCACTTGAATCACTCTACTTCACCAAAGTCATACTCGTCTGGTTTTATGTGTTGCTTACAATACACGGTCCCACAAGTTAGAGGTTCTACGATAGCTATGTACGTTCAACACATTTAGTCTGAATAGAAGCATTGGAACATGTCGAGTATACAAGAAGAAAGAACATGGACAGTAAGATGGAGATAAGGCTGGGGTAGTTGGAAGTGCCCGTAGCTAGGCAGAAGAGTCCGCGGACGTGGCCATCGCAGTGATGGAATCAGACTTGGTATCACAGGTGGCGAGGAAAGTCTTGAGGGATTAGGCCATCATCTATCTCGTCATGGGCGTGAAATAGGATCGCAAACCGCCTGCAAGTTGAAGATGTCAAGCCTTGAAGGGGACGGAACAACAAATTGAATTATCCAAATCGCCGTCTTATAGCAGATCACCCACGATGCAAAATGGTATCCAAAGGGTTTTTCGTCTTCTCCCCCATCTCCTTTTGGACATTCTTCTTCTGTCCCTTTGTCATGAGACCTCTTGCCTTTATACCCCGCTCCTTCCTCAATTTCTTCAAGGCCTCTTCTGTAATCTCCTGTCGGAGCAGCTGCTCGACGACCAGCTTCTTGCGGCTTCGCTTGTCACCCCGACCAATGATGATCCCGGCAGTGATGTTGCATGTAAGACTGCAACTGAGAATAACAGCCGTCAATGCCTTTGGACGATGTTTGTAGTAGATACCCCACGTTGTGCCGCCAAGAGCACACTGGAACATGGAATGGCAGTCGAGTAGAACGATGATGGTGATGAGGAGTCTGATAGAGAAGGCGTTGTGTGTGTAGGTCTCGGTTGGTCGGTAGAAGGTATGCGACTTTGCAATCTTGCCTTGGTGATACTCGAGCTTCTGCTGTTCCTCGTCTGTCAAGACTGGCAACTCTTCCTCTTCGGTCGTCTCGCCTCTTTCTAAGGCCATCGATTGGCGAGGGAGCTCATTGTGGTCCTTGAGCTCTGCCAAGCCCCGCTCTTTTCGCAGACGCCACGTGCGATGCGCGTAGAGGGCGACATAGATCATGTGGTACGTATCCACAATACGGAACGGAAACATGGTGATTCCGACAACACAAAACAAAGCTGTAAGAACCTGATCGCAGATCTCGACGAAGTACTCTTGTCTGCCTTTGACGGAGATCCAGCCAATTAGGAAGAGGACCCAGGCGGCGCCCCAGAAAGTGATTAAGAAAAAGTATAGCGTAACAATGAAGCCAAGGGGGTTGCGCACATAACGACCAAAGCCGCGCATGGTTCGCTTGAATCTAGCGCGCTTCGAGTGAAGAACGTGGCGAACATGGTCATCGAGTGCGGCCTTCTCTTCGGGTGTCCAACCCGGTAGCGAGGCGCCGTGCGGAAGAACTGCGTAGTGGTGATCCGGACCTTCTTCCATCGTCGACAAAATCGAGTCGATGGTGTTGGTCCTCCTGAGTCCAGTGCCACCGGCCGCGCGCTCAACCTCTCCCTCCTGCGTCATTGGAGGTAGCTCGTTCTCACGTCCTTTGACAGTCGTCTCTTCGTCTGACGAATCAGATGTCGATTGGGCGAGATCATACGTTGGCTGACGATTATAGAGCCACGGGAGGTTGGGCAGGAAGAGCGAGTTCTGGACGTTGTTCAGCGTGGTAAGGGCAGAGATCTCAGGGTCTGGACAAGCAGGTTAGCGGGTGGCGTTCATTCGCGCTGAAGACACTGACCGATAACGTCGAGAACATCTACCACGTTCCCGTCCATCATGCGCTGATTCGGAACATTGTTGTGGTTGTTGCGCCGGATATTGATTGCGGACAGCTGCCTCTGCATTCCCTGCCTTCTTGTGCTAGGTCCCCGTGAGGGCGGTGGTCCGGGGCCTGGCGCAAGGAAATCCGCGTTACCTGATCGCGATTGCTCGTCGATGGGCTGCAGAGGTGTGGCTGTCATTTGACGTCTGAGATCGGTGTCATCGGGGAAGAAAGCGGATGACGGCGGTCGTGGTTCTGAGCTACTCCTTCGCCGGCCAGCTTGCCAGCTATCATCGGCTGTTGACTGCGGGGGCGGCGGGGCCTGTGACGGGACCTCATTCTGCGCAGAAGGCCTTCGAATTCTTATCGAAGAGCTGCGCAGCCTTTGCGAGGTCGATAGTGCAGGATTCGCTACTTGCGCCGGTGCTTGTGGGACTGGCGTCTGCGTTGTTGTTGTGATAGTGGGCTGCGTGGTTGTTGTTGTCGTTGTTGCTGTGTTGGGGCCAAAGTCGTGGACTCTTGTCGTCCCTTGTCCCGATGATGAGGAGTGCACTGTTGTGGTGCCGTGCGGGCCATGGGTGGTGGTTGTAGTAGTCGAGGTTGTGAGCGGCCCCGCAGGCTGGTCGCGACTGCCTTGATTCGGATCCATTGCGACACAACAGGCGACTCGGGGCCAGCCTGGAGATTGGTCCTGGATGCAAAGGTTCGGTGTCGAGTCGCGGCGTCGCGCGAAAGATGTATGCGCTTAGCAAGCTAGCCAACGTCCCGGCCGCACCGGCGCTGGCTTAGTTCATTGTTCAGTCAGCAACGAGCGTGCAGATGTTCATCAGCAATAGGTCGAAGAGACGCCAGAAAGAGTAAGAGGGCAGACGGCGCAGCGATAGCGGCGATTCCCAAGGATGGGTGATGATTCGAGAAGATGAGGAATGCGACACTTGTGTATGTTTCACGTCGTTGGGCCTTGTCCTTCGTTAGAGGGCGCGAACGTCGTGCCGTGCGTTGCCGAGTCGTATGTACAGTATGTAATGATCTGCGGCCTGCGGACCATGGGATTTGCGAACACCCGGATCCGGATGGAACGTGGAGAGACCACTACCGACAGAATACTGCTAACCTTGCCTGAGGCAGGAGTCCTTGGCTGACGCAGGCAAGCTGGACCCTGAGCTGGCTGCAGCGCCGTCCCCGAGCTTAAACAGACGGCTTCTCTTTCACCACCCACCCAGATTGTATATACGCATATTGCTATCATTGCCTGCACGTGATGAAGGCGCTACGGAGCCTTATCCCAGCGTTCCTCGCAGCCAGTCCGGCCGTTGCGATGCCGCAGATTCAGCTCCCGAAGCAGACCATCCTGGGCGCAGCAGGCAGAAGCAAACCAGTTGGGGTGGGGCACTTCAGCGAGTGGAGTCGAGCGACAAAGAAGGCATTCCTGGTCGACTGGCAGGCTGGGAAAGCGTCAGAATGGACCATTGTCGAGGGCAACGAGGGCGGCGACTTGGACAGCATGACTGCGGCGCTCACCTGGGCCTACCATCTCGATCACATCTCGGAGAACTCGTCGCATCCCATCAAGGCCATCGCATTGCTTCAGACGCCGTCGCACGCGTTGGATCTACGTCCAGAGAATAAGCTAGCTCTGGACAACTCGCAGATGACAGCTGGACACGAGGATCTCCTAACAATGGACGAGCTGCCAGAGGATCCAGAGACACTAGCTCAGAAGCTGAAGGGCATTGTGCTAGTAGACCACGCAGAGCCACTGCGAAAATGGAGCCACGCAAACATCACAAGGTATGCCGAACACGCGGACAATCTCTAGAAAAGGATGCTCATTGTCAACAGCATCTTCGACCACCACAAAGATCGCGGCACTGCACCCAAGGCCGAGCCGCGCATCTTCGAGACGACCGCAAGCTGCACCACCATTGTCGCGCGCCAGATGCTCGACGAGCTGGAGAAGCTGGACGAGGAATACCACATGCCACATGAACTCCTCGAACTCGTCCTCAGCGCCATCGCCATCGACTCAGGCGGCCTCACCAGCGACAAGACCACCGAGGCCGACATCGAGACCGCAAAACGCGTGCTTGCGCGGAGTGCCTGGGCCAAGAAGGATCTTGAAGATGTCATGGAAGACTTGGACGATCAGCTCAGCTCGGCACAGAAGGACATTGACCACCTTGATCTGCGCGATCTGCTCCGTCGAGACTGGAAGGGCGACCTAATTGACACTCCGTCGCCGCGCACGCCTACCGTCAGCCTCGGCTTCGCGTCGGTGCCGTACTCGATGGACGAGCAGATCTTGAAGACGGATTTTGCGGAGCTGTTTGACTGGTTCGCAGTGCATGCGGTATGTACATTTCCATTGCGACGTAGGCGGGCCAACTTATCCGAGAGCCCTTCGCATGGCTCTTCTGCATTGCGCAAAGTCATACGAGCATTCTCCAACCCTCCTTATGCCTTGCTCATTCAAGAAACCATTGCTAACATTTTCTAGGCCTGGACAGCTGAAGCCGGCGTAGACATTTCTATCACGCTGAACAAGTACAAAACGCACCACAAGGACGGCTCAAAGGAGAAGATCCGTGAGATCGTCCTCACCGTTCGAGATGACGTACGCATCGATCAAGATCAGGCGAACTCGCTGTTCAAAGTCGTCAAGGAGGCTTTGGAAAACAATACCGAGGGCATCGAGCTCACGCCATGGCATCGTGCGGACGAGCTGTCGAATAGGCAGATGGTGTGGACACACAAGAGTGGCGCAGGGAGGAAGATTATTCGACCGATTGTTGAAGAGGCGGTTATGGGTTGGGATTAACCCGTGCTCCACTCGAAATCTGTATATGTATGCGATACTGTACCTGATCAACTGTATATATATATGAGATGACCTGATGCGGTGCAGAGCAATCAAAGCGAGGAAGTGAGGCTATTTGAAACAGTCATTCATTCATAATCATCGTAAAACCCGTTGCGCAACAAGAACCCAGCTAAAACAAAACCTCGGAGTGCAAAACACGTGCTACCAACACCATCGAATACAACCAAGAAACCAATAAGAAAGAAAACCATCGAATGCAACCAACAAACCAATAAGAAAGAAAACCGAAAGCCGACAACCGTTACTCAGCCTAACCCAACAACCGTTACTCAACCCTACCCTCCACCCGGCTATATTGGAATCCAGTGGGAGCCAGCCCCGAAGGGCGGCTACTACCAAAAGGGACCTCAAGCCTGGGTGGAGGTGTGGGGAGTCGGGAAGCCGGAAAGAAAGAAGTAGAAGGGCTTCAAAACTCCTGTAAAGTCCATGTCAAAGCGAATGCATGTGGGTATCGAACGCCAAAGAAATGCCAACCAGTCGTACCGCTCAGTAACGCTATCGTGGGCGGGTTGCAGGCTTCGCTGGCTTCTGCCGAGCGTTGTTGTTCTTGGGAGAGAGGATCTGAGCAGCAGCCGGCTTCTGACGAGAAGCAGCGCGTGTGGTCCTGGTCGTGGGTGCAGGCTTGGTGACCGCAGGAGCTGGCTTCTGGGCAGCAGCGCGGACTCGCTTCTTAGGGACATCCAATGCTGCGTTCTCCTTGTCCTCGCTGGACATCTCATCGCTGCCTCGCTTCTTAGTGCGAGTAGCGGTCTGCTTGGGAGCGGGCTTGGTGAGCGCTGGCTTGGATGCTGGTGCGGGTCGGGCCTTGCGTGTGACGGGTGCAGGCGCCTTCTCGGGTGCTGGCGATTTCTTGGGTGCAGGCGCTTTCTTGGGCGCGGCAGTCTTGGGAGGAGGGCCAGCTTTGACAGGAGCTGGCTGTGGAGCAGGAGCAGGAGGGGCAAGAAGCTCGACGAGGGGTTTCTGTCGCTGGGCGGCTGGGATGCGATTGACACGTCGTTCGAGGCGAGATCGCAAACTGGCGCATTGGGCATCGCACATGGCCTGCAGCTTCTCAATGCGAGTCTTGACTGCAATCGACGCGTTAGTGACTGCTTCAGATGTTCAGAGGGCAGGGCACTCACGTTCGAGCTCCAAGTTGTCGATCATGGCGGCTTTCGCCTCGGCGGTGAGCGTGAGTTTGGCCATTGTTTACGTGTAAACACTGGTGGTGGGGGAGATGACTTGAGGCGTGAAGAGGCTTAGAACAAGGCGATGAGACGTCTAATGCGAGCTCGCGGGATAGACAGCTGGCGGTAGCAGTTGCTGTAGAGGCAATGGTACTACTGCAGTTGTGGAGTGTAAGGAAGCAGGAGCGTAGTGCGCCCGGAAACCGCTTATAAGAAAGGCGCGATGCCAAGAGATCACTTCAACGCGCGCCAGCATCACCAACGGTGGCAAGAGAGCGCGCAAGATCACCAAAGGCACACGACTGTTTGGAGCATCCTCTATGCGTGTAGCGCATATTCTTCTTGCCAAAGAAAAACATGGTGATATCTGAAGCGGCTAAGATCAAGCGCGAGTAATGACGATTCGCGCGCTTACACGCTGCACGTGACACCGCCCGGAGCTCGAGCGGCGATTGCTTGTGGACCTCCGACGCTACCTGCCTAAGCTCATCATCGCCAGCTGCCACACGCCCTCACTCTACACTCAGATACCCCACACTCGCCGCCAAGATGGTCCTGGAAGCGTCTATGATAGTGTATGGTCAACGCCTCACGATTATCCGACAGTGCTGACCGCAGTAGTGTGGACAATAGCGAAGCAAGCAGGAACGGCGACTATGTACCCTCCCGGTGGGAAGCACAACAGGACGCCGTCAACCTGATCTTCTCTGCAAAAACCGGCGCGAATCCAGAGTCTTCCGTCGGCTTGATGAGCATGGGAGGCAGCACGCCAGAGATCCTCACGACACTTACGACAGACATTGGCAAGATCCTCGACGGTCTGCATAGGACGAAGATAAAGGGCAGCTCACACTTCGTCACAGGCATCAACGTAGCAGCTGTAGGTCGGCTTGAGGCTTTGGGACACGCAGGAGCTGACATGGTATCCTAGCTGGCACTCAAACACCGGCAAAACAAGTCACAGAAGCAGAGGATAATCATGTTCAACTGCAGCCCAATCGAAGAGGATGAGAAGAACCTTGTCAAGCTCGCGAAGAAGATGAAAAAGACTGGAATCAGCATCGATATCGTAGCCTTCGGAGAGCTAAGCGACGATACCACGAAGAAGCTCCAGGCCTTTAGCGACAACGTGCAGAGCGCGGAGGGGTCCTACCTTGCCACCATCCCACCAAGCGCAAACCTTCTCAGCGACTCCCTCATCTCGACACCGTTGCTTGGTGGCGACGGCACTTCTGGTGCTGGCGGTGCGGGTGGGTCTGGCGGCGAGGGCGGGGCTTCCGGCGGTAACGATTTCGAGTTTGGCGTAGATCCATCAGTAGACCCCGAGCTGGCACTGGCGCTAAGGATGAGTTTCGAGGAAGAGAAGGCGCGACAAGACAAGGAGAAGAAGGCCAAAGAGGCTGCGGAAGGCAAGACGGAGCTCGAGTCAGTGGCAGAGGGCGATGAGAAGCAACCTCTGCTGGATGACCAAGGCCAGCCGAGTGGCAGCGCCAGCAAGGACAAGAAAAAGGATGATGACCCGGACAAGATGGACACTGCATGAGTTCAGCCACAAGTATGAGCATGGCATCAGGCTGGTCGGAGGAGGCTGCGAGGCCGCAAATAGAGCATCTACGGCGTCTACGGTATGAATAGAGCTGGATTATATCACAGCGTTTGACATCAACGATTGAACAATAACGATCATGAAGGACGCACTTCAGCGTCCTCAGCCTATCATTTCATGCATGGCGTCCGAGGCCCCACGACTCAGTGAACCTCGAGCCCTTCTGGCCCTCACCCGGATATCGCGCTCGCTTGATACCGGGCAAGCCATCATCGTGATTCCCCACCTCAGTTCCCCCCTCCAGGCGCTTTTCCATAGCATAATGCCTTTCTAGTGGCTGTCCATAGCTGGTTCGGAGCTCACTCTTCTTCGTACGGCTTGAGACTGTTTTCCATGGCGACCCACGACTTACGACTTCACCCTCTGACCTTCACAAATCCATCTAGTCCTCGATCGAACTTCTCGCATCTTATGGGCATCTCCACCGTGTAGAAAGGATTCTTCATCACGTAGTCTGCATACAGCTCGTAGATCTTCTTTATCATTGTGTCCACATTGGGTTGCTGGGGCTCCGTGAAGAGAAGGAACTTGGTCCCCGTCTGTGTCTGAAAACATTGGATGCGGAAGTGGCTCGATTCCAGGACTTCGAGACCTGTTGGGCGATTTATAAAGGGTGACGGCGCGCTGGAGGAGGGAAGGGGGTTCGGAACTGGAGGAGCTGGGGAGAGGCGGGCGGTAATGGCATGCATGCTGTGTTCCATGAGTATCATGCGCTCCGGATTGTGCGGAAACCTTGACAACGTACCCATGGAAGGAGCCGGCGAGTGTTAGATAGTCGTTGCTGGAGAGCTTGCTCATGCCCGTGTGGAACTCGCGATTGTAGACCAGACCACCGGCCTTGTTGATTACGAAGAGCGCGAAGACGACCCTACACTCTGTCAGACTACAAGATATGGCAGCTGGAGCTATGTACGAACATGGCTAATCGTCGGCTACCCCGACCGAGGTGGTGGAGGAGAGCTTGAGGCAGAGAACTGCAGCGTGGCTTGCCGAATGCACGAGCCAGCAGTTTTCACTGTTTGCTTTCTGTACAATGGCGACAGTGCAAAGCGACGTCAGTGACAAACTCACGCTAAGCGACTATGGTGATGGGCAATAGTGGTGTTGGACCCTGGCAAGCAAGCAACCCCGCTGACCGCCCGCGATTCTGCCCCTCTGCAGCCTGCACGTCGCACCTGAGCTCGTGGGAGCTTGAATTGCTTGCTTCTCCCTCTCAACTTCACCACCACTTCCGGCCGGCCGCCTCTGCTCTACAATCGTCAACCCCCACTTCAAAAGTTCGGCGCCGGCCACTCCGCAGCTTCCCACCTCGACCACGCACGCACACAAGCTTCCCACGAGAGCTCACCCGATTGCGCCGACCTTCAGGTGAGACACGACGCCGAAGTCCCTCACAGTACGATCCCAGATGTCGAACCAATCCATACTCCGTATTACCCGCGAGCTCAGCGAGATCCAACGGGGCTCCGATCTGTCCATCGCCGTAGCGTGTCGGGACATAGACGTACGTCATGTCAGGGCGCTGATCATTGGTCCGCCCGACACGCCGTACGAATTTGGCTTCTTCGAGTTCGCGGTCAAGTTCACAAAAGACTACCCCACAAAGGCGCCGCAGGTCACAGCGACGACTACTAATGGTGGCCGCACGCGCTTCAATCCGAACATATATGCCGGCGGCAAGGTCTGTCTGTCTATTCTAGGGTATGTGAACCACTGGACCTTGTCATACGCGCAGCTAATCCATACAGAACATGGCGGGGTGAGCGTGGAGAGGAGTGGTCCTCCGCACAAGGCCTAGAGTCGATCCTCATATCCATCCAGAGCTTGATGTCCTCCAACCCCTACGAGAACGAGCCGGGATTCGAAGACGCAAACTCCGACTACGACAAGAAGAACCAGGCATCATACGTCGACAAGATCCGTCATGAGTCGTTGAGGATCTCAGTCATCGAGCGGCTGGAGGAGTACCTTGGCATCTACCAGGAGCGCCCTGGCGTCACCGTCTACAACGCTGAAGAGGACTACCAGTCAGGCAGAGACGATGTTCCGTTTGAGCCGTTTAAGGACCTGTGCAAGCGACGCTTCCTCTGGTACTATCCGTCTTACTTGGCGACGATCGACGAAGCTGCCAAGAAGCACAAAGACGGAGATCGCTTTGAGAAGATGCCCTTTGAGGGCCCTGGAAATACGATGGAGGGCAGCTATCAGTACACTGCCCTACGAGAGCGTCTCGTCAAGATCTTCGAGAAGCTGAACGAGGAAATGATTGGATGGGCCACTGAGGGTCTGGCGGCTGTGGACAAGGAAATGAGCATTGCTAGCAACCTCCAACGCCAGTATGAGCAGATCGTCGAGAACTACAAGACAAACGAGTCCGTCACGATCGACCTCGATCTCGTCGACAAGAACCCATTTGTTTGGCAGTTGGTTCTCTTTGGTAGGCCCATGACCAACCTCGACGGCGGCATGTTTAGAATCATGCTCTACATTAGCCCGAAGTTCCCAGATGTGCTTCCCCGGGTCAAATTTGCAACACCTATCTTCCATCATCGTGTGTCGCCTGATGGCATCCTGTGTTACGATGCAACGCGAAAAGACGATATGCGATCGCACATTGAAGCCATCATCGCTGCAATCGAAGAGGAATCACCGGCGTACGACCCGCGAACGCTCGTCAACCCAGAGGCCGCCAAGCTTTACTGGGGCGGATCCGATGACAAGAAGCTGTACAACCGCCGGCTGCGACGGTCTGTGCAGGACAGCGCTGAGTAAGTCTAACTCCCTCATGGTGTAGCCTGAATGCTTTCGCACAGTTTCGCGCCGGTACCTCGCGGTTCACAAAAATCCGCGAAAGGATCCAGGCTACTTTCAGATCGTCCACCTGAATAGACACTTCGGTGCTAACGAGTGTAGGAACTGCTTCTAGAGGTGACGAGTCATGATCTTTACGGCCGCTATTTTCCCTTTCTGTCGTCTCCGAATGACGTTTATCGATACCCACACGCTTGGCCCCACGGCCCACTGCATTCGCGGCGCATACAGAGTCGAGCATCGTGTTACGTGCTCCATAACATGGCGTTAGGTTACGATGGTCCATTTATCACGGTTCCTGGGTGATGCTTGCATGGAAACTTGGCCGGACGGGCCTCGTACCATACCTATATCATATGTTCTCACTCAAGCATTCCTGAAGATCTCCAAGCCTACCAATGCGTGATACTCTAGAATGTGTCAAGCGGAGCCAGTCTGCGCTTCAGTGTGATGCTGACCATTGCATACTAAGACCCTGGCAATTGCGGGGCGCATTCACCCCCTAGCGGCCGCTACTCGCCCGAGCTCTCCGCAAATAATGTGCCGTCGCAATCTACCCACGCGTGCAACACTAATTGCCATTGACCAGTCTACACCACAGAATGTCGCAGGCACAGGGACAAGCATCATTAGGGAAGGTCGTTGTCGTCGGTGGATGCGGCTTCTTGGGCAGCCACATTGTCAACTACATTGTCGAGCGTCACCCCCAGACACAGGTCGCAGTACTCGACCTACGAACGAGCGCCAACCGCAATGCTAGCAACAACGTCTCATACCACGATGCAGACATCACTGACCTCGCGGCGATTACAAACATCTTCTCCCAGATCCGGCCAGATGCAGTCATCCATACAGCGTCTCCACACTTCAACCTGAAGCCCGAGATACACGACAAGGTCAACGTTGGGGGAACCAAGAACCTGATCAAGGCAGCGCAGGACACAGGTGTGAAGGCCTTCGTATACACGAGCTCTGCGAGCGTTATTTTAGATGCGACGGAGCCGCTCGTCAACGCCGACGAGAGGTGGCCGATTGTCGCTGGCGCCGCGCAGCCAGAGTACTACACAACAACAAAGGTGAGGAGGCCAGGTGCTTGGCAGTTGACGGCATACTAAGTCTGGTCAGGCCTACGCAGAAACAGCAGTGCTCGAAGCCAACCGCAAGCCAGAGACATTCCTGACATGCGCCATCCGCCCTGCAGGCATTATCGGCGAAGGCGACGTCCAGGTCCTTCCCAAGATGGTCACGGCGTATCGCAAAGGCCAGACCAAGTTCCAGGTCGGCGATAACAACAATCTCTTCGACTTCACCTATGTCGGCAACATCGCACACGGCCATGTGCTCGCTCTCACCGCACTCCTCGCGACACATAAGATGCTCCCGAGCATACCATTGGACCATGAGCGTGTCGATGGAGAGGCCTTCTTCATCACCAATGGCGAGCCGGTGTACTTCTGGGACTTTGCACGTGCAGTGTGGCACGAAGCTGGTGACCGGCTACCATTGTCGAGCGTGTGGCATCTGAGCGCCGACACGGCGTGGGCAATTGGCACTATTTTGGAATGGGCGTTCTGGATGGTGGGCAAGACGCCCAATCTGACGAGGGCGCAAGTGCGGTACAGCTCCATGTCCAAGTACCACAGCATCAGCAAGGCGCGGACGAGGCTGGGATACGAGCCGATTGTACCTTTGGGTGAGGGAATCAAGCGAGGCGTGCAATATATTCTTGCGCAGGAGAAGAAGGAGAGCGAGAAGAAGGGCCAGTAGTTGCGCGCAGATACAGACCAGCATGCTGGTCGCTCAAAGTTCGAACTCGTAGATTTTGTAATATACCGTAGCATGTTCATTGATGCCATCTGAACATGATCCACAACTAGGCCCAAGTCGGCTAAAGCGCAACTTCTGCCGGCTCCACTGCGGTCGATTGGTTAACTTCGTCACAGGTCGAGGTCCGCAACCACTCCAGACCCCGCGTCGACATGCCACCATCATGGCGCGCCTTCACGAAGTATGTCGCGTCCCATACTGCCCGAGACGGCGTACGAAGCTCTCGGGCTCGACGCTGAAACGATCAAGATCCTGATGAATCCCAAGCCACCAGACGAGCCGCCTGAGATCGCCGCGCCGAATCTGCTGCAGAGCGATGAAGACAGTGCGCGGCCCCTGGAGCCCAACGAGACGGCCATAACCCTCTACGCCGAGCTTCTGCTGCATATCCGGACCATCACGCTTTTCGCGTCGCTACGAACGCACCACAGCCGCGGCACAAAAGCTAAGCTATCCTCAGATGGCACCAGCATCACCGTGTCGCATGAAGGGCGATCTGCGTCGATACGTATGCCCTTCAATGTCAAGGGAGCGGGCGAGGCAGAGCTAGAGCTGCCCGCCCAGCCGTCCAACAAGGAGATCACGGTGCGTCTGCAGCTGGAAGAGCTGGAAGACAGCGATGTGCTCGGAGCACTGCAAAGCGAAGACCGCAGGATCAACATCGTGCCTTGGGATGGCGCCGCACTGGACAAGCAAGCCCATCTGGAGGTTCGTTGCAAGAGCTGTGGTGGCGTCATTGTCCCCCACGGCACCATCGCACAGTGGAAAGACCTGCCGAACGAGAACTGGGCTGAGATGATGGACTTCTGGCACTGCCACAAGCCGGATGAGCACCACCTGCACGACCACACACACAAGGACGCTATTGGAGGAAAGGGATACGCGGCTGGCAATCGCCTTCAGGCTCTGGAAGGTGTAGGCTTCGTTGACCTCACAAGCTTTCTACTGAAAGAGCAAGACTGCGAAGGAGCTCAGGTATGACTCTCATTTCGGGCCTTTCATTGTTTCTTTTGTAGCTGTCCGCAGCGCGTCCGGGCGCGAAGAAGGCGATATAGCCTTTTCCATGGCATCATCGTCGATACAACCGCCCTAGAGTAATCGGCTCGTACACGTCTCTCAGCACTGGACGCATCCTCTTCCCTAGGTTGACGGATCGCCGGTGCTGCTGAGTGAGCGGCCAGGCGTTTCACTGTCTCTTTAACCTCAGACTCTTGGGATTGGCAGGATTTTGTCCAGGCTACATAACGACATGTCCGGCATGTTTTCAAGTACAATCATGCCGCAGAGCTGACTAGTCACAGGTCCGGTCGCATGAGACCTCCCAAGAATGCTTTGTGCTTTGCAAGCATTGTGAAGCCACATTAGGTACGGCAGATGACATCTCAGAGGGCTGGCGAATCTGGAAATGGAACATCGATATATGTCCGACATCTCGTCCAGCCAGTGGCGCCGTCGCGTTCAGCACGCAGACACTTTTCAGCATACAGAAATGGATAACCGCCCGACTACTTTATCTCATCGAGAATACTGGTATTCGCAAATTCCACATCTACCCGGCTTCTATTTTATTTTCCCCGTCAGTGCCTACCAGTGACTCCTCTGGGTCTAGCCCTATAGCTGTCCCGTCTCTGCTTGTTTGGATCTTCACGCCAGACCTCCTCTTCTCCTCATCCATACCGTCACCAAACCGATTCGATCCTACACGGTCGATGAAGGTATTTTACCAGAAGCAGACTTGGCAACCACTCAAACCTGGCGAAGCAGAAAGTGCAAGTATAGAGAACGTAGAGTTTCCTGTAGGACTCTTCGAAGAACTGGGCCACGTCCTCGAGGAAAGCCAAAAAGTGTTACCACCAACCGCCAGAAAGTTTCAGGGCTGGGAGGTGGGTTTACTACAAAGGTTCGATGTCGGTGATCTCGCAGCATCATCGAATGAGCAGGAGCACGTACGGGACAACAGCAATGAAGAGAGCGATGGCAACATGGCAGGTGTGGAGAGCGAGGCAAGTGATGGAGAAATGGGAGAGCGAGGACGTGAGCGGCACCGTGATGAGAACAATTCGAATCACGATCCGGCAGTGTCGTACAAACCGAGTGTGGAAGATGAAGCGTGAAGTTTAGAGGCTAGCGATAGACGACAGCGCGCCATGGCTCTAAGTGGCCCATGCCGGTACTGAACACCATATCGCATCAGTCCACACCACCGTTAGCTATATGGTCCCTGCTATCGTCGAAATTTATGTTCTGTCGTCCTGCGCTAAATCACATTGGCCTCATGTCGAAAAACGCTATGTCCTCTACTGTGTTCATATCCAGGCACGATTGGCACTGGCAAGATAAATATCATTTCGACGCGGAGTCGCCATGAGCTCACAGCCTGGACAAGTGAAACCGGCGAAAGCAGTTGCGCTTGTTCTGCGACCTTCAGGTGAAACACTATCGCTCTGGTTCCACTACATTAGCGTTTCCTCTTCCGTGCAGCAAACGCAACCAGTGCACACAACTCTCCGTCACGTCAACTGTGTAACGTCGACATCGACAATCACAGTTTTTGCTTCGGCCCAAATGTCTGCGCCCACCTATACCTTTCCTGACACGTTCGACATGATCAAACTTGCGCCGATTACCGAAAACACAATCATGTAAGCTCGCTTGTGATATCTTGTGTTCCCAACAAGCCTTCTAACGCGCTTCCACAGGGCGGAAAGCAACATGCAAACCTCACGACTTCTCTCTCTTCCGGCTGAGATGCGCAATAACATCTTCTTCCACGTACTCGGCGGGTACGACATCCAACTCATTCCCGTTGACCAGTGCCGCAATCCCAAGGTTGTTCTCGACATACGACACGCCGATGCGGTTTCAACACCAGCCACCGACACCTTCCATACTTGCCTCAATCTCACCCTCGTCTGCCGGCAAATCTACACCGAGACGGCCATGTTACCCTTTACCCACAATACGTTCGTTTTCTCCCACCCCGAGAGCTGTGAGAAGCGCCTCGCTCAAATGATGTTGCCAGCTCAACACAACGCCATCACTGTTGTGAAATGTCCTGTCAAGTGTTTGTTCTTCGAGTACAAGTACGGCTCGATCGCAACGCGACATTGCGTGCCTACGTTCAGGCATCTCGAAGGGTTGAAGCGTTTAGTTCTGGTGATTGGCAGTCGCGCGTTAAGTGAAGAGGAGAAAGAATGCGCGGTTGTGAAGATTAGGGAAGCGAACGACAAGGAGGGGGTTGAGATTGTGTGGACGGAGGAGGCTGGTATTGATGAGCTGCGGGATGCTTTGTGACTTAGCGGGTGGGGGGGACTATGCTAGCAGTAACACATCCATCATGACCAACTGAAGCATTCATTACCTACGTCTTGAAGCCATACAGAAGTATATACACTATGTCGAGAACACATGCTAATGTCAATGTCAAAGTCGTCGGCGGGTTGGAGTTCCGAAAAACGACACGTGACCACGCGATCTCTTGGCGCGATGGGTGGTCGAATTCGCCTTTGACGGCCTCTCCTCACACCAGCACACCACCTGTGACACGCCAACCCATATGAGGCATGTGACAGGCTCTTCCAATGTTCCGGAACCCACGAGAGAATCGAACCCTGCCCGAAACGTCGCACCTGGCACCATCCACCGGCCGTCCTCCATCGCCACCCCGCTCCTCCTCGCGACTTGCAAACCTGGCCGCGAAGACGGCCACGGAGCAGGTGATGCCTAGGTCAAACGCCGCTGCTCCTCCGCCAAAGAAGCAGGCTTCCCAGACAACGCTTGTCGGGTCCGATTGGGCCAAGAAGTCACCGGCACCAGCGAACAATGGCAGGAGCAGGCTTAAGCCACAGGGCACGCCCAATGGCAACATCATGGCTTTCTTCAAGAAGGCCGGGGACATAAACAATCGTATCTTCCTGCAAGAAAGAGGCGCAAACCCCACACTTGTGCTCGATGACGTGCAGGACGACGTCGGCTGGAGCGATGATCCGACCCATGGCATCATGACATCAGACATCAGCGAGGACCGCTACAACGAAAACGGTGGCAGTGTGAAGAAGAGGAGAGTTAGCCAAGAAGCAGCTGTGCTTGAGCCAGCGTGCGCTCCCCTGCATCCAACAGATGTAGAGAGCGCAGCATTGGAGAGTCTCGCGCCCGTCGTTTTCAAGCCTGTCTCGAAGCCACAGAAGAAGTCAGGGCCATTCGTAGACGACTCGGAGTCCGAGGATGACGACGCAGTTGCGCCTATAGTACGAGGTACGATCAAGGGAAAACACATTGAGCAGCCTCCAGGCTCTGATCTGTTCGAGGTGTCAACTTTAGCAGCCGATGCTGAACCTTCGACTATCCGCCCGCCTCCGTTCCTGAAGACCGAATCAACTTCGCAATTTGGCGGTGATGACTACGACGATTTCGAAGGCATAGAAGATGATGATCTGCTCGAAGGTGAAGAGTACGATGAACGTCGGTGGATGCGCGAACAGAGGAAGCTAGAGATGGAGGAAGCAGGGTTCGAGGGCGATCCAGACGACTTTGATGCTCCATCAATGTTCCCGGAAGAAGAGCCATGTAGCCACGATAATGAACGGATAGTCGATGCCCAGGTTCCATCATGTCCAGTATGCAGCGGTGGTCTTCCGGGCCTGACGGAACAAGAGATATCCATTCACGTAAATGCCTGTCTAGATGGAAAGCCTTTACCGCTTCCCATGGCCAAGGTCGAGCGCGAGGGTACACCAACGCCTACGAGCAACGCGAAAGCTTTCAAGCGACCCATCCGACCCATCCGACCCGCCAAACCAGGTCAGGCAAATCCATTCCAGATCGGAAGCGCTAGCAGTGAACCAGCATCAGCGTTTTCGAAAATCATGGCAGGTCATGCCGAGGATGCAGCGTGGGCCTCTGCTGCCGCAGAGAACAACGCCGCGCGTGGCAGGCCTGCATATCAACGCACATGTCCATTCTACAAAATCATGCCTGGCTTTTTCATTGCTGTCGACGCATTCCGGTATGGGGCTGTTAAGGGTCAGAATGCCTATTTCCTCAGTCACTTCCACAGCGATCACTACATTGGCTTAACGTCGACTTGGTCACATGGGCCAATTTACTGCAGCAAAGTCACTGCGAATCTAGTGCGCCAGCAACTCCGAGTTGATCCCAAGTGGGTCGTGGATTTAGATTTCGAGAAGAAGACGAATGTTCCAGGAACACAAGGGGTTTCTGTCACAATGATATCGGCAAACCATTGCCCAGGAAGCTCTCTGTTTTTGTTCGAGAAAGAGACAGGGAAGGGCAAGACCTCAAGGGTGCAGCGAGTCCTACACTGCGGGGATTTTCGTGCCTGTCAAGCACATATCGAACATCCGCTGCTAAGACCTGATGTTCTGGATGCAGTCAGCGGAAAAAGTCGGCAGCAGAAACTCGATGTTTGTTATTTGGATACCACCTATCTCAACCCGAAATACGCATTCCCACCGCAACAACAGGTCATACAGGCATGCGCAGACATGTGCGTGAGCCTGAGCAAGGTGCGAACAGATGACACAGATGGTTGGGAGCAGATGAAGAAACATCGTGCTGGCCATGGCATGGTAAAGTTTGTGCGCAAAGAATCCAATACGTACAATTCTGAGGAGCCCAAAAGCCCTGAACGAGGCCGTCTGCTTGTCGTCGTAGGCACGTACAGTATTGGTAAAGAGCGCATCTGCGTCGGCATTGCGAAAGCTTTGAAGAGCAAGATATATGCACCGGCCAACAAACAGCGTATATGTGCTGCACTCGAAGATCCGGAGCTGAACGCGCTACTGACCAGGGATCCTCGCAGTGCGCAGGTGCACATGACGCCACTCTTCGAGATCCGCGCTGACACTCTAGATGATTACCTACGGGATTACGCCGATACATTCTCTCGTTGCGTTGGATTTCGACCATCCGGATGGAATTACCGCCCACCGAACAGTCGCTTCACCGAATCACCCGCAGTGCAGACCGTATTGTATTCGCAGAACTGGAAGAGCACTTTTTCCATGAAGGATCTGACACCTCAGCGCGGAAGTA
>TARA_R110002003_G_scaffold161_2_pt1 | contig 27310 bp, 35 predicted proteins | sample TARA_R110002003 | Tara Oceans TARA_R110002003 (sample SAMEA4396441) | marine metagenome | biome: Westerlies Biome; feature: [SRF] surface water layer (ENVO:00010504); material: water (ENVO:00002006), including particulate matter (ENVO:01000060) such as... | depth 5 m | reverse complement strand
CAGCAAACCGAAGAAAGGGGTTTGTCAGCAATGTAAGTGTCAGTGAATGAAATAGGCGACCAAGGCAAATTACCGCGAGTAATGGACGACAGAACAACATTTGCTCGTTGGGAGCTGGGGACGATGTGCGCATGTAACGTTGGATTGAGGTGAGGTCTAGCAGATAGCCTACCGTTACTATCCCTTACTGCGACTACTTTCATCTGCTTCCTCCCAATTCCCTTTCCGTGTTGATTCCCTCACCCGCTCCATAAGCTTTTTCTCGTTATCTGCCTTGCCGACGTCGCTCATCGCCGAGTCTAGTTGCCAGACTCCGGAAGTACTTGCTCCTCGACCATTTAACGGTCTCAATTCCTTGAGTCAAACTCCTAACACCACCCATGCATTAGCGCCAGTAAACAAACATGAGAGGAGGAGAAGGTGCGCTCTACGAGAGAGTAGTATCGCTGCCTGTGCCATCTCCGTTTGCATCCATCTTGACGTCCTCACCGCCTGCCAGCACCTTCGTCTGAACGTTGCCATCGGGCGGTCCAACCCCGGGGGTCATGGCTGCGACGTTGCCGTCTTCGTCGACGAACTCGAAGTTGTAGCGGGAGAGGAGGTGGGGGATGGCGGAGAGTTGGGGTCCGTATCGTGCGGTGTTGTCGTATAGCTCGAACAGGGGAACGGCAAGAAGCTTCATGTTCTTGGGCACACTGAGCACCTCTGCGATGGGATTAGCTAGTCATTATCACTTTGTAGAGCGAACATACTGCTGCGCGGGAGCTGAATGAAGTAGAGCTTCTTGCACTCTTTGGGCCTGGTGACGTGGGCAGGAATGAAGGGGTACATGAAGGTCTCGAAGTTGGGCCGCCACCATTGCGCCAATGTGTCGCCGACCTGCCACTCATCGTTGACGCCCTCGCCTGTGAACTGTGTGCCGACTGGTGCAAGGCGCTCGTTCAGCCTCGCCTTGAAGCCCTCGATCTCGTCGTCTTCTGCGCGCAGATAGTCGCCGGGCCTGGATGACGTCAGCTTAATTCGTCGATCGAAACCGGGGGTGCGCACAGCTTGAAGAAGGCGTTCGCGATCTGTAGCATAAGAATGTGGGGATGGTTGTGCTCATGGCAGACCAGGATGCCTTCGCAGGTGCGTCGCATGCCATGCTCCTGGTAGTGTTCTTCCAGGCGCTTTAGGCGCGCAAGGACTGACGGGTCCTCCTCCGGCTGGCCATCTTTTGTGCCGAATGTGTAGTTGCTGAGAGGGTAAAGACGGATAGTCTTGGGTTGGTTCGCGTTGAAGTCTTTGGGGAGGGTAGGGCTGTCCATGTTAGCTGTCCAGTTGCGGTGGTAAGAGGCGCGAGCCTACGGATACGAGCTCTGAGAAGCTTGCTGTGTTATGGTGGACATTGTGACTTGGCCTGTGGTGAAGGAGCAATTGGCGGGTTCGCGACAATCGAGCGGACGTGCAGCTGCGACAGGGATCTGGAGCTCTCGCTTGCACGTGATGGGGTCCGGGCGTCAGACCCTACCTTTGTACCCCCATCTGCGACTTCCACGTAATCCGTCATTCGCATACCATCGTCGACCTGAGCCGTGCGTTCTATCTACCTTTATATCGTCGTCTGCGAAGCTAGATTCCCGTCGAAGGCAATACGGTCGTGATGACACGCACAGCTTTAGTCACTGGAGGTAACGAGGCCTCCAAATTTTATAGCACTGCCGGCTGATCGACCTCCAAGCCAGTGGTCTTCTCGGACGGCAAGTGCAGCGTCAGTTCTTCCTCGATGGCTGGAATGCCATTGGTACCGGCCTGAGCCGCATCAGCCCTCCTGAAGTTATCAAGCTTGATATCCTAGATCCAAAGGAGATAGAGCGGGTCTTGGATGAGGTCGAGCCCGATATCGTTGTGCACTGTGCTGCCAACCGCTTTCCAGACTCATGTACAGCGGATCCAGAGGCAGCGAAAAGGCTCAACGTAGATTCCAGCAGAGCGCTAGCCGCAGCTACGGTGGCCCGTGGATCCCTTCTTATTTATATCTCAACCGACTATGTCTTTTCAGGAATACCTGGTGAGGCGCCCTACAAGCCAGATTCTACACCGAAGCCGCCAAATGTGTACGGTCAGACAAAGCTCGACGGCGAGAAAGCTGTTCTGGAAGTGGCAACCGAAACAGGGGCCAGGAACAAGGTAGTTGTTCTTCGCGTCCCAGTTTTATACGGATCATGCGATGAGCCAAAAGAGAGCGCAGTCAATGTGCTCATGTCACAGCTCTGGTCAGCACAAAAGCTTGAAGAAGGCAAGCCGAAAATACAAGTCGACGACTATGCGCTTCGTTTCCCCACCAACACACAGGATGTGGGCAGGGTGTGTCGAGACCTGTCGAAGCTATACCTTGAGAGCAAGGAAGACCTGCCTACTATACTACAATTCAGTAGCGAGGACCAGATGACAAAGTGGCAGATTTGTCAGGTGTTTGCCGATATCATGTGCCTTCCGCTGGACAACATGGTACCTTTCAAGCCCGAAGAGGAGCCGAAAGATGGGACTGTCAGGCCGTATGACTGCCATCTTGATACCAGCGCGCTACAACAGCTGGGTATCGACGTAAGCACGGTGGACTTCCGGACATGGTGGTGAGTTGTCATATGCTGCGCCAGCTCCATGCATACTAACCCGCGCAGGCGGAGAGAGGTCGGCGCATTTCGTTGATAACATCCGGCAAGATGTGCTGTTCATGCGATCGGGTAGGGATAGCCATCTACAGCAGCGTAGGCTAATTTTGATGCTCAAAGACCATCAGAAGTGTTGCAAACCACCGCCACGATGCTCTAGCCATGTACCCCGTCACCAAAGCTTTGCAATCTAACCGTCGCATGATACCAGCTTCGTATTGGTCCAATTCTCCCAGTGCAACGGTATATCTTTTTCGAGAGACCCAAATGGTTGTTCCCGTCTTGTTCGAGTCTAGCTTGTGAAATGAGAGGACAGCATTGGTTGTTGCGGCGCAGCAGCGCGTAAACTTTGCCTCTGGCGCTTAGGCGGCGCAACCACATCTTAAGTACCCGTGTTGTCAGGACGTTGCAGATGCTGCGCATGCTGCTGCATCTCGTCACTTACCCAAGATCTTACAGGGGGGCGTTATCGTTGGTCGTTCTTCATTCGCTTCTCGCTTCTTAGTCCGACTTTCATGATGCACGGCAGGTCCGTCGTCGCCGGGTCGACACATTCGGACGATATCCTGCCCACAGAGCCAAAACGAAAGTACACGTTCATTTCAAGATGCACTGAGATATATGGTCCGTCCTAGCTCCAATTGTCCTTGCGCGATGTTGACCCTACCCAGAATCAAAATTCTGGAAGCCACCAGCACTTCGAGCACCGGTATTAATTCTCACCATTACTATCTGCTGGGCTTTGATAGCGATTCTTGAATTCCTACTTTTCAAGAGCCAAAGAAACAGTGGCTTGATCTTCGCGCCGAAGATTAATGACTTGCCGCTACGCGATACTTTCTTGTACTTATACTTTCCTACGATCCTCGCAGTTCTTTTCAGCATCTACTGGTCATGGATAGACTTAGAGACGAAGCGGATGGAGCCATATTATCAGCTGAGCAAGGAGAATGGTGCTTTGGGAAAGCATTCCATTTTATTGCACTATCCTTTCTCGTTCATCCCGTTGGTTCCGTTTCGGGCCTTCAGAGATCGGTAAGTGATACAATCCAAAGTTTTCCGGATCGGCGAAATCGACCCACAATCGGTGCGAAGTTGTCTCTCCTGGATTGATCTACTTAAGGACGGACGATTGGATGAGATCTATGACTGACTGTTGGCAGACATTGGCCCGTGTTTTGGGCCTCCTTCACTGTTGTTCTTGTAACGTGGGGCCTAGTGCCGACGCAAGCTGGTATCTTCTCAGTCCGCACCGTAACCCGCACCGCCAACATGACTTTTGTGGTGTCGACAGCGTCTCTGCCAGTTGCCCAACAATCACAATCAATAAGTTTTCGGTACATGCAGTCGACTTATGGCATTGCATCACTCAACGAGACAATGCCTCCATTCGTGGCACGAAACTACACTTTGACTCCTTTCGCGCCACTAGAAACGGAGCTAGTATTAGGACAAGGCATCTATACAGCTCCCACCATTATGTACTCCCTCGATCTGACTTGCGATGATGCCTCGCACAGAGCCGACAACTCTTCGACAATATACTACACAAGTTCAGGTGGCTGCAACTTCACGGTTGGACTGACTGGAAACGAAACACTCGGTGACATGCCAGGGGAAAAGTCCCCTGTGCTTGCTACTAAGCAGTACACCGGCATGTACGCTGGCTATCATAGTGGTGGCTTCGCCGATTACTACCTGGAAAGTTACTGCCCCGAGACCGAAAACTCAACTTTTTATGCGGCTTTCGCAAAATCAAAGGTACGTATGCATCATGGCGCAGGCCACCAACTACAGCTCTTGTACAACAAAGAGCACATGACCGGAACTCGTGTGATGATCGCCACCTTTTGCATCGAAAATTGCTGACAGCTTGTTATAGGCACGAAAGGCAGATTCGCCCAAAGACGTTACAGCGATATTCTGCCAGCCCCGCTATTACCAACAACAGGTCACGGCAACGATAGACATACTAACCAAGAGACCAAGCAAAGTGGTACCAATTAGTGAGAAGCAGCAATTGGGGTGGGACATTCTCAACATTACGATGTTTGAGACACTCTTGAACGCTGGTTCACTGGGCAACGAGGTCCGCGCCGATACACTGCCCGCGAAAGCGATCCCAAAATACCTGGAAACCATAGCGAGTACTAACGTCAGCCTTACAAATGGCAAGGGAGGTGCACCTACTCATTCCATGGTTGGCTTGACTGTTGGCACAACTACAGTCCCATTGGAAGACCTGCTTGATTGGAAGAAGCTAGCCAAAGCATACGCAGATGCGTACCGACTTTTATTCTCTCGAGCAATGGTCGACGTGCTCGGTGCTGACATCACAACCCCGCGAATCGTCGCAGGGCAGCGGCAATTGACTACGGAAGCAGTAGTCCTTGAGCCTGTATTTGTCCATATTGTCGCAGGATGCTTAGGTGTCGTGTCCATTGCTTCGATCGCGTTGCTCATCATAACGTGCAGACGAACGAGGAACCTAAGCACCGATCCGAGCACCATCGCAAGCGTCATGTCCCTTGTGGCGGACGATCAGCGGCTGCTTGCCGATTTCGCAGACCTTGATTGCTGCACAATGGACGACATGCACAGTATTATTGGCGAGAAGCGATACAGGCTGTTCAACGATGACACTGGCACTGGGTGAGTTTGGAACAGTTGTTGTGGAAAACGAAAACCATGCTGATCGATCTAGGTTGATGGAGATTGCACATGTGGACCAACATGGACCCACTACAACATCAATAAGTGCTCTAACACAACGGCGGAACAGTCCATCGAGCATTGCAGAGCCTGTCAGGCCAATTGAGTTTAGCATGTGGATTGTGTTCCCGTTGGTGACTTTGTTCGTCCTGCTTGCCGTGGCATTGGGTGTGATCTCCTCTAAGGCCAAGAAGAATGGTGAGTCTTTACGAGACTGTTGTGATGACTTTGTCCCTGTAAACAGAACCTGTCTTTCCAGTGCTGACATTCATTAGGTCTGCCTTTGCCATCATCTAACAGCATCGTGCAGAACATTCTCGAAAACTACATTCCTACAGCTATCGCCACCATGATCGAGCCGATCTGGATTTTGATCAACCGACTACTCTGTATGCTGCAGCCACTCGAGGAGCTACGAGGCTGCAACGCCAAAGCGAAGAAGTCCATCGACCTGAATTACAGCTCTCTGCCCCCACAACTAGTAGTCTTCAAGGCTCTGAAGTCAAAACACTTCGTCCTGGCTGCAGTATGCGCCATGGCGCTACTCGCAAATCTACTTGCTGTTTCCTTCGCCGGGCTCTTCAATCAGGGATTGATCGACATGCGACGTGCCGCTACTTTTCAGCCACCTTTCGACTATAAGTTTGTATCAGTAAATGGAAGCATAGGACCGGTGAGTGGTAGGGCGTTCGGATCTTCCGAGACCTCTGGTGCGTACCAGGGAGGCAACGGAGAGGATCAATTTTTGATCGCCGAATCAAATTACACCAGGAACACCCCACTGCCGGCTTGGACAGATGATGCCATGTTCTACATGCCAGCATTTTCAGAGAGCAACAATGCTACACAGATCAACTCAACACATTTGGAAGCCGTGGTCAACGGTATTGGTGCCGAGTTAGACTGTACGCAGCTGGAAATTGGAAAAAACTTCTCGCCTGTTATCGAGATCCTCAACAAGGGTATTATCAGAGAAACAGTCCCGGACATCCGCGCCAGCATGAACGTAACGATTGCCACCGGTTCCGGGAGCGTTCAATGTCGAAGCCCATCTATTTCGGTACGTCCTGGACCTGTCAGACAAAAGACGATATGTCTCACTGGACCGACCGCACTCGAGATGTTGGCTATCCTTGAACCGCGCGTCAACGCAACCCAACGCGAAAAGGATGTATGTATGGGATCTGTAGTCCTCGCATGGATTCGCGATTCTCAAGGATCGTGTCCGCTGGGCAAAGATATGAGCATCGACAAGAGTCAATCGCTTTTTGTCCAGTGTCGACCAAGGCTCACGACTAGGACTGCAAAGATCCGCGTGGACGCGAGCGGCCGATTGCAGAGCCCCGCAAGCGAGGTCATTTCGAACAACGATGTGAATGAGAAGTCCGGAAGCATCTTCAGCAACGATCCAATCAACATCATCGGTCAGTCAAACCGGTACTTGTTTAGGTTCGACGGCGGAGCATGGCACAACGACTCGTTTGCGGACGACTTTATCAACTACTTTGTCCGTCGCGACAATAACAGCACTCGCCTCGTCGACCCGAATCAGCCTGTTCCGAGCTTCGACGACGTCGCAAAGCCACTCAGCAAAGCCTACTCGAAGCTCTTCGCAATCTGGCTTGGGACCAACAAGAACAAGTTGTTCGTGCCTTCCGCTAGTGACTCAATTCCACTAAAGGGAGCGCGAGTGGTGCCAGAACAACGTCTGTTTTTATCGACGACGATGTTCATCATCTCCGAAGTTATCCTCTGCACCTATGCCATCGTTGCAATCTGGGTCTATCTTCGGCGACCTGGCCGGTATCTGGCACGACTGCCTACATCGATTGCTGCTCTCATCGCCCTGTTTGCCGCCAGCGCCGCCGTACAGGATATGCAAGGGACTTCTCAGCTCGACAAGAAAGGGCGAGCGCGACATTTGGAGAAGATGGATGCGCGGTATGGGTACGGAAGCTTCATTGGTGGGGACGATGGCCGCGTTCATATCGGCATTGAAAAGACGCCATTCGTAAGGACGAGAGCGAAAACGACTTGGTTGGAGCAGAAGTTGCCGCTGTTCCGCAAAGCTTCTGGAGGAGGCTGATCAATTTTGACGATCAGGCGGCGAACATTTGTCTTGTTCTGCCGTCACCATTCGAATCCTTCGATCAATGACACTAGTCAGCATCTTATGTCGCTATATCTGCCTATCATTAATACCTACTAGAATCCGTGTTTTTTCTGGATGGATTGCTTTGCGGTTTCAGTTCGGGTCCAGATCGTATCGTTCAGTGGTTTTTCCAGTGTACTTGCCACATGCGCGAGGAACCTTTCCCGAAGTGTGCCTCCGAAGACATCAGTACGATATCCCGAATGGTTGTGTAGGGAGATTGGTGTCCAGACCACACGGCCGGCTGATCAGATACAGATTGTTGGCCGACACCAGGTGGAAATTAATCCATCGACGGTGGTTTGGCTTCACAATGAAAGCTTGCACATCTCTTGATGAAAGCACATCTCAATTATGTGCATCTTTTTCTTGGGTATTAAGCAAAATGGTTGAGGCTCAATGTCATTCTACCCCAGAATCCAGATGTGCTGCCACCTAAGTGGTTGGTGAGGGAGATGAGATGCGGTCCGCACCGGCAATGCGTACTATTGCAGTCTTGCAACCGGGACTTTCGCTTCCCAAGCTCGCTAGAGAATTCCCGCTCCCGTGGAACGTCACTCATGTCTTCTGTTTGGGTGTTTCCAGATTGCGAGTGGTGCTTGGGTGCGGGATGCCTTGTAGAACAGCCTTGCGACCAAAGCTCCCCCTTGAGCATGCCAAACGAAAAGGACTGAAGAATGCAACATCAGACGGTAGAGAGCCAGTGTCATTTCACTTACGTGATGATCTGGATATACCGCCGCGGATGGGCGAGGGGGAAATTTCGAGACCCCCAGCAGCCGCTACGGGGACCCTCGAAACTTTTCCAAGTGGGCGGAAAAGGAAGGTCGACCCTCGAAGCGTTGCGGGAACGGAGATGAGAAGGGACTCGTCTGCCAAAACTGAAGTGACGACGCTTCGTAGTATGGCCCAAGTAAGTTTGTGTGTCAATCTTTGCGAGGCCCGTTCACATTACGAAGACTCGAGACGTAGAGGCAGCTCTACCTGCGACAGAGGAGGATGTCATCGCTGAGACCTGCATGCCGGTTTCCAGTATCTGACGTGCTTTGACAGGCGCCAATGGATGTGATTTGCGTGCTCAGGAGTGCATGGGAGTTAGACTACTATCGACAGACGCATGTCATCCGTTTGTTTCGCGCTGTCTGTGTTTAGTCACTGCCAGATGGTGGGCTGCTGACGAGTCTCCGTGGTTGCGGGCAGGTCAACGGGGGATGCGAAACCAAGCCTTCAGGCCCCACTAAGCCGTGGAGAAGGAAGGCGCGCTCGACTCGCGGACTGCCTCATCAGTCAATCATCACCGAGCTGTTCACGCTCTCGAGGTTTTTCTTGAAACAAGCGGGCGTTGGACGAGCGGCCAATGGGTGGAGAGATCGGCTAGTGCGACGGGCGGTGTCTTCGTCACGAGCTGATCCAGCGATCCAGCCGGCTAGTAGCGACCGCCACATCACACAGCCTCTCGGTGCCTGCATTCGCGCCGGTACCTTGTGCACCACGATGCGGCGCGGCCACCCTAGCACAGCGCTACAGCTGCAGGTAATTCGGTCGACATGGCGGTCTTCTAAGCTCAATATACCGTAGAGGATCACGCTCACAGCACGCAGGCTCATATACGAGGCTCATATTCTCAGGAATTGGAGAGACCCGACGGGTAAAGCCATGGCAGCCCAAAATAAAGACGTTGCGCATGAGACAGGATAAAGATGCTTGCACGCATAAAGTTCTGCGGAGGCCCTTGCCTGCAAGACCCTGCAATAATGCTGCTACGCAAACGTCTTCACGATGGCCAGCCTCCCCGACCCGCGTGCCCAGACAGCCAGCGGTCAGCGAGTAGCCGTTTTGCGCTTGCGTGACAAACACGGCGGTACACCTGGCCTGGGTAACCACGAGAAAAGGCGGACAACGCGACGTGGTTTGTCGTTGACAGGCCAAGAGCGCCAGTCCAGCGTGCGCTGAGATTTGGAACCCGGCGAATGGGATGGCACACAGCCATGGCCGCGAAGACCGTCGACGTTTCAGGTTAAACGGAGGCGATCGCCACTCCACTTGGGCTGTCTTGGGTCTCGCTTCTCTATCGATAGGGGCTCTTGACCTGCAGGGACACAGACCGCCGGCGCACAACTTCAAACCTGACGTCGACCCCCTGGCCACGGGTTCGCTCCAATGACACCCTTTCCAAGTCCTACTCCGCTCTCTTGTTTCAGAAACAATTCCCACCCGAACAGCCTTTAGCCAATCGACTGACATGCGTACCTGCCGAGCCAGCTGCACCCAGACCGCCCGCATGCTGTTACACTATCCATCCTGTCCTAGCACCCCTGCCGCTAGGCTATGATGGGCATGCGAGCCGGAGGTTACCTTCAGATGGCTCATGCCGTCGAATAGCCTATGCTTGTTCACGATCCGCTGTGGCACCTAGCCCCGGGCTACCACGCACTCGTTTCTTGAGCAGGGAGGCGGCTGGACTTCTATGGCTGCTATATAGTCCAACCGCTCACGCGTCGTGTTTCCTCCCCACCGCAGGCTCACCACAGCAGTTTCGGACTTTCTTCTCCACCCTTCTCTCGTTTCTATATCTTGCCCGTGGCAGATATCACATTCATTTTCATCGCTGTGCGTTGTTCCAAGAGCTAGACTCACTGATCCAACACGCCTCCATCGACAATCTTCACCAGTGCCATCTAGCATCACTTCGGACGACAACAGTCACCACAGTCATTACATCGCTCAGCAGGTCTAGCGATTTTCACAAGATACCCAACTTCTTCACAGTCTTTCGACAATCAACATGTTCTCCCAAGCCTCCCTCCTCTTGGCCCTGGCCGCCAGTGCTTCCGCACACATGATCCTCAAGTACCCCGTTCCGTACGGCAAGGCCACTCTCAACAGTTCCCCTCTGGCACCCGGTGACTACCCTTGCAAACAACGCACTGGTGTTTACGACGTCACCGAGATGAATCAATGGAATGCTGGCGAGACTAAGACCATCTCCTTCATCGGCTCTGCTGTCCACGGCGGTGGCTCGTGCCAATTCTCCATCACCACGGATCCCAAGCCTACTGAGCAGTCGCAGTGGAAAGTCATCCAAAGTGTTATTGGTGGTTGCCCATCGAATGTCTCGGGTAACCTCCCAGACGGAAGCCCCACCAGTGAGGGTGCTGCTACTTTCCCTGTCACACTGCCCAGCACCGTCCCTGATGGCCAGTACACTTTCGCTTGGAGCTGGATGAACAAGGTCGGCAACCGTGAGTTCTATATGAACTGCGCACCCATCCAAGTTGGTAGCGGAACTAGCACAGCTTCCACCGCCAGCGTCGCACAAGCTCTTGGAGCTTTGCCCAACATGTTCGTCGCAAACCTCCCTGCCACTGAGTGCAGCACCAAGGAGAACGAGGACTTTGTTTACCCCAACCCTGGATCAAACGTTGTTGAGGGAAATGGTGCTGCTCTTGGTGATACTCTTACCGGCGCCGGTTGCACCAAGCAAAATGCATTGGGTGCAGGATCTGGTCAGCTCGGAACACCAGCAACCCCATCCCAAGGCACTCCCGTCCAGTCCAGCAAGGCTCCTTCTCAGCCCCAGGCTAGCGAGAAGCCCGCTGCTTCTTCTGCACCTTCATACAATGCTCCTACTCAGTCGAAGGTACCAACCAACCCCGGTGGTGTCTTTGCTCCAGGTGCATCATCCGCGCCTGTATCTGGACCTACTGCCGTGTCTAGTGCTCCCGTTGCGAAGCCCACCACTCCCACTGTTGCGAAGCCTACTCCATCAGCCGCACCCGGCGACAACAACACCACGCCCGTCAACAGTGACTGCACACCGTGCACCAACGATGGCGCAGTCGTCTGCATTGGCAGCAACCAGTTCGGCCTTTGCAACCGTGGCTGCGCTGTCGCTCAAGATCTTGCCGCGGGCATGGCTTGCTCAGGTGGAGTCGTGGTTGCTGCGACAAAGCGTCACGTCCACTTCCCTCGTGCCCACCTGCACCGCCGTCTCAGCGCTGCCCGCTTCCTCTAAACGACTCGTCGTATATGGCCATCAACAAACATACTACTTATATACCCCGTTGCATCGTCCGGAGTTGGAGGAAAATGGGATTGGACCCCCGCGCATCGCACTGTAGGATAGGCAGAGGCCTTGGATCTTTCCTTGTTCATATATCATCGTCCTCAATTGGCACAGACACCACTTGGGTCTGGCTTGGGCTTTACGCGTTGTACTTTCGTTCATGACCGGACCTTGAGCGGTTCGGCATGCCCTGTTGTCTGTTGTGAAGGGTAGAGCTGTTGGTGACCTCGTGCCACGCACATAACGTACCATTGCGAGTACAAAAACACTGAATAAACACATTCACTGGAAATATTTCCTCTTCTCATTCTTTGTGATCATGAAGTTGCCGATGCTGAAGGAATCTTTTGAGACCGACTCTGCTTACTGCATTCCTATGGTCCCTTGTCTGGGCATGATGTGACCAAGTCTTTATGGTGGATTCGATAATACGCATTGGTCGCTCCTGCTGTTTCGCGCGAATCTTGTGTTGAGGGATGGGAAGGTAGCACCGCAATCCTCATGAGGACACCCGCAGTGATTGCGCACGGTAGAGACCCTCGGTCGGTTCATTAAAGTCGAGTTCATATGTGTCTCACAGATGGCACATGCAAACAGCTCAAGGTTACCTTCACCGGTCATGACGTCGGGTTCGCGCTCGCCTTGATTGGGTAGCTGCTCACGGTGCACGCTTGGCGAAGGTCCCCTCTTCCTCCAGGACGAGACCTACCTAATTTCTCAGCCCCAGATACCGCTGCCAACGCACCACGAGCACGCGACGAGAATAACGACGCCTCAAACTTAACGAGCCCAAGAACTGTATTAATCCTTAACATTGCTCACGTCCAAATCGAGCCTCGGCACACGTTTCACCGCCCGCCGCCACACTCGCCCCTCGCTGGTCCGCGCTCACAGCGCTTCCTCCCTCCACAAGCAATCTCGCGCGCCCACAGCTCCCGGCTGCTTGCATACTTCGCCCACCATGGAGAACAACCCGCAAGATATCGACCAGGCGAAGTACCTGGACAATGCTATTCGCGCAGTCCAGCAGAAGAAGCCGCTTCCTGAGATTGACTTCACCCTGCACACCATGGAGGATGGCTCGCAAGTGAGCACAATGGAGCGCGTCTGCAAAGGTACATTCGCCATCCAGCCTTTCAGCTTTGCGCAGCATTGCGTGCAGACAGGCCACCAGCATCCTTGACAGTGGCTTCAGCTGACCTCGCTGTGACTACCAGATGTGCAAGCTCCCGCCTTCCACCCGCCCACCGACGAGCAATTCTTCTCACCGCAAGATCGCACCAAGCCCAACATCCAATTCCTGAAGCAGCACTTCTACCGCGAAGGACGCTTGACGGAACAGCAAGCTTTGTGGATCATCAGGAAGGGCACAGAGATCCTGAAGGCAGAGCCCAACTTGCTGGAAATGGACGCACCAATCACTGTGTGTGGTGATGTCCATGGGCAATACTACGATCTCATGAAGCTGTTTGAGGTCGGTGGCGACCCAGCAGAGACACGCTATCTCTTTCTGGGCGACTACGTCGATCGAGGCTACTTCAGTATAGAGGTAAGGCGAGCGCCACCGGGCTGTAGGCGCATACTGACAGCCATAGTGCGTTCTCTACCTGTGGTCGCTGAAGATCTGGTACCCCAACACGCTCTGGCTGCTTCGCGGAAACCACGAATGCCGGCATTTGACCGACTACTTCACGTTCAAGCTCGAGTGCAAGCACAAGTACTCGGAGGCGGTATATGAAGCTTGCATGGATTCGTTCTGCGCGCTACCCCTGGCTGCGGTCATGAATAAGCAGTTCTTGTGCATACACGGTGGATTGAGCCCTGAGCTCCATACTCTGGACGACTTGAAGAGCGTATGTGAAGTCAGACCACGTGGCAATGCACTTGCTGATTATTACAGATTGATCGCTTCCGGGAGCCACCAACACATGGTCTCATGTGCGACATCCTATGGGCTGATCCGCTCGAAGAGTTTGGACAGGAGAAGACTAACGATTTCTTCATCCATAACCACGTCCGGGGCTGCTCGTACTTCTTCTCGTACCCTGCCGCCTGTGCTTTCCTCGAAAAGAACAATTTGCTTTCCATCATTCGCGCACACGAAGCCCAGGATGCCGGTTACCGCATGTACAGGAAGACTCGGACCACCGGTTTCCCTAGCGTGATGACCATCTTCAGCGCACCAAATTATCTGGATGTGTATAACAACAAGGCTGCTGTGTTGAAGTATGAGAACAACGTCATGAACATCAGGCAGTTTAGTAAGTGTGTCGAATGCTATGTACGAAGTCCACCTAACGGATACAGACTGCACTCCGCACCCGTATTGGCTACCGAACTTCATGGACGTTTTCACATGGTCACTGCCTTTCGTTGGGGAGAAGAGTATGTTCCTTTGCAGGAGATGGCACCATCTCGCGCTAACACTTGCTAGTCACCGATATGCTGATTGCCATCTTGAACACGTGCTCCAAGGAAGAGCTTGAGGAGGAAACTCCTAGCTCTGTGGCATCCGGGCCGTCATCGCCACCTCTCTCCAGTCTCGATCCAGACTCGACCGAGTTCAAGCGACGTGCAATCAAGAACAAGATCTTGGCTATCGGTCGCCTCTCTCGCGTATTCCAAGTGCTACGTGAGGAATCCGAGCGTGTTACTGAGTTGAAGACAGCATCTGGAGGTCGGCTCCCCGCGGGCACACTCATGCTCGGCGCAGAAGGCATCAAGCAAGCAATCCACAGCTTTGAAGACGCGCGCAAGGTCGATCTACAAAACGAACGACTTCCACCGAGTCACGAAGAAGTACGAAAATCTCAGGAGATCAGCCGAGAGCAGGCTCTCGAGAAGGCCACCAAGGAAGCGGATAACGACACTGGACTAGCGACTGTGGCTAGGCGAATCAGCATGTAAGCAGGCGCACAGTTACCTTTCTCATCGCCCACTAACGCGTGTAGGTCCGCTGGATCCTCGCGCAACAAAAGGAGCTAGGTGCCCTTGAGGCGCTCGAGATCAGACAGCGGCGGAGCTAACTCCAGAGTCCGACTTGAAAATCAAGCTCAGACTGTGGGCGACGCATAGGATCTTGACTCTTCTCGCACTCTTGGCATGAATGAACCACGTGGGCGTATTGCTGGCCATCCCAAGGGAACATAGAGGACATCAACTCACGATGGAGGGAGTAATTTGCTGGCCAAGTGCCTCGGTTCTAGAAGCCGACTTCTCATTCAATGAAACTATTCCTAACGTGCGGTCTGTGTCCTGCTTACACGTTGTCAAGAGCTTCGTGATGTTCATGTGAGACCGTGACTTGGACGTGCACGAGCCACAGCGGCCCGAAATTAGCTCCGCCAGGCCCTACGTCAACTTCAACATGATCAAGCTTTGCCGCAATGCACATCTCCAAGCCCGATGCCTCCATGGGCGGCCGCTGCGTCGCGATTGACGACACTCCTTGATGGAAGAGCAATTGCGCGACTATCATCCGTCACTCGTTGTCGCAATGCCTCGACGCCACGCTCGCTGAACCTCCGCGCCCGCTCCGCATCCACGCATGTTGCGCCGACCGCAATAAATCTTCGTCCAAACATACCGTCACAAAACAAGGAGCTCCATGATGCTTTATCGGCGTTGAGCGGAGCTGCGGAGACTTATGTCAATATCAGTAGACTGCAATTGGCACTAGGAGGGTTGGCAGTGCAAGATGCGGTCACGAGAGTCGCGGGTATGCTGCACAGATCCCGAGTCATTCATGGGCACTTTTCTGACCTGACAAACAGTACTGGGCTTGAATAGCCAAGTCAGCGCACAGCAACTAGCTCGGCTTTTGCTTGCGGATCCACTGGGAGTGGAAGAGAGATGGGAGAAAGAGCTTGAAAAGACAAACGATCAGAGAGCTGTACTGTTGAAGTCAGTACACACAGGAGACACGCTACACTGGCAACTACTAAAATGAGCGCTAGGTATGGCGACGAAGCGGACGCGCATACTCCAACACCGTTGTACAAGGTCCTTTCCGTACCATCACGAGTCCTCCGATCGCACAACCTCGAGGTCCTTGTTTCGACGCTTAATGTCAATACATTGGATGCCATTACAGCGACAACGGAGAGCTCGGAAGACTCAATACTTGTGCCGAAACTGCAGGCGACATCTGCGAGAGGACTCCCTGTGCCATACCCGGTGCATAAAACATTGGTCTTCGGAGAAGGACTCGACAGTGCGATAGCATTTGGCAAATTCTCTTCGGATACCAACGAAGATTTCGGTGGGATAATGAAACTTGCCATCGATCTGCCAGCACCATCAGAAGAACCAAGGCCTGATGCACAAGCTAGTAGTACTGCAGTCAACCTCGAAGTCGGCGCACAAGCCCTCGCAACATTCCGTGACTCAATCCAGAACTCGATCGCATACGAGAAGGGCTGGTATCGGAGCGGCCTCCCCTCACTCTCGACATGGCTCATCCAAGACCTCGAACCTTCTGAGCCTATCAAACCTGTTATGAAGACTCTCATTTCCTCCATCGTCGACGACATAGAAGCCAATCTTCTCAAAGCTGACACAGCGCAAATACGCACACTTGCCGCACTCTCAAATACGCAGGATACTTCTGCATCCATCACAACGCATCTCGACTCATGGGCCGAGCAATCACACGCTGAGCTCCGCGATCAACTCGATGGCGCCTTTTTCTCGCGCAATTGGCACAAACTCGCGTGGTGGAAACTTTTCTGGCGCGTGGACGACGTGACGATGCTGGCAACCGAGATCCTCGAGCGAAGGTGGCTCGTGAGTGCCGAAAAGAGCAGCATCTATCTTGCCGGACGTATGAATCAAGCCGGGTATCCAGACGAGCTTCAGCAACCTCTTGGTCATGTAGTTCCAGAAGCCACAACACTAGAAACTGCGCCGACAATAGAGAACCCCCGCACAGACTTGTCGACCGATGTGCGCAAATCCATTCCTTGGCCAGAAGAAATTGCATCGGCAAGGACCGAACTCATCGCCGACACAGTCCCGCCGCTTCAAGCACTCGCCCAGCGCCTCATCCTCCAGACTTTCTCCACGACCTCCATCTCGTCCGCCCTCAGCGCTCTCCTCTACGTCTCCGTATCCTCCTTCTCCGTCTTCGAAGCCTCGGCGGTCGCGGCGCTCGGTCTGACCTTCTCACTGCGCCGAATGCAGAAGCTGTGGGAGGGCGCGCGAGAGGTGTGGGAGGGTACGGCGAGGGAAGAAGGGCGACTTACGTTGAAGAGAACGGAGGAAGTGGTTAGGATGATTGTCAAGGCGGAGGAAAGGAGGAGAGCGGGTTTGACTGTGGGTGAAGATGAAGGAGTCAAGGAGAGGAGGGAGGCGAGAGAAGCTATTAGGAAGGTGCGCGAGGCCCTGGAGAGAATTGGGAAGGATGTACAATAGAGCTTGATTGTGTATGATAAATGGGAATTAAGTCTTTCGAAGCGGGTTGGGTTATTCCTTGCCAATTCAATTCCTTCTCCAAGCTATACTTTCTGTCAACACGCTGAGTCAGTCAATGTACAAGCGCGAACCTCAACACACACACTCTCTCTCTTCTTCTCCGCACCAATCACCAACCTGCTCCTCGCTCACGCTAATCCTCCAACGTATTCAAATTCGTCCTACGTGACTCCGCCGTCGGTATCGACAGAGTCTTGACTGATCAACTATTCGTACTATCCATCCCGCAACGCATCATTCACCCAAACATGCGTGCTCGCAGCTGCGATGTGCTCTTCTTGAAGTCCACTCATCAGCGCGCAAAGTTCTCAGAGCAATCTCGCCGGAAGAAGAGAAGGAGGGGCAAAACTGGGCTTGTAGTGCCTGATCTGATAGGCGAATAGCGGTTTTTGAAAGAGCGATTAGTAGGTCGAGCACGGCCACGACATTTATGAAGCTAGGACGGGGACAGGAAGGAAGATCGGGACGGGGATAGGGATGGGCGATTTGGGGGCAGATTTGAGGGTGTTTCTGATATGTCTGTTGTGGAGGAAGTAGCAGCGGTAGAGTAGAGTTTGTGGAGGTCTGCTGTGCGACGATATATAGTGGGTTTGCAGTAGTATATTGGAAGCTGTATTCACTGCGCTTTCGTTAAGCGAGAACAGAAGATAGTTGAAAGAAGCTGTGTTGTGTTATATACTGTAAGCACTGCGTCTTACGTGCAAGAGAGAGCGCAGATATATTCTCTGAGGTACTTTAGTGCGTTACATTTTGCATAGTAGAGAAAAGAGGTAGACATATAGATTCTATATAAGAAAATAGATTTCTAGACGTAAGTAGAGAAGAAGTAGAGTTAGAAGATTTAGAGATTATGTAGAGAGAGAAAGAGATAGATAAGAGAGCACGTAAGTAGAATAAATGTAAGGCACGTTGTAAATAGAATGTAGATGATAGAGTAATGTACACTTTTATATGCTTTTCAGCCCTGCGCAATGCAGAAGTCCTAAGATCGCACTATGCAAGTGCAAGCAAATTCCCAGCCTGTATTCTAACCTGCAAGATTTGCGCCCACCCGCTATTCAGATCAGTTCAAAGCACTTTTACCTCGCTGTGTACTTTGTCCGCAATGCCCGAGAAAGAGAAGACTCGCATCTCTGAAGAAGAGCAGAAGGACTTACTAAGAATAGCTACTAGATGACTGAATGCCTAAGCCCGTATCCCCCTCCTTATTCCTCTTGATCTTGCTTCCATGCACAGAATATGTCGAAGTCGTTATCATGCTCCTCAACGCGATCAGCTGGGCTCATACGGCACCATTTATCCCACCACGCGTGGTAGGGATGCGCATCATCCTCTGCAGAGAGTCTGCGAAGTTCGTCCATGTTATTGGATTTGAAGGTAAATAGCCAATTTCTGTTGCCAGCGGAGTCTGTGATGCGCTGGGAGCATGTTGTGGGCTGCGTGTGTGGCAAGTTAGCAAAGAAGACAAGTCGTCACGTTCGGTGCAGGGTATTTTGTACCTTGACCTTGGAGTCTTCTTCCTGCTGTTTTGTGGCCCATGCCGCCCTGAGCTCTTCTGCTTCTTGCTGCTTCCTCGTGTACTCAGCTTTGAGAGCCTCAGCAGTGCGTTCCTGTTCAATTAGAGTCAGTACTTCCCAACTCTAGACAGTACCACCGCGTAGACTCACACCGTTGATGTTAGAAGTTCCTGTACGCCGCGCTCTTGCCCGCGTCTGCTTCTGCTTCTTGGCCGACGCGTCCGGCAGTGCCTCATCGTCTGAGCTCTCGCTGCCAGCTCGCCGCTTCGGCCGATAAGTTCTGTCGCGCCTGCGATCATCGGGCGACTCAAACCAATCAGGCAGCGTCATAACACCATCTTTGGGCCTCGCGTCGCGATGGGGCAGCGAAGACACCATCTTTGCTGCTGTCGGCTCAGATAGCTATAGGATTGGGAGAGCTAAGGAGAGTTGTAATAGAAGTAGTAGTGTTGATAAAGAAGGTTGAAGTAGTTTCTGGTAACGAGCTGAGGTGTTTGAGTAGAGCGGCTCTTTGCAGGTGTGAGGTTTGAAGTGGAAGAAAGATGGAAGCAAACCCCCAAACGAAGCCTTTATATCCCTTCACCCTCTATCTGCTGCTGCATGTCTCCCACGTGCGCTCATTTCTAGAGCAGTTACTCACCGCATCGCCCCTAAATTGCCTTACTTCTTTTACTTTAGGTAAAGGTCTCTCTTACCTATACCTCTAAGCAAAGGCAATGTAATGCGCTCTATGCTACACGTATGCAGATACAGTGTGCGGTGTGCAGTGTGCGATATGCAGTTGTAGGTAAATGAGGAGGGTAGAGGTCGTTCGCGCCTTCCTGCGTTCGATGCCGGTGCAAACGACAAGCTTCGAGAGGGGCAGGGGCGGTCTGATCTTTCGAGCCTGCTCTTACTGACGTATGTGGTTCATAATGCCGTCTACACAGACTCACGTGTTTGGGCACTCCTAGTTGAAAGCAACGCTATACCATTTGGATAGTGACAGTGAAGTGACTACATCTCAACCAACGGGCTACAAAAAGACAGCATGTACGCTCAATATTTCTCTCCCAGCCGCGGCTTACCACCCTTCCAGTCATCCCTCTCGTAGTAGCGGAACACCAGATCATATCCGTCCAGGTCATGAACGATGCGATCAACACGACGATAACCAGCAATCGCCTCCATCCTCTTCGTCTTGTCCGCAGCCTTGCTAGGCTTGTCGTCCTCGGACGGCTTAGCTTCGAACAGCGTAACGCTGAAGCGACCAGGCTTGAAGATGCCCACCACGTGCTCGACGATGTCGGCTGTCTCCCTGCCTGTCTGGCGAGCGGGGACGTTCGTCTCGAATGAAGCATAAGAGCAATGAGGCTCAGGGGTGACGTGGACGGTGAAATAATGCGTTGCATCGGATCCTTTCTTCGAGCCTACAGGAGCACCGCCTGGAGCTGGGATGACACCATTGGCAGAGAAGCCGCATGGCGTGAACAGATAGGCATCGATGCGCGCATCAGGATACTTGGACGTTGGGTAGACATCGGCTAGCCCACAGGCCTCGGAGACGACAGTGCCGAGAGTGTGACCCTCAGTAGTCAACTCCTCTGGAAAGGTGAGCTCGTCGTCAGAGTTGAAGCCAGAATGGTCCGAGGAAGTCTGCTCAAAGACATCGAAGCTGTCGTCGGAGGTGTGTGTGTTGGCAGTCGAGGTGTTGAGCATGGTGGAGCCACCAAGACTCTCGCACTTCTCCTCGGGGATGGATCCGAGATGCTGAATGGCGTTCTTGCGTGCCTCGCGAGCCTTCTGGAGGTAGCGACCTTCCGCAACCGCACTTGCGTCCTCGAGGTAGAACTGGCGAGCGTTCTTCTCGTCGAGGTCAGTCATCAGAACCTCTAGGGTCTCGTCCTCTTCTTCATCGGTAGCCTGCTCACGCAACATGCGTTGAGGGTGGCTAACGTACTTTGTTTCCGTCTCAGGTATGTCCAAGGTTTCACGGTCAGGGGTGGGAGGCGGAGTCAATCGCGTGTCAGGCCCGGTGATGTAGAGATACCAATGTTCACCGTTCATCTTGCCGATCATGTATGCACTGCCCCCTTGGAAGCGTTGATCGAGGTAGCGAACCTCGTCCCGCCAGCTACGATGCGGCCCACGCTGCTCATGAGGATTGAGGAAATTCTTCCTGCTGTAGAAGACGCGGTAAGGCGAGGCCGCAGCCGCAAGACCGGAGCCAGGCTGTGGGGTCACGAATGGGAAGCCAGCATCGATAGCGGCAATCTCCAGAAGGCGAGTGAGTCCCCAAAGCAAGGTTGTGGTACCGCAGGTCTTGAGCACCACCTTGTGGGGGAAGACGAACATGCTCGATTCGGACAGGAGGTAGGCGTCGACATGCTCGGACTCAATCACAGAGAGAACCTTGCAATTAACCAGGTCGAGCATCTCCTTCCACGTATCGGCCGGGACCTTCTTAAGCCCCAGTGGGCCTGCCTGGCCTGGCAAGTCGGTAGCGGAGGCGCTGAACCATACTTCTAGTAGCTTCTCGGGACCTGCACTGTGTCAGTCCGGCATGTCAGGTGGGCAGATGCGCCAATTGCTAACCTTCGAACGCATTGCTGGAGTCGAGGTCGATGGTGGCCTCCTTGTTGATTGTCAAAAGCGGGGTTCCGATATGCGAGGACGGAGACGCAGTGTAGTGCTTGGGGATTTCAGTAGCGACCATCTCTTGGCTGTGTGGGCGTGCAGCGCACTCGTATGTTTGATTGCTCGGTTTGCTGGACGTGTTTATGCGGGAGGGTCAAAGGAGCTGGCTGCTTAACAAGCGGGGCGCAATCTGCTGCCCAGACAAGCAATGCGGTGCTCGCCTGAGGAGAGAAGGCCCACGGGTCGCGAGGGTGAAGAGGCTGGCGTTTGCCAGCAGCAGTGTGTGATGGGTGGGTGGCGTCGACCGTGGTCGATGTTAGGGAGGCCGGGCGGAGAGAGGGATAAACGAGGCTTTGCGCCGGGAAATGGTGCCAGTCGATGGTCCTCGCGCGACTAGATTCCGATACCCTGGAGAAGTATCGGGTCCAGCAGACGAGGAGATCTGCTCAGGTGGGTGTAATGGGTGGTGGTGTGGGAGTAGGAGGTGTTATCGAGGCCTGCCCCGGTCAGCGTCAGTCTCACTTTGCATTGTCCTCGAAAGATAAAGCGTGAAGGTCTCGCATATGGATGGGGACTCACTTCGCAGGCTTGGACAGAAAGCGTACCAGATCCTCGCGGCGCATGGAAGGGTGGAGACGGGCGGCGGAAAACGGTCTGCGGGCTGTCACAGCCTAGGCAGTGTGGGAGCGCGACGGCAGTAGGTCTGCCAGCTTGACGACGGTGGTCTGGCGGGGGCGTGGAGCGACGAGTGCCGTGCAATGGCTGTCAGGCGCCGATGGCAGCAGTCCGCGGGCGGTGGTGAGTGCGTTCGTCTGCGGCGGGCAGCCAACACAGTGTGTTAGAGCGGTGTCTGTGGTTGCGGAGAGTCTTCAGGAGAGCACGAGCAGACTTCACAGGCGCAGGCAAGGGATTTTCGCAGGCGGTGTCGAGGTGTAGCAGCGGCGGTCGCGTGTCAACAGGCGAATTTTCTTTGGTGGAGGTGCGTTATTTCTCTAGACTCCAAGCAAGCCTAGGACGTCACCGCCTTAGCTGCACGGTCCGCTCCGGGGCCCATCGCCTCGCCCGCCGACAGCGCAGCACCTGCCCGCGTTATGCTCCCCCTCCGGCCATACCATAGCAACCCTCACACGCCGCATCGTGACCGCCTCGTCTTGACACACGTTTTCACACACGAAAGTAGACGGGAAACATGCGCTCTTGTATTACTGCGGTCCAGCCTACGAGCGCGCCCCCACCATGAGTTACCCATCAGCAGCTAGGAACCTCCTCCCGCTCTCCGTGCCGGATTGCATGTGCACGCCCAATATCGCTCTCATCACGATCTCGCCAAAGATAGCAACACGCCGCCATAACGCCGACCTTAACATCCAGCCGCCCAGGACCCCGCTATCCTGCTATACTGCCCAACCTAATATTACCGTGCAGCCGGGACTGCCTCATCCTGCCCACCAGCCGCATCAGCCGCAACCACTTTCTGCATGTCTCGCGCCCATACCGTCGACGCAATACCGCCTTTCCGTCTCTCCGCCTCGCCCGCTCCACTCCTCTGCATGTCTTGCGGCGCTCCTAATCTTCCGGCCCAGCTATAGTGCGCATAACGTGCCGCTGGTATAGCTATAGCAGCCATCCACACTTTTTATTGCCCTCGTGAGCGCTGCACCTTAACCTGCTGTAAGCGGAAGGTTCGCCAGCTTCCCGTCCGACAGAAAGGTGCCGAAGCACTCGCGCAGATCGAGCACGAGGAGGTCAGGGGCCTCCCATGCAGGCAGTGTTGCGGGCCGTTGGTGGCGCTTGACCTGGAGTGAGGGTGCCATGTCAGTGTGTGGCTTGTGTGCAGATACCATGTGGTCGGTACGTACCCATCCAATCTGCCATGAACTTGAGCCCCACATCAACGGAGTTGTCTTGTTGCTGTTGCGGGCGCGGAACGAACTGATGCCGAGGGGAGTCGCGCAGTAGTCATTCCAGTGAGTGGTCGTGGTGTCGAGATGGGCTTGACGTAGCCATCGCAGCGATGATTCGGGGCCTAACACGCGTTATTACAAGTGCCAGAGCTAAGTGAGACTTGACAGTCAAGCCTGGATGTCTTCAGAAGCTCTTTCAGTCAAGCTTGGTCTCGCGTAGCCCATTGAGGCCATCCAGGACCCCCCATCAGTGTCCAGTTTGGCCCAAGTAAAGGCACTGAAGCGCTACGCGACAATCCATGGCATGTACTTACCCGGTAACCATTGCATCATTGTCCAATTCAAGATCTCTGTCGGCGACCACGTATAGTTCCTTGCATCCATCTCGCTCTGACGCGGGCTCATAGGATGCGCCCGCTCAGTAGAATCCGACTGAACCCTCTCGTGCCCAGGCTGTGATCGCCCATGATTCGAATCTTGCATCTCAAGCTCAACTGGAGAAAGGAACGGAGAGCGCGATCGCGACGTCAACGGCGAGCCCGAGGGTACTCGTGTGTGTATCACGTCCAGTAACGCCGCGAGTAGGCCTACTGGAGAGTCGCAGAGCGAGAACGAGAGGGTTTGCGGTCGGAGCGAGTAGAGACGGTGCAGGGTAGTCCCAAGGGGTCTGTCCGAGTATAGCGAGTTTAGGTTCGACGAAGCGATCTCTTGCTTCGCTTGCGATTGGAGCTCGTTGGGGACTGCAATATCACAAGATCTCGTATCAGCATGCGTCTCACATCCTCTTCGTTCACGAACACTTACCATAACCGAAGCTCAGCATCGGGAGTCTGCCTTTAGTGAACTTCGCAACCCGGTACTTTAGGAACGCCATCGGGCCTCTCTTCACTGTTGGTTCAGTGAAGGATGGGTTCGCCGTGTGCACAGCCAAACAATGCCTGGGATGTTGCATCGCCAGCGCACGGCAGATACTGAAGCCCCTGTTGATCGTCAGCGGCGATTCGTACGCGTCATGAATGCCTTACCATCCAACGCCATGAGCAACATAATGCTCATACCCCAGCCTGCCCATCAGTCCGTCGAAAACCTCCGCAGTCTGTCTCACCCCAAATTCAAGGGATGAGCTGGCGTCGCTAAACCCGAACCCCGGGATGCTAGGAGCGACTACGTGAAACGCCTGTTGCGCACCCTGACCGAAGCTCGGTAGAGAATGTGGATCCGTGAGCGCATTGATGATTCGTTGGACCTCGATGAAAGATGAAGGCCAGGAGTGGCATATGAGCAACGGGATAGCATTAGGATGTTTCGACCGCTTGTGCACGAAGTGTATCCGGAGAGAGTGTGACGCGGAGTCATTGGTCGCTGATGGTATAGCAATGTTCGTGCGAAATTGAGGGAGCGATGAGTTGAACTGTGTTTCGGCGGCTCTCCAGTCGTATCCATCTAGCCTGGAGTACAGTCAGTATGTATTGACGACGCAAATTTCTAGAAGCTTAACCTGAACACCCTCGGAGGCTTCTACGGAGCAGTCGTGTCTTGCTTTGACTGCATCGAGGATGCCTGGATATCAGAAGCGTACATACCAGAAGTCTAGCAGCGGCTCGAGCACAGATTTGGGCGTGCCGTGCTCCCATCTTTTCACATCAGGCAGCTCGAGTTCGCGTGGGAGTCGCGTCAGCTCGAGCTTTTTCTTTGTCAGTTCGAGATATCGAGACGATACCTTGGGCTATTAGCATAATGCGATCAGGTCAGGGATGACTTTACTACATACGTGCATCGTGTACGGCGTGATCGCCTCTGCATCGCTATGCGCATTCTGTGTTGGTTCAGCCATGGCGATGGATACTCCCAACGACCATATCTCTCAAGCTAGCACGGTGGTACAGTATAGAAAATAACTCCAATGCATTCAATGGGTAGGGCTGGGGCGGCGACCAGATTCGCGACTACCCCCCAGGGTTATCATTTCGGGGAGCGCCCAATGATGTGACAAGATACGGATTTGTGCGAATACGTCAGTTCACGCACGAGGGTTACGCGTTTCGTGACGGGTTTCTGGCGTTCTAGAATGCGCTCGCATTATTTCTTGCGTTGTCGTTGGCTGCATGCTCATGTACCTCGAGATTTGCTATCGCCACAGTTGCACAGCCACAGATTTCAGGGTTCAGTCTACGCTTGTCTCTACGTAGCCGAGATGATCGGCAAACACCAGGTTTGAAACAAGGTAGGCGTCCGAACGTGCATACCAGGAACACCAATCAAAGCTCTTCATTTTTTCTTCTAGGCCATAAATAGCAGTGTGGCCAAACTTTGCCTCTTGACTGGTGAAGCGACATGCCTAGACGTCTCTGACGGTACCTCCTGCCGGTGCACTACCGGTATTGCCGCCGCTTGCTGGAGTACGCTGCGCGGTCTGAGTGGCTGCTCCGCGCAGATTGAGGCTACCAATACGCTGCACGAGGTTACTTCCTACTGCATCCACGGCCCCTCGCGGCTGCATCAAGGATGGTGTCTGGGCAGCAGCCTCTTGCACCTTGAAAAGTCGAATGCTGGTGTTGTTCCATACCCCAGCTGTGCCCTTGGCTACGAGCATTTCTTGTGCGAAAACAAAGCCCCAAAGAAGCGACTCGTACCAGCCAAGAGACAAGGGCGACCATTCGAACAGATGGACCCTAATAGGCGATGGCTCGATACCGCGCACTTCTGTCTCTCGAATCGTCTCCAATGCCGCTGCTGTATCATTGGAGCTGCCTGAATGCGGCATCATAGGTCCGAGCTGCGATATCAGCATGAGGATAGTGTGGAGCGGCAAGTCCGAGAGCCAGCTTTCCAACTAGGAATTGATCAGCGATGCGCATGAATCGACCAGAGTGACTTACCCAGGACGAAGACGGTGTAAAGAACTCGTTGGTAGCTAGAGCCGGGGTGGCTGCGCTGCTCAAACTACTCATACTATTCTGCCTCGAGAAGGTGGGTTGGCCAACAGGCATCTTGCCCCGCGCCTTTTCAGACATTCCCCTCAGTTGAAGCGGCACAGACTCATCGACGGAAGAAGCGACCGAGGCGCTCCTAGAAGCACCAGAAGGCGATTGTGGCGGTTCTGGTGGGCGCGGCTCGTCCGCCTCCGAGTCATCGTCGTCGCCAATTGCGAAAGCGCTGTTCTCCTCTGGCACGTTGCCCAGCGTGGGGGTTCGTGAGACTGTGGGGCTTCTCAAACTATCAATAGAAGCAGCCCTTTGCAGATCACCTCCGCCTTCTTTCCGTTGCTGGTTCTGACGTTCGATCTCTTCCTGACCACTCTCCAGGGTAAAGTCTCGCAAAGCCTGGAATCTTTTGCGAGACCTCACAATAGCGTATATCAAGTTTGGGTTGTCTAACGGAGCTGTCAGCGCGATAGGAAAGATGTGGCAATCTGTTCTCACGTTGGTACTGGTGCTCGATTATGGCATTTATGACCTCTAATAATGATTGGAGGAGAGTGTGGTTGTTTTCGTTGGCAAACAGAAAACTGGGCGACGACATCGATGCGAAGAGCTGCAGCAGCTTAGAACAAGTGGCACGACCGAGGTTTTGCACGTAAGCCGCGATGTTGTTGAGTATGGCAAGCAGCGCAGGGTAGACGGCATCAAGCCTGCCTTTGCCTGTCGTGAGTAGGGTGTAGATGGACTGCTGATGTTAGGCATATTTCAAGAGTATTATGGTGCACGTACGGTGATGACATAGTCGGCGTAGGTGCCGTGGAAGTTGGGTATCCGAATGCTTGGCGGGAGCGTCTCTTGCCCTTCGAAAGTCTTGTTGAGGCTTTTCCCAAAGTTGGGCTCAACGCTGAGCGTCTGCAGTACGAATACGCACATGCGCACGAGACCTTGCTTGGTGGGGTCATTGCGCTGATCGATGGCGTAATATAGAACCAAGACTACGAAATCGTGGGCTCTATCGGTATCAATGATGAACGAACGAAAGCGCTTGTTACACTGCAGGGCCTCCCAAAAGAGCATGATCATCTCTGGCGCCCATGTCAGGGACTTTTGACTGCCAGGCAGATACGACGTGTTTGCTTGCAGCTGGTATGGTCAGTCAAGGTAGCCAGAAGGGCGTTGTGAACGCACCGGCTGGTTGAGTATGCGTGTCATGCCATCAACCAAGAACTGAAAATCCTGTGGCCTGTGCAATCGACCAAGGAAGTGACGAAAGAAGTTCTTTGGCGCGGGTCCGTT
>TARA_R110002003_G_scaffold52_18_pt1 | contig 27381 bp, 31 predicted proteins | sample TARA_R110002003 | Tara Oceans TARA_R110002003 (sample SAMEA4396441) | marine metagenome | biome: Westerlies Biome; feature: [SRF] surface water layer (ENVO:00010504); material: water (ENVO:00002006), including particulate matter (ENVO:01000060) such as... | depth 5 m | reverse complement strand
TGAGGCCGAATGAAGCTTTGAATGCGAATATAGATTCCAAACTTGCGCAGTTACTTCACATACGAGCGGTACTCAAGCTCGTGACCGGTGGACTAGTAGTCAGGTGGGTGACCACTGGCGAATCCCCACTGTTGTATGTTTTTTGCAATTTCTTTTGTCTCCCTTGTTTTGCTTGTGCTGAACATCTCCTTTCCCTGGCTTCGCTTTACAGGAGGTAGTGTTGAGAGCAATACTAATGCTGGAGGAGGCGCTGATCCAGACGAATGAACAACCGCTTGGTACCATCAAGGAGCGGAGCAAGAATCTTGTCAGATCCAGTTCATGTGCAAGCTTCAACAATGTCCTCTAGGATACCACTACCGATCTTGCCGGTGGTGACCCATGCCCCGTAGCAGCGCATCATGGCGTCGGAGAGAAATGATGGGAACCACATGACATGACTGTCCGCCATTGCTGGGTTCTAGCAATAAGTGGCGGCCAGAGAGTGTAGCCGTAAGGATCCCATGACGGTGTATATGCCTGAGACTGTCTGTTCTTGAACGGAGGATGGCGTTGTAAATCATAGAAAGGGTCAGGAGCGACCTAGGCAATCCTACCGATCGCAGGCCGGAGATATCCAGTGCTAACTCCGCATGAATCGTGATAGGACCCACAACACGGAGCTTGTCGCCGCTCGTGTAAAGCTTGACACGCTTGTTTATCATAGGCTAATGTGATGGTAACCCCAATACTAACTTGCGTTCGTACAGCAGCCAATGGTCTCACCTATCCCAATCTAAAAGAGCTAAGCAACGAGGATATAGTCTCTCGGATTCGGAGATGAAGTGTTATTGATGAAGATCTGTGTCCGCTGCTCAATACAGCAACATATGAAGCATAAGAAGGCTAGGAGAAGCCTCCCAAGAATATACTACAATCCAACCTGTTATTCTACCTCGCCTCTACCAACGCGGAATCCAGCTACCTGACCCCTTCCCACACAATGTCTCAACACGTCTTCATGACCGGCGCCTCAGGCTACATCGGCAGCGTCGTAGCCTCCTTCTTCATTGCCCAGGACTACACCGTCCACGCCCTCTCCCGCACCCCAAGCAGCGACGCAAAGCTCCTCGCTCTGGGCGCGCAATTCGCGGCGACTTGACTAGCCACACCGTCTTATCGCGTGAGGCCTGCAAATCAGACATCGTTGTTCACCTTGCCGACGCACGACTTGAAACACCCGGGGATCTTGAGAAAGGTTATGCGATCAATAATGCAGCTATATCTGCACTGGCAGAAGGCATTGCGGGAACGGACAAGAAGCTAATCCTCACGTCCGGCACTGGCTTCACAGCGGCTGATCCGGATGGTAATGAAACGGATGAAGGTAGCCCCAGCTGGCCTGATAGTCCGTTTGGCAGTGGAATGGAGACATTAGTTCCTGAGCTTAAGAAGAAAGGAATCAACGTAAATATGGTGCGACTTGCGCCGTGGGTATATGGCAGAGGTGGAAGTGGTGTGAAGTTGCTCATGGATGGGGCAGCGCGAGCAGGAGTGGTGACATACGTGGAACCGGGCACGAAATGCACGACGACGGTGCATGTGGACGACGCTGCGCGACTGTATCTTCTGGTTGCCCAGAAAGCAGCAGCGGGAGAAATCTACAACGCGTCGTCTGAGACGAATGTGACGTTCCGACAACTCGCGGAGGCGATGGGCGCGATGCTGAACGTTCCGGTCCTAGGAATGAGTTATGACGAACTGGAAGGAAAGGTTGGAACATTCTTTGCGAAGTTCTTGAGTACGGAGAATAGAGCGAGCAACGCAAAGGCACAAAAAGATTTGGATTGGAGAATTGAGGCAGAGAAGGGCATAATTGACGAGATCGCGAGTGGGTCGTATGTGGAAGTGGCTCAGGCACTACGTAAAGCTTAGCGTGACTCGGTTTGATGGTCTATACATGTCAGCTATAGCCCGAAAGACAGCTTTCCGATCCCTCACTACTATCTAAACAAGTAGAGCCATTATTGTGGTGAGAGAGCAAGAAAGTAGTGCAAACACCTTCCTGGACTGCTACTCCCTTCCTCGGCTGCCAGATCGAACAAGTGCCTGTCGAGGTAGTGACATTGGGGAAAACACGAGCGTTCAGTGTATCAAATACGAATATGGGTGGTTTGAACTTCGTTGATTGACATGATCTCCAGGATATTGAACGCCAGACTCCTGTTGGTCATGCGATCCTCAAAGCATGAGAGGATTTGAGAATCAGTTGCCCAGCCAGTCCAAAAACTCTGGTGTGAAATAGCTGACAACAATCGACGCGCCGGCCCGTAAGATGCCCTGTGTGGCTTCCTCAGCCATCTGCCGCAGATCGAACACGCCTGCCGCCGCCGCCGCATGAATCATGGCATATTCGCCAGACACCTGGTATGCTGCGACTGGCATGTCCTTCCCGATTTCCTTTGCGTCGCTGATAATGTCTAGATACTGACTCGCAGGCTTGACCATTATGATATCCGCACCCTCGTTGATGTCTCGTGTAATCGCCCGTCGCGCAAGGCCACGTCCGCCCGGAGGAAGCTGGTAGCATCGTCGGTCGCCGAACGATGGCACGGAGCCTGCAGCATCGCGGAAAGGTCCGTACAAACATCCTGAAAACTTGGCAGAGTATGACATGAGAACGACCTGGTGTGCAATGCCAGCTTCGATGAGCTTGAGCTTGATGGCGCGAATTCGGCCGTCGTTCATGTCGGAGGGGGCAACACAGTGGGCTCCGGCTTGTGCGTACGACATGGCTACGTCTGCGATGCGCTCAACCGATAGTGCATTGTTCAAACTACCATCGTCTCGCAAAATGCCACAGTGGCCATGTGAGGTATATTCGCAAAGGCACACGTCGGCGACAATGAAGAGCTCCGGGAATGCTCGTCGGAGCAGACGAATTGCTTTGATGACGGGACCCTTCGGATCGTCTGCATTGCTACCAAGAGCGTCCTTTGCACTTGGTGCGAGGGGTACACCAAATAGTATAACAGACTTGAGGCCCTTCGCGACGAGCGGCTTGAGGTATGGAACGACCTTGTTCAGGCCTCGGCGGTGTTGGTTCGGCAGGGAAGGAATGAGCGTCTCCTCGTCTGGCTCATCAGAGATGAAGAGAGGGTAGATGAGCATAGACTGCGCCGACTCTTAGTTGCTGAACATCATGCACTCCAAGCCCGAATTGAACGTACCTTGGTGAGTTGTCGCTCCGCCTGCCATGCCCGCGCTAGAGGATGGCTGTACCCTCCATGTAGCTGACTCTTGATATCCCCAGAGATGCTCACGCTGGTTGCTGCGGTACTGGCGTACGATCGCGTTGATCGTGCCTCGGAAACCTGCGAGCGGAAGTCTGGCCGTTCGGAGCTCCGGTTGGCGATGTCTGAGACGAGGGATGAAAACGACATGGCGGCGAGAGATTGGATCGTCCCGTGCGCAAGCTATATACTCTGTCTGATCGAGAAGCCGGAAGGAAGAAATGGCGGGCGATGCGGGGAGAACTTTCGCCTGAAGTGGTGGTTACAAAAGTGTTCCGAAATTGATCGTGCAGCAAAGGTGGCGGGTTTAACAGTGCTGATCAGTAACCGAGGACTTCAATGTTGCACTCCGAGGATTGCGAGGTCGCAAGCAAGTGGACGGATAGAGCGAGGAGTGTGAGCCTCTGGATCGGACAAGAGAGAATTGCAATTGTGCACTCAAGTAAGCATCCGCCTCGCTCGAGGTCCAGGCATGACGCTTTGCACCGATGTTCTACTCCGAGCCGGCGACCGAGGCATTTCCGTGGCCAATCATTTCGGCAGGATTACTCGCGCCTCGTTATCGATAACCTTACCACTTTCACAGCGACCTCTATATTCTCAGTGAGTATGGCTAAGCCGTGACCAGATGAATGTTGCAGTGAGAGAATTAACGTTTGCATTCGGTTCAAATGGCGCACCTCATTTACTTCATTTTGTGGACTAGAGCCGTTTAGCTCGACAATTGTTCAAGGTGGGCCATAGACTCGAGGTATCTGTGTAAGGGCCGCAATGGAGCTCTAGGAATATAGCAAAGACGACGTTTGATTTAGATCTGGATTTACATGTCTCGTTGCCCGGGCTCTTGGATTCTGACAGCTGGAAGGTGGAGCCGACTAGTGTTTCTCGAAGCATTCGGAGCGGGGCAGTCGTAGCGGAGGATGTTCACTCCTCACTTGACTCTGTTTCAACATCAGCGCCTTATTACTGGCTCAGCCAGAAGGTGTTCCGGATTCGAGACCAAGAGTCAAAATCGTATGGAGCAGCCACCATGTCCCGCATTAATCAGCGGCATTCGGACCGTCGTGAGCTCTGAGCTAACTTCCGCGACTCAACCTACCCAGACAGGCAACTTATCGACAGCTATCGGAAGCATTCGGCAACGCGGATGCCGGAGACCGATATTTCGAGAACAGCTCTCTCTGTGATTGCGAGCCTCTCCAAATCCGCCAGCAACTGTATTGGGTGTTGACAGATACACAACGGTCCCCGCCCGCATACAGGCGTCCTCCAGACGCCAACCGTCAGAAGGTCTCGACACCTCCAGAACCACACCAAGGCGGTGAGAGTCAGCGGGTGCAGGTGAGATGAACGGCAAGGCTGTCGAGCAAGGAAGCACGGAATCTTACGCGAGCCTTGCACAGTCGCCAATCGGTTATCGCACCCCAATCGTCAGGCCCCATTTGCTTTGATGGCGTTACTAAATTGGTGAAGAGACAACGATTCCAAGCAGGTGGCGGGGCATTCACTGCATAGGCGAGTGCTATTGGAAAGTATGTGTGCTTCGCACAACATGGTATTGTGGCCAGGACTTTAGGAGGAAGAGACCTTGGACGGGCATGTCGAAAATGTGTGGTCACCTCGCTTGCACTTTCAGCTCTCTGCTTATCTTGTCTATGATGATGGTCCGGTGGTACCGCCGCGCGGATGACCATCCACCCTACAGCCTCACCGGCTAGTTGCTTTTGGTTGACCAACATGGTATTGCCTATCTGCAGCGAGTCGTCCGAAGTGCTGTTTCGGCACCAGCCCGACCAACCAGGGACACATCACCCCTATCCGGCTAGGTCGAGACCCTGCATTGAGGACTGCCGATCCAGGGTCCATTGCCCTGACCGACCGGTTCTCGGAGAGACGAGGAAGTCTGGGGCTTTGGTACCAGTCTGCGGGATCCCTAAGTGACGGCGACAACAGCACGATCTCGGCGAGGTCATTTGAGTTCGGTATGGCACAAGATCCTCGCGGGCACGAGTCCATCGTCCCAACAATGTCTAGCTGGTGGCGTCCGGGATGGAAGCCAAATCCACTGTTGACTGCCAGCACAGTGTACCCGTGCATGTAAATTGCCCGACATGGCTTTCTTTCCAAGATTCTAGAGCACTTGATTGGTTCGAACAGGTTCATCGTACGTTAGCGAAACTTATCAGCAAGTGCAGCTAATCCGGGGATGATATGTAGCCTTCGGCGTATTGGAAGTCTAAAGTCCCGAGCTTCTCGAGGCCGGAGTCAGACAGCGGCGCCCATAAAGGCATCTTATCGCGCCCGTCCTCTGTCTCTCAGCAGAAAGTACATACGACCCAACTCCTTTCCTTCGTTAGTTTGAACATCGGCGAAGGTGTAAAGGGGCACATACAAGACCAGGAAACTTCAAGAGACAAGACTGATTCCTCATACCTATCCTACACACCATCGTTGTCGTTGTTATCCTACTCGTTGGACCGCACCATTGTCTGTAAGTTGCAGCCATGCCTTTTCGCCCCGAAGGTCTTTTAAGCCTAGGTTGCATCTTGAGCATACAACCACGACATCAGAAAACGGTCTGGACCCAGTTGTATTCCGCGGGAGCACAGCTCGAACTCGGTCCTTATGCAAGGCTCAAAAGAAGGAGCGGTCAACTAATGTGTATATAGCGACTGTGCGGACGCTCCATATCACCGGAACAGCACACACTAGAAGCCCAAACTCAGACGCCATCTCATCGCATACTTCCTTCAAATCGAAGCCAGGATGTGCTCCTACACTTATTCCTGGTATTACTGCAATCATGATTACTATATCTGGTAAGCACAACACCCCCTTCTCTCAATACTCAACAACACCCTGGAGGAAACGCAAAGCTAATACCGCCCAGGGCCAACAGCATCGAAGTCTGCCAAAGCCGCCTCCTCTCCGGCTACTCCTACGACGCCTGGAGCATCGACATGTGCAAGAATATGAAAGTGCTCTGCGGCGGGTTCTCCAACTACTACTGCACCGACTGCTCCGAGGACGTCGCGCTAGAGTACGAGCTCGATGAGCTATGAAATGCTATTCCGCGCAGGTAAGCCTCACTTTCAGCATCGCGGGAAAGCAATGCATTCAACAGTCACTGACAATGCAGGAAGCTGACTTGCCATGCACCTCAGCTCACACCTCGAAGCTCGCCCGAGCGAATCGGCGTGACCCCCACTTCCGAGCTCTCACCGCCTTTCCCCACACATGCACCTTCCTGATTGTTTCCACACGACGACGAACGAACAACGAACACGATCGCTTTTTTGTCTGTACTTGGTGTTTTGGACGGCATTTTCATGCGGGATACCGAGTCGTCACAGCGGTATGAGCGTTTTTGGCGCATTGAAGGCGCCGACACTGGCTTTTTAGGCTGGTATTGCGATTGGCTTCAGGTGCCGGCGTTGGAGTGAACAATTTGGCTTTGGTTTTAATTTTGGATCGGGACCTTGGTCGACTTGCTGCATGAGCGCGCGTTCGGTTTTGCTTGCGCATACCTATAGATCACATGCTTGTGCTGCGTCTCTGCTCCATGATTCGAATACATTATCACTGCATCGTGCCGCGCCCCGTTGAACGCTAAACAGTGTGTACACACTAATCTTCCGAAACCATTCGGCCCGATCCTATGCCAGACTCTGGGGTATGAGATCACTCCGTCAGGCTCTCCTCCGCGGTCTTCGGGCTCACGCCAAAGCCCTCGTCCAGCGTGCGCTTGACCTGTTCCGCACGTCTCCTTGCATCGATATAGTACATGAATTCCTGATACGTCCTCGGCATGACTCGAATGTTCTTCGGCACCGTAAAGGTGTAATTGAATTGTCCGGTCGGCTTCGAGAATCCATGCTCCACGTCCCGCACCTTCGAATCCACACGTATTTGAACCCTTGTATATTCGCTGCTGGCAGGCGCCTTCTCGCCCGGCGCGTCAATGAGCGGCGGATCGGTGTATACGACGGTCGCTGTGAGGTAGAGTATGCTGCCGACTGGGACGGGGTTCTGAAAGGTAGACGGATCGAGCGAGACAAACGTCGGTCGGGCGTGTGCGAAAGCGGCGGCGGTCGTGAAGGCGAGCTCGAAAGTCTGCTTGAGGAGGAAGCCGCCGAAGATCATGAAGTGGTGCCTGTTCCGAAACTGAGGCTGCATAATTGTGGCGGTTTGAAGGCGCGTCGCGTCCATGAAGATGACGTTGTCTGGTTTGCGGAGGTCATCGTATGGGTCTGGTGATATTAGTAAGGCAGGGGATAGGGTATGCCGTGATATTCTGACCGTGATATTGAAGTTGCTTCTGCCAGAAGGCGTGGATCAGGTCACTTTCGAGGTCATTGGGCGTGTGTTTGAGTAGAGAGGTGTCTCGTCGCTCTTTGCGAATCTTGGAGTTGCGTTCGCCAAGCGCATATAAACGTTTCTCTTCTGGCGTCTCGACGATGAGTGGATTGACGTTGACCGGTCTGCCATAGCATTAGCCGACATTTAGCATGAGGATGCATGCTTCGTACTTCTTTGTGCTAGGATCAAGCGAGACCATCGTGAATGTGCAATTGATCAGGACATCGTCATCTTTCACTTTCTCGCCTTCCTTTGGAGCCTTCGCAACCTGCATAGTGATCTCCAAACTACTTCTGCCCGTGGCGTACGTGACGCGCCCTGAGAGTTGGAGGTCACAAATCTCATGAAGCGGCGAGTGGATGGTAATGCGGTCGCAGCTCGCGGTCACGGTGGTTACATCGTCGCCCGTATGCTTGTCTAGAGAGCTTCTTAGACCTTTTCGATTATTCGCGCAGCTATCGAGGCTTACACGCAATGATGCCAGACAAAGCATCAAGATCCATAAAGATGGTCCCCAGACGTATGTGACCAGAAGAGTTGAGATATGTATCAAGAAGCCATGGATCGCGAGCGAGAGGTAGCACGACAGAGTGATAGCTATCATCCATGTGCTTCGGCTCTAGGTCTCGATCTTTGGGTACTTCGGACTTGCTGGAGGACTCGGCGGGCTTTTTGCCTTCTGTTTGTTGTTGCCGCAGCGCCTCAACCCACGGCGTGCGCACTCGCATCGACGTAAGCTCCTTAAAAACTCCATCTGTGTGCCGAGATGCAGTGGAATGGAAACCACGATCCGACTCAATTGACCGTGCCGACACTTGTACCGGGGCGCATCTGCATCGCGGAGTATGAAGGAGCCGTCGGAGCGCTGGCTTCACCGTCGATCTCATGGTGGGGTAGATGTAGGGTCAGTGTAGAGCTTGAAGTTGAGGAAGTGACGTCTGGGGACCTTGCCGAAGCGAGTCTTGGCAGACAGATCGATCCCTCACCTTCGGTCAGACACGGTTCCTCAGCACAATGCGATAGACCATGTCGCCCTTTGCCTGCGCTGATATCGACAGCGCGCGATGACGGCCAGGACGAGTGAGCTCGGACGAGCCGTGCTCGCGTCGTCGTCGCAAAAGCTCGAGCTTTGGCTCACAACTTTGATCACAGTTTCACCGTCGCAGCACTCACTTGATATCCAGCAGCTGTCATCTACTTCTCTTCTCGATCTCTTGTCGTCTGGGACTGTCTGGGTCGGTCGCGGCAGCGGCATGCACGTCAAGTTGACAGTCTCACTGAGAGGCGAGCCACTTCCTTACGGGCAGATGCGAGATTTGGTTTATGACATACTCGAGGCTCCAGTACGGCCTCAAATGTCTCCCTCAACAATCAAAACTGATTTGATATCACAGGTGTGGGCCCAATTGAGGCTTCAGGCTACACTACCTAATGATCTCGAGCTGCAGCAGGGCACAGCACAGTTCAATATTGGCCACGCCGAGCACGAGGCGTCTTTTGAAGAACGACGGGCCCATCGAATGTTTTCCAACGTGCCTGCCGCTGATGTGCAGCCACCCGATGGCATATCAAAAGTCAATCTCCAAGCTGTTCACTTTGTTATGGATGTCCTGGAACCGAAGCCGCGCCCCTCGATGAAACGATCGAAGACATCTCCAACTAATACTTGTACCGAATCTTCTCAACATGTTCCCAACAGCAAATGGAATATTGTTTCGGACGCTATGTCTCAAGAGCTGACATTGAGACCCGAAGGTGCAAGGCGTGAGGCTAGGTTGGATAGTGATTCTCCGGCAACGACATCTCCAGCTTGCAAGCGGAAAAGATCGAGACCAGAAGTTCCCGTACGCACCAGCTCCTCACCGACATCTTGCTCTTCACATGGAGTAAACTTGCGCAGAAGCCCACCAGCGTCGAATATTATACAGCCACACGCGAAGGTAGACCTCGACGTAGAAGAACTGGCGGAGGTCCGCTTGATGGTCGACAGTGCGATGCGTCTAGCTATCCATGGTCTTAGCAAATCATGCAACGGCCTCAAGGTTACGGCAAACACCTTCCAGTCAGGACTTGCGAACACTGCTCCGTGTTTGTGGAGACCAGGATACTTAGCTGTAAGAAGAAGAAGATCGTTGTGAATTCCTTCCGACCTGACATAGACTAGGCATTGTCCCGGCGAGCTCACCTTCTACCTACTATCAGCCGCTCTTTTCGCCACGTAGCGGAATCTCAAATCACTTCTGTCTCGCTGCGCAGCAGGTTTAAAGGCTTGCATACTATGCCATCAACGAGCAACATCGCGACCCATGGTAGCCAAGTTGTCAGTGAGAGAGGGGCGATGTCTTTATCGCCAGCTTTTTCCGATCGCCTCTGGATACAATTACAGAAGAGTCTCTTAGCCAAACCAATGCTCCCACTGCAAGCATTTGTCAAGAACAAAACTCTGAATGCAGCTCAATCTGAATCAGACGACATCCTAGAGCTTGACAATGGCTCGCCTAAACGCGAGTCTGTGCAGATTAACGCAGATGACGATGGTTTCGGCGACTCAAATAATGACAGTGCCGTGCGCAACCAGGAGTTCGCGCCCTCGATCGAGCATAGCAGTACCCTCTTCGAAGACTCTGGATTAACCACTAATCACGAGCGATGCACGACTGATTTGAAGCATGAACTGCTTCTCCATGAAGCGTCAGCTGCGGAGCAATCGTGCGTTGGGGACCACACGTAGATCTTTCATGGTGAAAGGACAGAAACATACGATGTAACTCTGCGGATGCCATAACGACCTTCACAACTTACCAGCCAGCAACGTCGTCACCAACGAAATCATGAGAGACTATTCGTCAGCTGCAACCACCAACGTTGTGGACCAGCTCGCAAACGGGGATGTGTATTCGAGAATTGCGGAGCCAACAGAAGAGGATAAGGAGAACTCTATAATCGTGGCTCAAACGCTGGTAGCTAGGCACTCAAATGTTGGCGCAACGTGGGGCTACTCCCACTTGCCGCACTCTGGCTAGGTCGCTTGTCGGATTTGTTGTCGAATACGGGCAAGCCTCGTTTCAGTAAAAGATGGCCGAAACCTTACAGCTCATTGATATGGACTACCAGATATTGTTAGCTCGAAAACAGTGAAGATCGAGTGTCGCCATTCACAGCAAGGAAAATCCTCTTGGAGCGTTGCCATCAATCAACTTCTACGGTTTGTCGGCGGACTTGGGTTTCAGGATCAAGCATGTGTATATCCCTTTAGGCCGTTCACAGGAAAAGCAACCTCATGTATTGGAAGGGATGGGCAAGACTCAGCTCTAGAGTCAGTAAAGCACGCAACGCCTGGACGTTCCGGCCGAGTGATCGCAGCAGATACACACTTGCAATTCATGTACCGGTTTTCCCCTGACTCGAATTCATCCTAGTCTATTTCATCCTTATCCACGTCTTGGGGTCCAGCTAAGCTAGACCCATAGTAGGGTCCCGTACTAGCACTGGCGGCGATTTAGAGGACGATTGTGACCCATAAGAAACGGTGCGCTCGTGGCGTCAACAGACCGTCGCAAAGTCCAAGAGTCATTCGAACCGCAACAGAAGCGTCTAGCTCCACCGGAGGCAGCCAAACGTAGATCAAATGCAGGACGAAGATCCGTTTCGAAATCTTGGTGTTACTGCAGATCACTGGGAGCGCATACACAGTAGGCTAGGCTGCTCTCACGCGTGCGTCGTTTACAGTGTAGGAGGAGACACGCTGGAATCGATCGATGGTCCTTCCTCATCGATGTAGTGATGAAAATAGATGTTCCTGCGATCGTGATTTGCGTCCCGCCAAACTGGAATCCACCGATCAACCTCGGCTAGCCAGCACAGGCCAGGAGCAAGTCCTGGCTGCGGGACATCGCCCTCAGCAATTTCGAAGCAGGACGGCGAGTCCGTTCCCCACACTATTGAGCTGTCGGCTAAGCCAGGGGCTTCAAGGCTTGCCTGCTGTTGCGGATTTGCGGCGCCTGTCAACCGACATGGTGGATACACTTTCCTCAGCAGATCCCAGATCTTCCAATGAAGTCCCGCTTCCTTGGAGGTCAAGCAGCGAGCCGTAGGCGCTGTGACTGTTCAGCTGGGCAGCTTTGCGATATGTCGGGTTGGACACAACAGCCCGCTTTCGTGGCTTGTCGCAATTTTACAAACGACGTTGTGCATGAAGTGACGACAACCCTGCGTAGATACTGACCAGTCGGAAAGCCATGGCGAAGTCGCGAGCACGAAAAGGCGAGGACCTCCGGTAACGCCTGGCCCTATGACAGATAAGCGGGAAGCTCGGAACAAGATCCCAAGCAAGCCAAGTTGTGGCTGCTGCAGTTCGTGTCGAATACGATGATCGGCATTCTGAGGCCGCGAAAGAGCTTAGGGGCTTGACATGAATGGCATTGTCAGCTGGCATGCATGGCTCCAAACCTTCATTACCTTCGTTGACGGCACGGGAGTGTCCTTCATAGTACCATCGACTGCCATGGAGGCTCAGGTACCTCGGCGACATGTGCATGGCGGTACCGTTGAGTCGCCCAATCTCCACGTATGCCATTCATGCAGTGGAGCTTCTAGCCGCGAAGTAGGTATTCACACTGCGGCTCTGGTCATATGATGACAGTTAGACTTCCTTCTAGGCATTTTGACTGGCCGCATTACGCAGCCTGAATTGCAAAATCTCGGCGGGCCGACTCGCGTCGACTTGTGATCGGGATTATGCGGCAGCACAGCTTTCGGACGTTGAGAAAGCCACAGCCGTAACTTCGGCGCTGATGATTCGGTACTGTGGGACATGCGCAAGCGCAATACCCCGATCCCACCAATGCTTGTCATTGTGTCAACACGGCAAACAGCGTAGACCTTGATGCCCCACTGCTTGTGTTCATGCAATGGATTTGATCGACGCCTCATCAGAATCATGAAATGCCCCAGTATGGTGGCGTTCTGGGTTTGGGCTGCATCCAGCCGTAACACTGGCTTAGCCTTGTGCTCGGTACCAGATAATCGACCTGTTGACCATGTGCGACGGGTCGACTTCCATCAAATCAGCCAGGTGGAGTGGGTTGCAAGGGATAAGAGCTTGGTGAGCGGGAAGTCTGTGAACAGGGTGTTGTCCCGGACGGGTGCGCAGGTACAAAGTCCCCATCAATCCTGCATAACCGGCCATAAGGCCGCGCCAATACTCGAGTCCTTGTCTGTGCTTCTTCTGTTGAAGTGGCTGGGAGTGCGACTCAGAGCTCTGCACGTGGTGAGGGGACGCCCAAAAAGTACCGTTTGTACAACGTCGAGTCCGCTTCCGGTCCCGACCCCAAAAAGCACGACCACGCCGCCATATCGACCGTGATACCGCCGCTAGTTTGGCAATTCGCAACATGCGAACCGACTGACCGGATATTGTCAAAGCTGTCGATCGTTCAAGACTCGCTCCTTATCAGTCGCCAAACATTTGGTGAGTGTAAGGCTAGATCTCTGCTTTGAGACAACATTGCCGCATACGTAAGAGACAGTCCCACCCCACTAGACGACGTAACGTTGACTGCCCAGACGCTTATTCTCAAAGGACTTGTCCCTCCACCCAACGCAGGCAGGGTCGCTCGCTGCCGCCGTTTCAAGATCAGCTGGGGCATGGGAATCGTCCATCGCTATGAGTTCCGAATTAAGGGAGAAGTATCCTATTGGGAGTAGACCAGCGATCTCTTTCGTACCATACATCATCTTCTGCTCCTATCTCGTAAGCCTGATCGGAGCCTTTACTACAGTCGAACTTCTCCATCGCAGAGTGTCTGGCTCTGGCTGGCGATCATGGTAAGGCATGAATTGCTTACTTGCAGTTGTCATTGCTAATAGGCACAGGGTTCAAGTAGCCGGCTGTTCAGTGTCATTTGGTCTGGTGGCCATCTGGTGTATGCACTTTGTTGGCAATCGTGCTATCATTCTCGGTGACGGCGAACACGCGATTCAGCTCTACTACAACTCAACCTACACCGCGGTGTCCGCCATCCTCCCGGTCGTCGTCATCTTTCTAGGATTGCTGGTCGCCGACAGGTTTTATAAAGGCAGCAAGCGTCCTATTACTCGATACTCCGCTCTCGTCGTATGCGGCCTGTGTGCCGGAGCGGCAGTCACCGAGATGCATTACCTGGGAAACAATGGTACAACCAACTATCACCTAAAACTGAGTGTCCCGCACGTAGTTGGCGCTGCTAGCATCGCTGTGGGAGCCTGTCTCATATCCTTCGGACTCTTCTTTCACTGGAGCGGTCATTGGGTGAACTTCATATGGAGGCGGGTTATTGTTGCATGCTTCCTCGCCTTGGCTGTATCTGGTATGCATTGGACTGCTGCAGCGGGCACGTGGTATGAGATTCGCGGCTACCATGAGGGACATGGGCAAGAAAGAAACATCAACCTGATCATCGCTCTTTGCCTTGTAAGTCCTGCGTTTCTGCCTGCTTCGGCTTTGCTAATGCGTCCACAGTGCCTCTTCGCCTGTGCCGTGTGCTTCCTGCTTGGCTTTTTGAAGCAGCGCCAGCAAAGAATGCTTAAAGATCGCGCCAAACAGGTTGTACTTGCAGTCGCCACTTTCGATGTTGATGGGAGGCTACTGGTCAGCCAAAGCGGACTCATGCCTTGCCAGACCATCACTCGACAGTTCCATCAAAGGGTCAGTTAACGGCCGTGCATCGTTGCACATCAGACGACTGACTCTGACAGACTTTCGACGATGAGTTCAATACCTCTCATCCCGTGTTCCAATGGCTCTTCAGAGTATCGCGAAATTGGACTGGCATTGTTGATCTCATCCCGTCCATGCGCGATCACCTTCAAACTACTGGCTACCTTCAAACGACGAGCTCCCCAAGCAATGCGATGGATACCCGAGCATCATTCAACGATGATGATGACTCTAGCTATTCCGCCACATTCCGAGAACTGTTCTGCATCACGGCCCAAGAAATAGCAAGATCGCTGGACACCACCCTCCAAAATTTGGGGTTTCTCTACGAAGATGTCCTCACCACGGGAACGCTGCTAAATCGAATCATATACTACACCGGTCCGAATAACAAAACAATTCTTGCGGCTGATGTAGCGGCCACATCGAAGGACATCGAAGCCGGCATTGTCAATCCAATTCTATTCGGTAAGGGGCAAATGCTCGTGCTGACTAGAAGAGTCGATACTAGCGAAGCCAATCGTCTCCAGAACCTAGGATATCGGTTCGCAAACATAGAGCAAGTCGGTGATCAATTGGCTCGAAGTCTGCAAGTGCCGCGCGATGATCTTGAAAATCTCGTTGCCCGTCTCGACTCTTTCAGCAAACGAGAGCCGGCCGTGCCGGCAAAGGGCACTTACCTTGCATCCTTCTTAATCCAGCCATCGCCAGCGATGAGAGGCCTAGATGTAGTTGTTCCGAGAGCCACTCCCGACCGCCTTCCGATGGTGAAGCTGAGCGATGGAGAGCTTGATTCTCGACAGCTGAGATTGCTGGCAACTTACAATGGTTTTGCACTGGACGACTGCCTTACACGTATAAGCGAACGATCTAGCACCGGCTCGGTCGATGATCTCTTTCTAGAGAGATTCCGCAACAGGATCTCTGATCTCCTCCGCGACTGCCCAGAAACGGCTTTGCACCGTGCGATCTTTTCTGCCCGACAGCTTGATATCGCACACGGAATGACTGGTCAGAAGGAGCTCAGCCCCGCGACAGTCTTCGCGTTCTGTGGGATCAAGGAGATCTATAATCAGTCCATGCAGAGCTTGACATTGAAGACCATACCCATGTCATTCTTCCAAACATATCTTCGATCGTACCCCGGATGCCCCGACCACGCCATATTTGCGCAAAAGAATCACAAGGAATTCAGCAGCCTAATGCGAGCACCTTCCATCACCAAAGTTCCCACGGCTGCACGCGGCAGCAGATGGCCGTCACGGCTGCGTGCTAAATCAAAGTCATCGCTCACGGAAATGCCATGGCAACCGGATTCATCTTCGGAGAAAGGCCTCGTCCACGTCGCGCAATCGACCGTAGATAATCACAGTCATCCATGGGGAGGGATCATGGTGACATCTACTCAGAACATGACGGTGGATGACAGCAGCAGAGATGGCGGAGATATGGAATTGCGCGATCTAGGTGTTCGATCAGAGATTGGCATAGCGGAGACAGAGAAACCCACGCTGGCCGACAGATTGATGTCGATAACGACAGGGTTTCGCGATCCGCATTCTGCACGAGCGCTGCCGAAAGACCTGTACTATGGCCGGAGATAGGCAATGGCAGCCACCTCGCATTTCCGCATACGTCCCTTCAATTGCGCGTTCGGAGTTACTTTCATTTGGGATACCCGTAATGTCGAAATGCAGGTTATGGGCTGCTGCCAAAAAGCAGAATTTCGGTTTCCGGGCGTCTATGGGCAGTGGCTTCGGCCCAGGGTCATTGTTGTTACGAAGGATAGCCGAACTGTAGATAATGTAAATACCGGCATGAGTGGCAATCCTATTGATCTAGATGATCGTTTGTGGAAGCCCGTCCAGGGCGGGATGCGAATGATAACATACCCCTGTCACTTTGTGCGATACCGGCATGACGCTGTCCTAAACTTCTTCTTCGCGACGCTATACGACGTAGTCAACCTTCACACCATTTCAATCCTACAGTGTGGAATTTGCCTCTTCTTCCACCTCGATTGAGAACTCGTTAGTATCGTCTTTCTGGAAGATACAATTACGGCACGTGTTCCTGAACGCACATCCGATACCCCTCCAATTGCGCGCTCGCGGCCCCTCCAACATGACCGAAGCACGCCAATGCACGCTTTCACCACTCGCAGCACTTGCACCACCCTCGAGCTCACGCACATGGCAGACGGCGCCGCATCCGTCACTACCCATCGTCGCCACAGCCTGCTCCGACCGCACCGTGCGCGTCTACAGCTTAACCTCCTTCACCCTGCTACACTCGATAACAGGCGGCCACAAGCGCAGCGTGCGAGCGGTGTCGTGGAAGCCTAATACCAAGGGACAAAGCGTACTAGCCACAGGTAGCTTCGATTCCAGCGCAGGGATATGGCGGCGAGAAGAGCGCTCCTCGAACGAAGATGACTTCACAGATCGGCGGGTAGGCGCCGCCGAGGACGAGGACGGCAGAGACGAAGACGACGACTACCAGTTCTCGTGCATACTCGACGGCCATGAATCCGAGATCAAGTCGCTCTCATGGTCGCCTACCGGCCAATATCTAGCCACCTGCTCGCGCGATAAGTCCGTGTGGATATGGGAGGAGCTGGAGGACGACAACTTCGAGACAGTAGCTGTGCTGCAGGAACACGATGGTGATGTCAAGTGCGTCGCGTGGCATCCCGAGGAGGACCTGCTAGCAAGCGCGAGCTACGACGACAGCGTGAGACTGTACAGAGAAGACGCGGATGATTGGGTGCAGGTGTCCTGCATAGCGGGAAAGGAAGGACATGACAAGACGGTGTGGTGGGTTGAGTTTGAAGGAAGCGGGATGAGCAACAAAGATTTCCGCGCGCAAAGAGAAGGACTGTCAGCGGAGCAGCAACAACACATTGACGGACTGGAGCGATCGGGGCCACGGCTCGCGACATGCAGTGACGATTGCACGGTACGGATATGGCGGCGGAAACCGCGAGAGCAACCTGACAGCGCGTCTTCGAACACCGGCATTCCGAGCATCATCAGATCAGCGGCCATCGACGAGGATTGGTACCAAGAAGCCATTCTGCCGCGGGTACACGAACGCGCTGTTTACTCCGTCTCGTGGAGTCGCACGACCGGCCTCATAGTCAGCGCAGGCAGCGACGGCAAGATCATTGTATACAAGGAACAGTGGAGAAAGTCGACGCCCAATGGAGTTAAGGCGGAAGACAATGGAGAGGGTATGGATGTCGATGCGAACACAGACCGAACAGACTCGCCAACAGAATGGGTCGTGGTTGCGGAGTTGTTCTCTGCACATGACGTGTTTGAGATCAATCACGTTAGCTGGGCGAAGCGAGCGGACAAGGGTAAGAGGCGGGAGGGTGAAGAGGTTGTGGTGAGCACGGGCGATGAGGGCGAGGTGAAGGTGTGGACCTTGGATGAATCCGGTAGCAGCTCACAAGCATGAAGGGGTTAAGAGGGCGTAACAATATCACTGCAAAGCGCGGAACATCATTCGCGTCATTGGAGAGTACCAGAAAGGACCCGCGACACTTTTCTTTTCCTTGACTCTCATCCATCTCCACCTTTACCTTTGGAACAGACGGCCTTGCTCTCGGTTCTAACTGCGTCTTATTTAAGTTTCGTCAACACAGCTACTTAGGTATTTGACAAACACGACGCACACAGCACAACTCCATTGTGTTTAAACTTCCTTCTACCGATCACGAGGTCGATATCATGTCGGTGGTTCCTACGAGCACCGTTTCAACTGACCCGCCAACGCTTGGGTAAGTTGCTTCACACTGAACGGAACGATTACTGACACGGTCTAGGTCTGCCTTCGGCAAAAGTGTCGTAACCGTCGAGATTGGTGTCGAGCACCGCAAGTACTACGTCCACAGAGCTTTGCTTGCATATCATTCAGAATACTTCCAAAAAGCACTTGCAGGTCCCTGGAAGGAAGCTCAAGAGGGCCTAATCGTACTTGAAGATGTTGAGCCAGCGACATGTAAGCATGCCCTCGTGTCCTAGGCGCAATCACCAGCCCGAGCACGTCGAGACCTCTATAATAGGTCAAGTTTTCGACGAGCTGACTCTGACCACTAGTCAACGTCTTTGTCCACTGGCTATACATCCAACAACTTCCAGAACTATGGAACGTTGACGAATGGGACAGCATCATGGAAACAAATAACTCGGACATCGTGGATGACGTCCAGATCAAAGCACAGGCCTACTGCTTCGGCGACTTTATCATCGCACCCGGCTTTCGAACGGCTATGAACAAGGCAATCGTGGATGACATCGGTTGGGGAACTGCAAGGCCAAGTAGATTCCGTCCCCTTATTGAGTACATGTTCGCGAACATAACCTCGGATCGGCCAGTATTGCAACTGCTTGTTGACGAGTTCATCAACTCCTGGGATGCGAAGAAGGATGACGCCGACGACATGCAATGCTTGAGCGAATTTCCTCGAGCATTCGTCACTCGGATGCTGATTTCTTTCAGCCGGGACAAGAGGGCGTCCCAGGAGGACAGGAAGAAGAGACGCTGTTACCTCGAGCATGGCACAGAAGCTGAGAAGAAAGATTGCCGCAAGTTGCACTTCCACTACGAGGCTAAGACGGATTCTGGCTACATGAAATGATGCAATCAAAGGTGCACAAAGGTTAAGAGAGTAGGCTTCAGGTGGCTCATGGGGCAATTGCTACCAACTAGCAAGGAATGCTAGTTTGCGATTGTGAATATGTTTGCTTCTTTATGCGTAGAAGCACGCTGCACTGGAACGAGCACCGCCAGCCACTAAGTTAAGCGATATATGACATAAGCAAGCTAACTACATTGGTCGTTTATGGTGAGTGAGGACCGAACCCCTTGCCACGCGATACAACAACCCGAGCAATGCTAAACAGGACCTACATATGGCGAAACTCTCAAAAGCAGAGGAAAACCAAGATGTGCATTGTTGTACACAACCACACCGCACTGGACTGGCTTCCATCTAGGCTTCCTCCGGGTCACGGTACGCATCGGACGCGTGCATTAGACGCGCTTCCAGGACTGTGTGCTAGGGACAATGACTCAGCACATCGACTTCTTGGGTGAGGTGATCATAGAAGCGCGTCAGTCCGGCCTTTGATCGTACATTGTCAAGTCGGATATTGCGATTCGTTCACCTCCGCCCTGCCGGCGCCTTCGGGATACAGATGATGACTGCTACCACCAGGACGACGACCGCTGTTGGTAGCGCGACGATCAAAACAATGGTGCCTTTCCATCGCTTACAATCACGACACGGCGTAGTAGGCTCCGATTCAGACAGCGTAGACAAAGGGTAAGGTCCTGCAGCGTACTCAGATTGACAGTCGGGGGCGCATACACTACCATCCTGCATGAGGTTGTTCATGAAGATAGGGGGGCTGTGGGTGGACTTTGGTTCGGGTCGAACACAGCTGGGCTCGGTACCGCCCCTCCCTCGCCTCTTACAGTAATTGTCCATGGCGGCGAGCCTGGGAAGGAAGGGGAAGTACCGATGCACCGTGGACGGGGCGATGTAGACAATTCATCGTCGGATCGAGAGCCGCTAGAGGTGAAACTATGCTGCTGCGCATTATTGTAAGCTGGACATGCAATTCTCGGTATGTTATTACGTTCACGGGAGTCGGTGCTGACACTGATGGATACCCAACGGTTGAAATAGACTCTGTTGAATCGACATTCGCACATGACAAGGGCCAAACTGTCGCCGGAAGGTATTGGGTAATCCCTCTCGCGATCATGCCCGCGGTCATAGTTGTCCAAGCTGCCAAAGGAAACTGAAGTGCACTTCGAAGACGACACGCATGCTGTTGTCGATTCACAGATCTCGTCAAAGCATCCTGGCGCCAGTGTGAAGCTAGGAATGACTGCTATACCTGTCCATGTATTTGCTGGAGCTGAAGCTATGGAAAATCGAGACAATGGGCAAGACCGGGTGCACGACCATCTACATGAAGTTAACACTTGGAGAAAGCGCTGTCACGACGGATGCATGTACTATTTTAGGGGCGATGGCCGTTTTATCCGCGGGCCGAGCGACGTCCATAAAGTGCCAAGAAGGTACTACCATTCTACACATATTCCAATTCGGGACAAGCATCCTAAGGCTTCCTACAAGGCTGCGCATGCCATCTTTCTTTAGTTCGTCTGCCACTAACATGAACACCAACAACTTGCACCTGTACCTGCGCAAGTACCGTCCGACGTGGCGCATTCGGTGGAGAACCTTACCGTACCGTGGCTTGGCACAGCGGAACCCATGAACATTTCGTAATCTCATGTTTCGTCCCTGCATATACTGGTCAGATCTACCAATAGGTCAGGCTCTTGCGCAGTCGAGCAGAGAACAAGTACTTCCTCCTACGCAAGGCCATGCCGAATCCGTGCTAGTGGCCCACACTTACTCATCGCACCCAAGGTTCAGCATAAGAGTCCTCATCTAAGAGTCTCGTACATCAAAACTTCTTCCCTACGGGAGGCCTCACCATTAACTGAAACTTCGGGCTGACTACTATTTCGTGAAATACGGAGTTGCATCCAGCCGACACGAGGCGATCCCACATTCAAAGAGGAGCTGTGGGTCTTGTAAGCAACATACGATGCTCAGCACCTGTCGGTAACGAGGAAAACCCTACGCTGTAAAAGCATTCGCGCTGGTTCCCCTGCCATGCATTGCCATGGATAGATTTCTGGGCTTCAGAGTCCACGGATCGCGTTCGAGATGCTGCATGGAGGACGATGCACGGAGAAGCGGGCAGAAGCTACGCGAGCAGACCTACTCAAGTACATCGAATGAGAGAATGGATCTCCTCTCTGAACCGGGGTCTCCGCTGAAGAACTATGCCCAAGGAGGCTGGGTCTGCCATTTTGAGAAAAAGCTGAACGACCTACCACCTGATTCCACGGGGCGTCTCTTATTCCTCACTCAACGAACGGGAGCCAAGTATCAGCACGAGGTATATGAGGCGCTCGGACTGAGGGGCCCGTAGAGTACGTATATAAGAGGAGACTCGCTCGATGCTGGGAAGACATCATTCAGATCATCAAGCTCCACGACAAGTCAACAACAATCAACAGCTCCGCATCCCCAACCACCTTCCAAGCTCTTCTTCAATCTATCAACATGAAGTTCCTCGCCACTCTTTCTGCTGCGGCCATTGTTGCCCTCGCGGCCGCCATTCCAGTCCCCGAGGAGGCTTCCAACAGTCCTGCTCCCTTCGACATGGAGCTCCCAAACGACCTCCCAACTGCCAACGATGGCGCGGTTCTTGAGTATCAGGGGGAGGCTATCTCGAAACGCAGCGTGGAGAAGCGTGCTGATACAACCATTGATGTTTGGTCCGGCAAAAGCAAGGGTGGCAGGCACGAGACTCTACACACCGATTACAACAAGTGCTGTATGTCATCTACGCCCTGTGAAGCCGAGGACGTGGTCTCTGACAATATTGTGCGAAGACAATCTAGGCAACGGCTGGAACGATGACATCGAATCCGTGACCGTTTACCCCGGAACCGGCTGCGTGTTCTATAACAAGAACAACTGCAATACGAATTCAGGTGATTCGGGTGGTCTGCGTAAGTGGAAATGTTCATGCTGTTCAATCATACCAGCTGACTTGGTGGTGTTATAGGCTTTACCGTCTCTACTACCGCCACTGTTGGCCAACACGTCGCTGACATGGAAAAAATCAACAATATGGTCTCCAGCTACCTTTGCTTCAGAATGTAATAGGTAGTCTGTAGGACACCGAAGGGGGTTCAATGGGGCGGCTTTGGTAGTAGTCGTGTCGTAGACAGCGGAGGAGCGAGAGACAGTTGTGATACACCATTCAGAATCCTTTATAAGTGTAAATACTAGAATCGATCCATTTTGTCCCGCCGTGCAGTTTTCGATGTAGCCTGATCAAGTTGTGATTTACCTAATACTGCTGTGCCTCTAGAGAGAAGTAGTATAAGCATTTTGAGGCTTTAGCTAAAAAGATCGCTCTGCAAATTTAGATAACATGGTCAGAACTGCAGCGTACACTTGACTACTTCACGCCAGCAATATGAGAGACATGCCTAAGTTACGTAATCTCCCTTCTGGCTTCCAGTTATGTTCTTAACACCTGACGCGATACATCTCTCGTCGGAGACATGCAATCTACAAACGGGTACCTCTTACGCTAAGATACGAGTAACCTAATTATTGGACGGTGTGTAAATATATCCCTAGACATAGTGGGAATTGGTGGGAAGATTTTCGTGGAGAACTCTTACTACCAGCCGTGTGGCGATAAGTTCGAGAAGTGAGTTCGAAGCATCACCGTTGAGCGCAAGGTCTGACGGACTGAGCCAACGAAACGCACACAGCGCGGCTTTAACGAGAAAGAAAATCATCAGCTTTGTGGGATTTCGATGCAGTTCGACCAATGATTGGGGTTTGAATGTAAGAGTCATGTGTCTGTTGATCGGTACCGAAGCCTAAGATATTAAAGCGCGAGAAAAGGGTTCTCAGGGTGACAACCACGACAGCCTTCCTGAAAATATTAACATTGAGAGAGAATAGCTCATAGCGCAGGCTGAATATTTTCGAGGCATTGATCAATATGTTTTTCAGTAGTGAACCTCAGTATTTACCATATCAGCTGCAGAGCCAATAAAAATAAGCCGACTATGGTTCGCTTCCAAACATACTGCACCTTGAGCCAAACCATGGATCCAAAATTGCTGCCACCCAATAGAAATATTCCTCCATGTTTATGTACCAAACACCAACACCCTGTACGCCTTAGTCCATGCATGCTAGCTACCAAACATTTTTACACAAAGCCCATTTGAAAGCCCCATCCACTTCCCCCTTCCCCTCCCCATCCTCCACATCCCAAAATCCAAGCTCATCACCACTACTACTATACAAGCCAATATGACCTCCTCAAACACCAAACGCCCTCTTCCCGACACACGCTGCCCCACAAAGCGGCTCAAACCCACCCCGACCCCCAAAACAACACTCTTCTCGCTTCCCCTCGAACTCCGCCAACAAATCTACTCTGACGCCTGGGACGCCACACCAGATTTCGCCTTTCGATACCACGACATCTGGATCCTGGTGTCCAATGCGCGCTTTGCTTTCACGCGCACAATCGGCATGCCGGGATGGCTTCTTGCCAACAAGGCGTTCTTGCAAGAGGGAATCGCGGAGTTGCTGCGCACGCGGTACTTTGCTGCCATCAGCGAGGGCAGCGTTATGTGCAGTCGGCTAGTCGAAAGTAAGGAGAACCCGCTCCTAATGAATAAGGGGATCAAGAGGGCGAGGTTTGTTGACAGTACGGCACTTGTAGCGACTTGGGCTTCGAAGCCGAGGTTGCTTTGGAGTCCGTCTGTGGAGGATGGGCTGTTTGTGAAGTTTCTGGAAAGACTGGGTGTGAAGGGGTTGCAGGTGTTGTTTCAGCTTGATGTTTGTTTTGTGAAGGGTAAGGAAGAGGAAGCACTGAAGGAGGTGTATGAGGATGAGGTTGGTGTGTTGAAGGGAAGGTGTATGAAGGTGGGGTTTGAGATGGATGTTAGAGATGCGTGGATGGAGGGTGATGAGATGGCGGTGGAGAGGATGGAGAAAGCGAAGGAGGCAGCCCAGACATCCACACGTGTACTCCTTAGTGGTGAAGTAATATGCTGTGAAAGCCGGATGAACTCGACTGATCGAGAAGTTGTCGTGGACTTTCAAAAGAAGGGTTGAGGATAGACAGCACATTGCCAGATTGCAACACTTAGCAATGGATTATAGCTCTGCTTACCATTATGTTCAGCATTACCACATTCATTCATATCATCTCCGCCGCATGCTCCGCAATGTGCCCGCAAACCTTCGTCTCGTCACATAGACGAATGCCATGAACATGATCGCGAACACCACAGCTCCAGCACTGCTCTTCTGGTTCGCAACAGCTTGCTTCTTTGCCTCGTCGTAATAGTCTTGGAATTTCTCCTTGTATCCTTCCCCCTGCGCTAAATCTGGCATGGCCATGATGTTGACCACAAGCGCCGTCCAGCCGGTGAAGTGCTGAGTGCGTTGTCCATGGCCGCCAACCGGATCGTACTGCTCCCACACGTAACCGGTTTGGAGCCACGCGGAGAACACAGTATGTACGATATTGCTTCGTAGCTCGATATAGATCTCGCGACATCGTTGTTGAGAAGGGCCCGGCGTTTTGGCAAGCACTAGCAGTTGCTCGATAACCATGTAGTTCATGTTGATCCAGATGGGGGATCGCCAATAATTATCACCTACACCATAAATCTTGCTCTCTGGGCTCAGGCTGCGAATGCCATGATCGGTCCAGAGATGATTTGAATCGCGCAAGAGGTCGAGTATGGCCGAAAGGTGAGGATGATCAGCGCCGATGAAGCCAGTCATGAACGGAAAGAGTGAGATGTAGCCCTTGTGACAAGCATAGCTGTGGACGTCTTCGCGCACAACAGTATCGCAGTACATGTTCTGTTTGCTCTCCCAATGAACGGCGTCCAGATTGACCTTAACACCACGGAGGTGGTTCTGATAAGCCAAAGTATCATGCGTCTTCTCAATGAAGAATGCAGCCTTCTCGAGTACCCGGGCCATGAGGCCGACCCAACACAACGCATCGAGATGCAGCTCCGTGATATCAGGCGGTTCAGCGCGAGGATAATCATCTAGACCACTGGGATAGTTCGTCTCTGGTGTCCTGCCTCGCCATCTATAGCCCTCGTTGAGGTTCGCGGACGGGATAGAATGTGCCTCAACATCTCCGGATTGAGACTTACGGAACCACTCATAATGTCTCTTGAGTAGCGGATACATATCGGTTAAGAGCACCTTGCCAGCGTCGGCTTTTGTTAGATACCAGGATTCGTGACCGTAGTATTTGACCTTTCCTTCTAGCATATCGATGAACTTCGAGATGGCCATGAACAAGGTTGGTGGATTCGCAATGTGCGGGAACTGCGTAACGAAGTCTGCAGGTGTAGCACTCTCGGCTTCTGGTCCCAATACTTGCTCTCGCGCAATCCAATCATCCTCGTCCATGAGGCCAAGCCAGCCGTGGATTACCTCCATAGCTAGATCTGCGTCCCAGTCCAGCACTGGGAGGAGATGGAAACCTTCATCCCACAAGAACCCTCTTGGAAACATCGCACGGGATGGCGTATGTGTGAGAAGCTCAGATGGACCTCTAACCTCGGGTATGGCATGCTTTTTGGCTTCCTCTGACTTTTCCCAGAACTTGCCCGTGGTCTCGGCGTAGATCGCTTTCTTCGCTGTGTCCACCTGCATGGTTCCTGTGAAGTAGCCAAGACCACCTAATAAATTTGAAAACACGTACTCGGAGAACGCGAGGTGCTGGTCGCTACGGAAGGGGGTCTTCGGACCGAATACGTAGACAAAAGCTTTCCGAAAAGACTTCACGGTGCTCTCGAGATCTCTCGTCACCTCTGCAGCTAATGCCCGTCAGCAACTGGTGGCAAGCGACAAACTAAAGTACGTGGTCCTTGTCAAGTTCGAAAAGTCATGGTTTACTCACAAGTCATCGCACGCGGCGCTGCATGGCTAGAATAGAGAACATCAAACTGCAGCTGCTCAGCACATACTTCGACATAGCATAGTTAGGTTTACCTCGAACTTGCCATGGCAAATCATTTGTACAAGCTGCATGTTGCCAGCGCCAGGCTCATTGTGCAGGATGAGATCCATCGGCGTCGATTCTTTGCGATCTTTCGTCTGGTCTTTCAGCGAATCCAGGAAGGTAGCTTTCTCCACGCACAATGGTCAGTGAACACTCTTATATATGAATCACAGGTGTTTCAGCAAGATGGGTATATTGAAATTGGCTTACATCTTGCCTGCCATAGCTTGTCCTCAGTGACGTTCAACGATTTCATGACCATCGCTTCGTGTCGTCCATTTTCTCCAACAGATGCTGGTATATGGATGCTGGCAGTGCCGAGCTGCGGGTGCTCAATCCACAAATTCGCAGCATGCACGGAGGTGTCTTCTTCGACGCCCAACTGTTCGCTAGCCTGAAGCTTGCACTTGGTGCATGTATCCATCGATTCCATGCCGACATAGAATACGACGGACGTTTTCAAGTCGCCAGGCGCATCTTTCCGCGGTACACCGCGTACTCTCAGTGCCCAATTCCCGGCGCTGGGACCTTCCGAGTGCTTGATGAACTCGGTGGTGACATCGATCTTATTCTGTACGTCTTCGATGGTTTGTATGCCGCCTTCGCGCGTGTCGTAAGCGGTCCAGCCGTATTTCGCCATGCCTGCGCTAATGTCTACTTTATGCCGCAGCTCTACATGGCGTCAGCATCGTCCAACCACTCTGACTTCGTGCACGTACTGCTTTCCATGTCTTCCAACTTTCCCCACATCAACCCCGCGATGAGGCTGTCGGGCAGTCTCGGACGGATGCCCATATACAAGTTCGGTCGGTAAGGACCCCATAGCAGCGACGCGTTGTTGGGTCCTGCGGCGTCTGCATGTGCTGGAGGAAGGATTGTGAACAGAAGGGCTAGAAGGGACGGTGGAAGCAACATGTTGACTCTACTCTTTGCATCAGTCTATTGGCCAATTCAGAGGAGCAATTGATGTCAACAAAGCATCATGCCCTGCTTCTGATACTGTGGGTGACAATCATAGCGTTTTACCGCAGATCTCGAGATCAGTCGCGACGAGTTGAGACGCGTATCTGTCCACTGCTGGCCCAAGCTTCGCTGACATCATCTCTCCGAAGCCGAAGCATTGCTCCCCTAGATTTCACGCTTGCAAGTTGTACGAATCAAGTCGACGCGATAAGATGCTCAATCCCTTTACACATTTCTACGAGCGCCGAATCATGCGCAATCGCTCCCGCCAACGAACGACGTCAGCGGTTGTTGTCGGCGGCATCAGCTGTGCCGAGCCCCCACACCTGCACCACAGGCGGAAAGGCGAGGCACAAAAGCAAGACCAGCATCGTAGATGCCTCTGATCCTGATCGTCCCTGGGATCTTGCTTGTA
>TARA_R110002003_G_scaffold9_5_pt1 | contig 27386 bp, 26 predicted proteins | sample TARA_R110002003 | Tara Oceans TARA_R110002003 (sample SAMEA4396441) | marine metagenome | biome: Westerlies Biome; feature: [SRF] surface water layer (ENVO:00010504); material: water (ENVO:00002006), including particulate matter (ENVO:01000060) such as... | depth 5 m | reverse complement strand
AGCATCCCTCATCCAACCATGCATTGTCGATAACGCCATCCGGGTTGCAGTCCTCGCCCGTGAAAAAGGCGACGTACTGCGATTCACTGGCTGTGTCGTTTGCCCTGGCAGCCACAGCCTGCTCTTTCATACCACCTATACCTTCCAACTGAACAACAAGCTCGAAATCGCCGCGCCTATAGCAGTACATGGGTAAGGCGTAGAGCTTGTGTATCACTAAAGGTGAATGTTAGCGTAGCAATTTCTCGAACTGCGAGTATGAACTGTGTACTAATGACATGTGTGGGGTGATGCCTCTGGAAACTTCACTTACTGTGGATAGATTAGCATGAGGTCCTTCTCCACTTGCTTATGGGAAGAAACAGTACCAGTTGGTGCCGCCGTGGCAGTCCTTGTTGTCCCAGATCTCAACGTCCATGCAGCATGCTTGGGAGAGCAGGAACGCAACGGGAACGATTTTTAATGTTAACATGACTGTCCTGCAAAGTAAATCAGCCTTGATTTTAGAAACTGTTGGCACTTTGGACGTACTTTGCTTGCGTAGGGTGGGGCTTCGCGACGGGAACTTGACCTGAGTATATGTTCGACGATGGAACAGTGGCGAAAACAGTAGTAAATGCATTCACAAGGCCGCATTGGAGTGTTGCGGTGATTGTGATGGTGGAAAACTATGCGGAAGAGCATGTCCGATTGCCAGCATGCATTTTGACGTCGACAAGTACACTACGTGCGCGAACTGACGATCTCCTGTTTCAACTTCGAGGCATAGCAAGGCAGACTCCGTTCCAGGCGGTATCGTGCCACCGAAGGTGGCGTAGGCGCTCCCATGCGGCGCCTATGCCAACGTGCGGCGAAGGTCCCAACGCCTGGTGTGCTGTTATGGAAAGTTTTAACACTAGACGTGCGGCGTAGATACCGGCCTGCAACCAACATTGAATACCTAAGCCCAAACCACATATCAATGTGCGGCGTCAATTCCAACATGCGGCGTAAGTTTCAAGTTTGCGGCGCGCATACTCACCCACGGCTTCTGTGACCACCTAATGGTGAGTACCACGGCGAGATACACACTTAGTCCGGGTTGCCCGCATAGTGTTTGCTGAAACACTCCCGGGCAACACAGCATATTTTTTCACATGCTTCGCCGCCTGCGCGCCTTGGAATCGTTGCCTGCTGCAGATCGAGTTGCCACGACCGTTGCATCAGGCAGACACGTATGTCATATCAACAGCGCCGCATTGTCGGTCCGAGAGCAACCATCGTGATGCCCTAAATGATGGGTTGCAGCACTGGAGGGATCCGCAACTTATTTAGCGCAGCTTTTGAGCTGCAGTGGCCCCGATGTCAAACGTCGCTGACGTAGTAGAAGATGGTTTTAGGCACTTGCTGAGGCGGCGTGCTAGAATCTTAAGTGATGTTTGACTCAAAGCGTTTAGAACAACGAGCAGTGTCATCTGGAGAAATTCCAAAAGACTCTACCCTTCATCTTTCTTTTCCAGGATTTCGTCCCAGACATTACCAGGAGGACACAACATGGCCTCACATCCCAGGCTCAAAGCGCTGGTTTGTCTCTACCTTCTCACCAGAACCACATTCTCCATGCCCTCGTTCGACCACGGCTCCTTTGATGAAGGCTCTCTTTTGCGACTTGGAGGCATCTTGTATCCGAGATCGGAACCATTTGAGATAAGAGGAGTATACGGTGGCCGCAAGAAGCGTTACATCGTGGAAAGAGACGAGCCCAGTGCATGCTCCAAGGAATGCAAGGAGAAGCCCATCTGCATGCCAACACTTGGTGAGATCATCAAAGACTGCAAGTGTCAGAAATGCCCACTCAATAGCATCCCTGGGATCGGCGGCAGCTCATGCGAAGAGAATTGTCCAGAAGGTAAGGCGATATCCCGAACTTACATGCCGCATACTTATCCCTTGAACTAGGTCAAGAGAAGAACGACAAAGGCGGCTGCTGCCCCATTGGCCAGAAGCCCAAAGCAGCGGGTGATGGGTGTGAGCAGGGTAAAGGAGAGGGCAACGACAGGAAGGGCGGCTGCCCAGGCGACACAGTTCTCGATCCGAAACAAGGCTGGGATCCGGAGCCCGGGACTCCGAGATGCCAGATAGATGACGAAAAGGATTGCCCAAAGCCTAAGATTCCGGCAACTCGCCCCGATGGAATGGAGAACGACACCTCCTACAAGGTAGCCTGCGGTGAACCAGACAAAGACGAGAGCAAGAGACCTAAATGCGACCCGAAGAATCAATACGTAGATGTTTTCGTGGACTCAACTGGCAAAGCAACTGAGAGCTGCAAGCAGACGAGAAAATATTACGATCGGAAGAGAACCAAGCCTACGAACAGTAATCTCAGGGCCAAGATCAAGGACACATGGAACAAGCTCAAACCAGAGTATGACAAGAAGGACCAAGAGCGAAAAGACTCCCTCAAAAAGCTGAAAGAACTCCAAGAGCAGAGGGACAGGTCGATGAAGGAACAAGATGATAAGATAAGAGAGGCGAACGACAAGAAAAAGGAACGCCAGGCCAAGTGTAGCACTCCGATCGCGCTTTTGCTGGGTGCTGCCTTCAACGAAGCAAAGGCGAAGCGTGACGGAGAGCACCCGTATGATTGGACGACGGACTATTTCGACGAGGACTTCATCAGTTCGGACGATCGCCTTAAAGAATGGCCCGTGGACATTGATGTTGAGAAAATCTCGGCCGACGTAGACACCGAAGCCTTTCTAAAGAAGTGGGATGAATATATTGATGACCACAAAAGAGTGAGCCAGTCCTGCAATTTCGTTGGGAAGCGATCACTCGAACGCCGATGTTCGCAAAAGAGGTCTCTGGAAGAATGGTATCCGTATGGTGACCTTGATCTGAGCAATCGCGTCGACAACACTTCCTCCTTGCATCAACGGCATCTGGAACCTGCACATCACCCGGAGATCTCTTTCCGTGATATCGAACCTGTTCAGAAGAGAAACCTCTTTGCTGCGCTATTCGTTGCCCTTGCCCAATTCGGGACGAGGCTAGGAGTGCAGGTCGCCGCTCGCGCCACGGCCTCTGTTGCAGCGAGTTCACCACGGCTGGCCAACCTCTTGAAGACTCCGGAACGCCTGTTCCAGACTGCACCAAAGGGGCAAGGGACTAAAGCTGGCCAGAAGGGCATGGAGAGCGCTAAAGAAGCTATCAAAAAGGACAATCAAAGGTGGTTGAAGTGTCTCAAGGAGGGTCTTCCTTAAATCCCATGCTTTCAATCTTGTCGTCTACCATCAGGAAAGCACGCTGGAAGAAGGTCGGCGAGATCGCCTGTAGCTGGGAGATGCTTTTGTGACTCGGAATCTAATGAGGTTGTCGACGTTTTATAGAGCAGCGGCAAGGCACGCGACGGAACCAGCGGAACTTGCAGTCATATCATGTAGATTGTCCTTAAAACAACCCATCTTGCCCGTATCTATATGAGACTCCTGCCCAATGCTCGGAGATGCTGTAAAGCGGCTGGATGTGGGATGTTGTAGCGACATAGGAACAGGAGCACATGGGAAACAGCCGAGGTGGGGTCTGAGCGCAGGCTTGTTGATTGTCGATTGCATGTCCGCACGGACAACCTGCCCTCGCATTGGCACCTTATTGTATCGCTGTCCACGAGCCAAAATGTCTTCTTCACCAAAGACGCGATATGCGCTAATAACGGGGTAAGTCATAGGGCGGCAATTGCTGCACTGGTGGATATGGAGCAAGAGAGCCAGACGCCACGAAGCATGAGCTGATGCCAGACAGTTGCACACCGGGTGGCATAGGACATTTTCTCGCACTCGAATTCGCCGCGAAGGGTGAGACAGATTGCGCGGGCCACCTCGAAGCTTACTCACCAATGACAGGCTTCCATGTGCTTGCGACTGTCCGTAATCCGTCGAAATACACTTCGCCGAACAAGAACATCACCTACGTTCCACTCGAGCTTACAAGCAACGAATCGATACGCGAACTGCGCAACAGCGTCACCGAAATAACGGGCGGCAAGCTCGATATTCTATACAACAATGCTGGGCGCAACTATGTCGTGCCAGCGCTCGATTATGACGAGGATGAACTCCACGAGCTGTTCCAGGCCAACGTCTTCTCCGTGATGCGAATGTGCAAAGAGTTTACACCACTTCTGATTGAGGCAAAAGGCACAATTGTACAGACTGGATCCCTAGCCGGGCTGATGCCATACGCGTGGGGCGCGCCGTACAATGCCTCGAAAGCCGCCCTCCACGCCTTCTCAGACACGCTTCGTGTAGAGCTCGCACCGCTTGGAGTCCGCGTAGTCACCGTCGTAACTGGTGGTGTCAAATCGAACATTGCGCGTACTCATCGCACGCTTCCACCCAATTCATACAATCAGCCGCTCGCTGCAGACTACGAGAGGAGGTTGACGCATAGCCAACAGCTAGGTATGGATACTGAGCAATATGCACGAAGCTGCGTGCGACAAGTACTCGGTGGTGACGGCTTGCTGAGGAAGCAAAGATGGATATGGGAGGGTAAGATGAGCTGGATTGTGTGGTTCGCCTGGTCATATTTACCCACTGCTGTATTCGATTGGTATTTCACATCGAAGTTCAAGTTAAACAAGTTGAGAGGCACTGTAGGTCCGGATAAGAAGAAGGTATAGGAAAATACCGAAATTGCACCGACTATGCACGTTACAATGGCATTTGTGAAGACCTGAAGATGAGACTTGTGTGTCGTAAGTGCTTCACGTGAGCCCAAGAGGGTGACACTAACGAATCAGGCACCTTCGACGAGGAAATCCGAGAAGCACTGCAACAACACCTCACACCACCTTACATGCCAAAGGGCAGTTTCAGAAAAAAGCGCTTGTCACACTCTTTGGACGACGATCCAAACTCGACATTTGAGGCTGGCGGACTTAACGCCAAGACAGCTTCAGATCAGGCAACCATGAACACCAACATCAACGAGTACCCTGCACCCTTTCTGAGTCTTGTCGGATTGCCGTACATCTCAGTAGAGTCGTCTGCTGCGTTCTCATATTATGCATGCGGACCTACCGTCCAGGGCGAATCCTACTCACACTCGGTCTCTCCGCCGTCTCGCCGGAATGAACATCATCAAGAAATTCAAACAGCATTGGGAACAAGCCAAAAACTCTAGAAACAGAACTGAGACGCAAAAGAATAAATGCAATATACCGGTTTCACATCTCAACGGCATCGCCACCCTGCCCACCGAGCTCTGGAGCCTCATCCTCTCACATGTAGTCATCGACCATCTAGCCCACCCATATTTCAAAAGCCGGGATTTTCCCTCTATCCTGAGCTACCGCCTCATCTGCCGTCCGTCACTCCCATCCCTACCCCTTCCCCTGCTCGAAATACAGGAACCAGCCGCTAACAGCGCCCAGACGTCTTCGAGAGGGAAACCACCCACTCCCTGCACCGCCACATCTATCTTCCGCAAATCCCGCATCTGCCTTTGATGCAGACCTTGATACAGCACGCACCTCCAAATGCATGCGGGAATGGATTTCATAGCCAGCTGTTGGCCGCGGGGATACTCAACTCGTGTACTGCCCGAACGCATCGATCACGGCGCCATTTAACCCAACCCTGGCTTTCACCAATCGTGCAGCGCATACAAAACTGTATGACCATCGCAAGCTGCATCGATCAACTATATAATCTGGGTGGCTGTGTAATGCTACTATCGGAACCGCCTCCCAAGCATCTCTGGCAGCGTTACGAGTTCTGCGCCTTGGCGTCCACATCCGTGTATTGTCAAGAGTATATTTTCAATCCCGAGAACTATTACGCTGGCTTCCGGACGTACGGCGAGGGAGATGCGTATTTGGAGGCGGCGCTGTTGGTGGCGTGTAGGTACGAGATGGGAAGGGTACTTGAAGCGATGGTAAGGTTGGTGAAGTCGGGGGTTTTGCCGGCGTATAAGAAGCGGAAGGTTAGAGGAGGGTGTGGAAGGAGTGGCAGTAGGTGGGTGAAGGAAGGAGATGGGGTTACTAGGCAGACGGTGTTTGGACTTGGGAGAAACGTTTGGAGGGAGCAGGTCACCATTGGTCCATATCTTCCGTGAATAGAGTGAGAGAAGGAACTAGCCCGTATCATGTCAGATTCATTATTGCATAAATCTTGTCATTTTTTACCCGTTGCGTTTACCAAAGACTCCGAATGCCATTGGACTGAATCTAGTTCTTGACATACAAATCAACATATTCGTCAATGTCCATGTTGTCCAGTGTCTTTGCATCTTGCGCAAGCTTGACTAGCTTCTCCACATTCTCCTTGGGGTAATGCGGCTCAAGATGTCTCTGGTACTTCTTCAGGATCTCGGGCTTGGCCTCCTCGCGGCGCAACCTGTGGCCGAGCGGCGCCTCAACTACCTCCTCCTCGAGCACGGTACCGTCCTTGAGCGTCACGGTAAGCGCGTTGGAAATGGTGCGCTTGGATGGGTCATGGTAGTCCTTGGTGAACTGTGGGTCCTCGACGCAGGAGATGCGTTGGCGGAGGGATTCGACGAGGGCGGAGTTGGCAGCTTCGCTGTCGTCGGGGTAGTCCGTGGCTTCAAGACGGTTGAAGACGAACATTGTCGAAACCATGTACTAGAATCTGATGTCAGGAATGGATCTAAGTAATTGTAGGGATCTCTTACTTGTACGCAGTGATCACGGTCAGCAAAGTTCTCCATGGGCTTGAATTGCTTGTCGATAATACGGATGCAGGCCTCGTGTGTGCGGTTGACGACACCCTCGATGTCCTCGGCGGTCTTGCCCATGGCCTTCAGCTTCTTGTTTAGGCGCTGAGCAGCTTCGACGGCGGTTTGCGAGTGGAACTCAGCTAAGTGCATATTAGAATACGGGCGGAACTTAGATTTCACCTAATGTAAGCGACTCACCAGGGTAGGAGACCTTGAACAGAACGTTCTCCATAACGTAGCTGCCGTATCCTCGCTGGAACTGGAAGGGCTTGCCGCCGAAGTTGACGTCGTAGAAACCCCAGGTGGGCGCAGACAGAACAGTGGGAAGACCCTGCTCTCCCTTGAGAACCTTCAAGACAAGGTTGACAGCGGTCTGGCAAGCATCACCGGCAGCCCACGACTTGCGGGACATGGTGTTGGGCGAATGCCTGTATGTTCGCATTGACTGGCCGTCGACAAAGGCTTGCGAAATGGCATCACGAGTCTGAGATTCGTTGAGACCCATCATCTTAGAGACGACAGCAGTGGAAGCAAGCTTGACGAGGATGACGTGGTCCAAGCCGACCTTGTTGAAGGAGTTCTCAAGAGCCATGCAGCCCTGGATTTCGTGTGCCCTGATCATAGCCTCTAGCACATCTCTGACCTTGAAGATCTTGCCGTTGCCGAGATTGCCTCCGTTCTTGTTTGTGCGTGTGATCCAGTCGGCGGTTGCGAGAATCGCGCCCAGGTTGTCAGAGGGATGACCCCACTCAGCGGCGAGCCAGCAGTCGTTGAAGTCGAGCCATCGAATCATGGCGCCAATGTTGAAAGCACCATTAATGGGGTCAAGCTGGTAGTTTGTGCCGGGGACCTTGGTGCCATTGGGGACGACTGTGCCTTCTACGGTGGGGCCGAGGAGGTTCCTGCATTGCTCGAAGCGCAGACCCTCGAGACCGCAACCGAGGGTGTCAACGAAGACCCATCGTGCTGTGTCGAACTATGAGAGCAGCATATTAGCTTTGGACCCTTCACAAGAGCTGAATTGACCATACCGCGAGCTCCGAGTCGATCTTGGTGTTGTGGATGTAGCTTGCAATGTCCTTGATTTCAGGATCATATTCGCGCTTGCTCTGGACCGGCGGCGCGCTGCTCTTGAGAGACGACATGGTGGAAAACGCAGCCGCTGACTTTGTCTGCGTTGCTACAAAGCTCGACTGAGGTGCGCGGAATGCAATTGGCCTGACAGCTCTTGTGATGACGCTGGACCGCTGGCGGAGGTTTCGAGAAGCGGTACTGCACAGGTTGCGACTGAAGGACGACATCCTCAATTAGCTTCTGCCGTGCCTGACGACGATGATGCAAGCTGTAGAGGAAGGGGAAGATCGTACTACGCGTCTTAGAGGGAGTTTTGGCTGGTGCGAGAAATTAGGGCAGTGTTTGAACAATTCTCGGCTTGCAGTGTTCGGGGAGAGGGAGCACCGACGTCAACCGAGGCAGCATGATGAACATATCCGCGCGGCTCGGACTCAGCGACTATTACGACAGCTTCTCGCACGCGGTTGACTGCATCTCATGATACCTCACTTTACATTAAACTAATATGTCAATTTCATGAGCCAGTGACATCGTCACTTCCGTTGTTGTGAGCGCGTTCCCGCAACGAGGGGCTCTGCGACCCCGCATCACCGCGGCAGGTACAAACTCGGCTACCCTTGCCGATGTTCGCTCTCTCCAGATGCTTGTCATTGGAGTTCGACCAAGGATCAAGTTACCGAAGACAACCGAATTCTTGAAAAGTATGTCCTTCCCTACACGTGACGTTGGCGCATCAGTTGAGATCATTTCTTGCTTTACCGTGTGGCGTACCATTGCTCTGTTTGCTTTACAGTGAAGTTCAATGTCTACGACGCGACATGTAGTGTAGCCGGGAGATCCTCAGTGCCTCGAAGAAGCTCCACATTGCAAGAATGAGGTATGGAAGTCTATTACAGTGAGACACTCCTCTAGTATCGGCTGCAGAGAACATACTGTAGACTCCACGGCTAGAAATGGAGGACAATTGACGGCCCCGTGTTCTTCAACAGCGATCTACTCTCTAAAACTCCATGAGAGCTGATATCTCAATCAACGCCATCAATCTCAGCAGCATAGCCTCTCTTCTAACACTTCGTCATTTCTATATCCTCGCCCTTCCCTCCTTGAACGCCCCAGGATCATACAACAACATCTCATAGATATCCTCAAACGTCAAGCCCCTCTTCCTCTCCACACACGCTTTCATACATCTCAGTATCTTCGCTGGCCATACCACGCACTTCGTCCACTTCACCTCCTCATCGTCTTCGATCGCATCGACAATTCTCTCCGTCCACTTCACAAACGCCCCCACCGGCGTTTTCATGCCCGTCTGCGGACTTGATAGCGGCGAGATGACGAATCGCACCGCAAGGAAATGCGCCATCACCACGTTACTGAGTTGGTTGGTGGGATCGAAAAGGCGCATGAGGCTGTCCTGGGGCCAGTTTGCAAGAATAAGGAGAGAGTACATGAGTGCATTGAAAGATTTTACGGGGTCGGGGGTGGGTCCCGGCGGCGTGGTGAGCGTGGTCCAACTAATGAGGTCGAAGTCGAGATTGAGATTGGTGGGACACAAGGGGTTTTGGATATGCATGCGGCCATAAGGCGTCGTTGTAGGTGAGCCCATCTCGGTGGACGTCGTTGTCGAAATGGTGAGGGACGGCGTGCTGAGCGACTCGATTTCAGAACCTGGGTCGCTGTCGTGTTCGAGGAGAGGCCGTATGGTTTCGATGAGCGAAGTTATGATGGCTTTCTCAATGGAGTCCGCGGTTAGTGGTGCGAGTATGTGGCGCAAGCCTGCAATGGCCAGCAAGGCCTCAGTTGCGAGCTCCTGATTGAGGTGTGGGAAGTTTTTGAGCTTGGACTCCATGAGCACGTTGTGCATATTGACTCGCACAGAGAACGGACCATCGAGACTTTCATTCAAGATAAGCTGAGATAGAACGGCACATCCCCGGAGAGACAGAATGTGCTCCATGAAACCATCTTCAATGTAGCTGGATTGGAAGCAGAGTAGGTATGATGTTGCCAGCATGACGTGAGCCTCTTCGGCGGGGGGAGGCCAATCAGCGAAAGTCTTTTCGAGACCCTTGATGGCCTTCTGGCGGTGTGAGAGTGCGGCTTTGATGTTCGGTACGTCGACCTGGAGAGCTTCATGTGAGCCAGCGAGCGCGAGGATGGCATCCATGAGATAGGAGTACTATATACGGGTCAGCTATGAGGAAATGGTCGATCGCAAATGATAACAGATAATAGTGGGCCAACCGTCTTTGAAGTAGTCTTTCATCTGCTACGCAGACTCACCTGGTGGCTAAAGATGGGAATGTCTTTGATCCATATGTGTTCATATGCATGAGGTATACACGGATAGGCTGAGACTATGTAGTGGTGGAACATTCGCATATCGTGCGCACTGAACGTGGTCGGAGTGTCGGAAAGCTTGACAATTTGTCTTGGACCTAATATTTCAGAGGCGATACGTTCCCGCTGCACATCCTGGAACATTGTTGGATATCTGCAGACAGCTTCCCTGCCGCATTAGCTCAAGCCGCCAAGTCTGACAAAACTACTTGCCACTGCGTTTGCTGCAATTGGTGCATGACGGCCATGTTTCCGAACACTACCTCAAGTCAATAGGATTGGTGCGTCAGGGGACGGGCCGAAATACTTTGACTTTTCGTTTCTTGCAGGTAGTACAGCCTAGGCGGCTTTTGGTGTGCCCTCTGCGCTGACGCCCCGTGCGGCCACTGCCGACCATATGTGCATCCGGCGAAGTTGGTCTGTCTGGGTGAGCATAAATATGGACGGGGCTGCATCAGCGACATGCATACGATCGGTCCATTTGATCATTTTGCAAGGCCGGCCTTGCCAATTTGGCCGTATTCGGCTTCGGTGTGTCGAGATGCGCAGCTTCAAAGCCGTCCTTTGTCGAACATCTCTCTGCTAAGAAGTCACCCGTTGATGGCATGGCTAGCCAGCCATCGAAGATATCTTCCACCAAGAATGGGCAGCTCGAATCGAGGTCTCCTTGAGAGGCCATCTTGGCCACTTTGAGAGTGTGCTTCAGAACCGAACCAAATCGCTTCCAATGCCTGAAAGTCGAAACTAAGGACTTGGTGGAAGCCTAGCAGCCTTACGGAGCGACGACCCCGGATGTCGGGAGATCGGCGGTTGATGGGGTTGATGCGAGAAGTACGAACACGAACATGCTCTTGGCGGGCCATGTTCTCGCCAGCATATGTTTTTGAGGCGCCATGTCTCAACTTGATTCGCACCCATTGGTGCCGATTCCACGAGTATCGGTCGAGATGTGTAAAAGGATGGACAGGGATTCAAAAATAGGGCAGAAGGTTTGCGTCGCGCGTTCGTACCTGCCTTCATACAAGGGACTTGGACCGACCTGGCTGGTCTAGGCACTCAGGTTGCTTCTGGAATTTCCAAGGTTCCGCCATCGTCTTGACCACAGTCCTTGAGACGACTCTGGTGGTTGGCGCAACGATGGTCAATGTCGGCCCCTACGTCATCCTGTTGAAAGCATGGGTGTCCCTAACAACTACCTGCAGCGGTAACGCTTTGCCTACTGGGACCAAGATGCAGCGCACGTGGCAATGAAGCCGTGAGAGAAACATGTCGAAAGGATCTCGAGTCCGCTATGTTCGCGACGACTGTAGCGCTTCCTGGACAGGCATGAACACATGCGTGCTTGGCTTGGAGAACCGTGGCTTTTGACTATCTTGCCGCGGCATTGGGGTCTTTCCCAACGCGGTGCGTGACGGTATTGGAGTTGCAGGCTGCGGGAGGTCGGCAAAGGTTGGCTCGGTGAAGACGGTCATGTCTTGGCATCCCGTCGGTCGGGTCACAGCCGCAGCAGCCTTCACTGACGTCTCTCTTCACCAGCACCGCCATTCTCCGCCAACACAGGTGGCAAGTCTCCACGCGGCCCGTCAGCGCTCGAATTCCTCCACGCAGCGTCGTTTGGCCGTCGATTGCGGCTGCACCACCTTCATGTGCTGCCTAATCGCCGAGCGAAGCAACCCCCGCTGAGCTGGAGACGTCAAAGCCCGACGGCTGCACGCACCCCATTCTTCACCATTCTTAGCTCGAGTCCGCGAAACGCGCCGCCATGCCGTCGATTCTCTCGGACGAGGACAAGCAGACGGTGAAGCGCACCGTCCCCAAGTCGGCGAACAAGATCCACGCCGTCGCCGTCGCGAAACTGTACATTGCCTACCCTGACAGGCACCGCTGGACTTACACCGGCCTGCAGGGCGCCGCGGTGCTGGCAAATGATCTGGTCGGCAACACGTTCTGGCTGAAGCTGGTAGACATCTCGGTAGGTGCGACTGGAGCTGCTGGGGAGTAAGAGCTGACGAACGCAGCCGGCCAACCGTGGCGTCATTTGGGACCAGGAGATCTACGACACCTTCTCCTACAACCAGGATCGTGTCTTCTTCCACACCTTCGAGCTTGAGGACTGTCTGGCAGCACTTTCATTCGCAGACGAGAAGGAGGCGAAGACGTTCAAGAAGAAGCTCGATGACCGCGAGAAGAACGCGCACAAGAACACCAAGAACAAGCCGTTTGGCGCCGCAGCAGGGACCAACAGAGTCCCGACCACCAACGGCAAGAGTTCAGGACACAGCCATGGTATTCTGGGAGGCATCTTTGGTCACCGCCATGCCTCACACTCCGCACCGCCTCCGCAATCCATCATTCCTCCCGCCAACGTGACATCACCGTCGCACAGCAGCCATTCCAACACCACAAGCTCCCGAAGCTCGGCAATTGACACGACCGACCCGTCATGGCAGCCGCTCCTGAAGGAGTTGCTCGCTATGGGCATCACCGAGGACCAGATTGAGGAAAATGCCGACTTCATCAAGCTGTATATCGAGCAGAGGAAGACGGAAGAGAAGATCCAGGCAGAGAACAACGAGAGGAGATCGAGGGCGCCGCCACCTCCCCCTCCCAGCGCCGCTCCCGTACGAGGACCTATCAGCCCGCAGAATACAGGCTCGACATCAAAACGAGGGCCTCCGCCTGCACCCCCACCAGCGCGACGAACGAAGACCGACGCACCAGGGATCAACCGAAACCATTCCGTGAGCCCAGCGCCTCCATCTCCACCTCGAGAACCTTCGCCGCCTCCAGGTCCACCAAAGCCTGTTTTCAGGGCACCACCCCCAATTGCAGAGGCTGGCAAATTCGCGAATCTGCCACCTGCACCGCCGAATCGAGGGCGGGCCTCGTCGAACGTTGCCAATCCAGGTCCACCACCTCCCCCGCGGCCACCAAAGACCCCCGCAAATGACGACGACAAGCCAGCTGGAGCAAAGTTTGGCGTCCCTCCGCCTTTTGCAGGCAATCGTGTGCCTAGTGGAGCACCACCGCCGCCTCCAAGTAGAGGGCCTGTGCCACCACCTCCTCCCGCGAGAGACACACCATCAGCACCTCCGCCGCTACCACCGAAAACTGCTGTAGCTCCAACTCCTCCTTCTCTGCCTCCAGTGCATGCTGCACCTCCTCCACTACCGCCATCGGCTTCTCGTCCCATCCCACCACCACCTTCAAGTGGAGCCCCTCCGCTACCACCAACGTCCAGCATTCCACCACCTCCTCCGATGCCGAACAAATCGATCCCACCGCCCCCACCAATGCCCGGGAATGCAGTGCCTCCGCCGCCGCCCATGCCCAACAGCGGGGCACCACCCCCTCCACCACCAATGCCTCCGGGCTCAGGACCACCTCCACCTCCACCCATGCCTCCGAGAGACGCTGGCCCGCCTCCTCCACCGGGACCGCCTCCACCTCCCTCTGGTGGCCCGCCTTTGCCCAAACCTGCTCCCGGCCGCGACGGATTGCTCGCAGATATTCGTGGTGGTGCCAGGTTGAAGAAGGTGTCCGACGCAGAGAAGAGAGATCGCAGCCAAGCTGCTGTCCCTGGTGCAGAACCCGCAGGAGGCGCTTCTGGCGGTGCTAGTGGACCAGCCACGCCTGGGGGGGATGCTGGGTTGGCAGGCGCATTAGCAAGTGCGCTCGCAGCAAGAAAGGCTAAAGTTAGTCACAGTGGTATGTATACTATGGTCGTCGTTCTGCCTCGTTAACTAACATGTTGGACAGATGATGAGTCTGACAAGGATGACTGGTAAATGAGACAAGAGCAGAAGGTTATAACTGCCATACTGCGCAACGTCATGGCAAATCCAACAAAACGATACGACCCGCTCACCACCACAGCGTGCAAGATGCATGGAGGAAGTCGAATAGTTGCCATGAGACGGCTTAAGTGAAGTTGGGAATAGAACAGTTCAATGAGCTTGGCTATGAGGAGGTGCGGAGTTACTGAGGGTACAGAGCTTATATCATTGAATACCCTGGAACTATCAAGAGCAGTTTGAAGAATGCACCAGTTTACGGATTGACTAAAACGTAAATGCGCGGCATTTTTCACATCGAATGCTGATAGGGGCAGGTCTGACTGAAGTTGACGTTGCGCCTCACCAAACCGCCGTCACCGTCTTACCAATATCGCTCTTTCCCCATCCGCAAGCCGCTAGCGGACTAGCGTTCGGTAATGCGTTGGCCCGATGATGGTTGGGGGCGAGACTAGGATGCTGATCCTAGGGCTGATCGTACATAAGCACTTGTCCTCCCGCTGTCTGAAGTTGTGTTTAGCCATTATAAAAACGTGGTCCAATTTTGATAGCTATTATCGAGCTCCCTCAACTTGAGCATACGCTTCTGAGTGTTTATAATCCAACATGGCAAATCCGAACATGCAAGCGGTGGAGTCCGCAAAGATCATATCAGGTCCATACACCCTCTTCAACGGATCCTTTATCCTCGAATTCTTGGAACCGCCGGCGCCATTGAATGCAACGTACGCTCTTCGCCTCACCAACGTTGCCTCCAAACCCCCGAAACAAGGCTAATACACGATAGTGTCCTCATGCGCACGACTTACCTCGGAGCCGCTCAGCGCCAGGGCAAATCGCACCCGCAATCTCCCCCTCTGCACCTGCATTTCGACCAGTCCGAGAGCTTCTACGTGCGCCAGGGCAAAGTCGGGACGACGAGCGGATGGGATGCGCACGACGAGGCGTGGACGCAAGAGAGGGGCGTGCATGAGATTGTGCCGTGGGAGCCACATCGGTGAGTGTATATTACCGTGACAGCAGAACGGAAAAAAAGAGGCAGGCAGCGAGAGTGGGCTACGCAAGGGTAACAGGGCGGTTGCTGATACTCGGTGCTGAGTAGATTCTGGCCCCATCCTGACGCAGAAGACGATACGATTCTATATCTCTGGGCACATCCAGACGGTGTTCCGGAGCCCATGGATCGGCTGTTTTTTGAGATTCTGTTGAGGTATTTATCGGATGTTACGGAGGGGAAGGCGCGGTTGAGTTTGGTGCAGGTGATGCTTATGCAGTAAGTCCTCCCGGCCAACAGGGGCGTTTCAAGGTGGAGGACAGATCGGGGAATGATAGAGGCTGATTGACGGTGGACAGACATGCAACGGCTTCAGCACTCGTGCTGTTTCCGACAGCGTGGTGGCTTGGGCCGCTGCGATGGTGGGTTCCGTGGAAACTTCAAGGGCTGATCGCTTGGGTGGGGAGATGTTGTGGGTATAGGGCGTTGATAAGGGAGTACACGAGTGCGGGGGATTGGGAGGAGTATGTGAAGGGGAAGAAAGCTTGAGCGGGACCCTCGACCGTCGGACTACCTAGGGAAACATGCTGCAGAGAATCAGTCTGGACTACTCTACTGTACGCTGGGTAGCCATGCGGATTCCTCTATTTCGCATTATCTATTCTCCATTTCCCATGGGACGATATTATTCGTCCGATTTCAAGACGAAAACAACGACATCCCAGGCCAATTCGGCCCGTATGTTAGTCTTCATCTGGAGTTCTCGACCCGAACGTTTGCGACTTCCGGAGAAGTGGTTGTCGACGTGGCATGGCACCTTCGCGATGAGTAAACAATTTCGCTGAAGCAGTGAGAAAGGTGGTGAGTTTACCCGAGGAGTGGCTCTACAGTGCCGAGACATTATGTTCGCTAATTGAGTTGAACAACTTCTCTCAGTCGCGCGTTAGGCTTGTGGTTCACTGATGCCAGTCCGTAACACAGGCGGCCCGTGCCCATGCTTTGTGCCAGCCATTACCGCTGAATTGAAGCGAAATGTCGTGCTAGTCTCATCGATTGCACTGAGATAACTTTAGGGAAGATGCAGCCCATGGAAAAGCAAAGGCTTAGTGTGCATTAATGACAGGGCTGTATGTGGACTTTCTACGTTGACTCGAAGCCTCGAAGTAAGTAACTTATACTTGGAAAAGGCCATAAAATACGAGTTTGAGGTTTGTGCAGAATCAAACGACCGGCCATTACCTTTCAATCAAGTCGCTATACCAGCCGGTGCTAATTCTTGCACCACACTTTGGCCATTGGATCTGTACTTGCGCCTGCACTTCGTTGAGTGGGCACGTCAGCATCTTAGAGAAAGAGGCAGGTACATGGCAGAACGCTTGTGCATATGATTGTCATTGCTTGATCTGTGAAGGTGTGGCGTACGTTCCTGCTCCTCGATTCTGTTCCGCTCCACGCATGCACAACACATGCACTACAACGTTCAACGATCTTCTTCATCTTTGAAACGCATTATCCACTTCATTCTTCGACTAACTCAATCTTGCAAACGCCTTTTGGACCCAACATAACCTCCAAACAACCAGTTCAACATCATGATCCTGCTCTTACTTCATTACTTCGTCTGGTTCACAGGCCTCACCACTCTCGTTAGTATCTTGATATTCTCCTTCTCATGCGGTTCCAAAGGTACGTAGGGTCCGGAGACTGTCCGCCTCCAACCAAGCACCTTATTGACATCGATTATAGACATGTCGATACTCGTGACGGTGGACCAACACATTCTCAAGATTCGCATGATCAAAGGCGCGTACATAAGCGACATCAAGCTCCAATCAGACAGCAACGCCGAAATAAGATGCTTTGAGATAGAGGCGAATTTGCCACCGGGGGTTCGTCGGAACAGGGCAGAGTGAGATCGTCGTTGGACCTGCAAGATAGCCACTTGGCAGAGACGGAAGAATGTGTTGCATGAGTTGTGGGATCAATCGTACGGCACAAGGTTATCATGGATGAATCATTCAACAGTGCTTTTGATCCAGATCATACACACCAGCCCCACAATTCGAATCCCCGCATCACACCGCACTGACTTCCAGTATCCTTACCTCCGTACTCACAGGCACTAGATGACCCTTCCCCTTCGCCTATTCCTTCGCCGCTTCATCGCGCAGCGAAAGGGGCAGGGCATATAACATGACGCCATCATGGCTGTCCACAGGCTTATTGTGGTCAAGCGCAATTACACCGTATTTTGAGAGTTTACGAAATAAGGAAGGCACGCTTTGCTCCCTTTCCCACACCGCAATGGTGTACTCGTATCGTTCTTGCGTTACGCCATGGGCGACGAAGGGCTCGTAGCGTATGCGGCAGGTTAGTCGGATGGAGGGCCCGACGCACCAGTTGTATTTGTAAGGTGTGAGGGCCACCATGCTTCGACACGGCATATCACGTGTTGTCGTCAAAGATGTGTAGCCGATGAACAAGCAAACGACGTACCTCGCATCAAGACATGTCAAGAACAGCGTAGACTCACCTGTTCTATCTGCCTTGTGTAGCCTCGGCATGCACGTTCATCCGCATCGAACCCGAATCGCATTGTGAGGCGCACGCAGATCTAAAGAGACTCAAATATGGCTGAAACCTCGCGAATGAGGTCTATGAAAAAGCGAAGCGAGCTCTCCACATCGCCCAATTTGGCCGTGACTGACCAATGCAGCCGGAAAGCCTGCAGGAATGTGCGGGGAGCCTCCCAGCAGCGACACAGCTGTCGAGGGAGAGATTCGATCAAGCCAACGTCGTGTGAGCGTTGAGACGGTGCACATAACAAGTCAGGTGAGATTGTGTTCGCTTTCGTGTAAGGTGAGGAAACAGGATGAGGTCATTGGTAAAGAAGCCACGCGACGCTTGGCGGAGACCGACCAAGTAAGGTCTTTGGACAGTGGCATCGCAGGGAAATAGGACACAGCGGCAAAGAGGACTGACATCAGAAGGAATAAAGAAACACAAAAGGCAAAACTAGACAAAGGTCGACTTGGGTATTCCCAGAAGAGTACAAGCAAAACATGTCAGAACGCCAACAGCCGCGAGGCCTTCCAGTCTGCCAATATCCCCCAGGTTTTCCTGCCGTGAGGCTCCATTTCTTAATAGCTGTGAGTTGTCCGCGAGGACAGGGTATGTCTGTTTCGGTATCGTATGGTTGTGGGGTGTGAGGAAATGGTACGAGAGCGGGCGTGGGCGAAATCGGGACTGTGCATCAAGGGAGCTTGACGCCTATATGCGGCGATCCAGCCGGTCTACGCGCGACTTGAAGCCCTTGACAATTTCTCCAATGCGCCGCACTTTGTCGAACTCGACTTGCAACTCGTCGATTTCGCGGAGGATGGCACGGAAGCGGGCGATTTCGGCGTCGGCCATCTGGATCGCGTTACCCGCGCGGTCGTACTGCACCTGGGTCGCCGTTTGTGTTTGCTGCGTGAGCTGGGTTGTGTTAGCACAGGCACCATGCTACGAGCCAGCTTTGCTAAGGACGCGGAAATCGAGGCTATCTCAGGGGCACTCACATAGTGCCATCGCTGCTGGATCGAGTACATCAGACGGTCAAAGTGGGCGCTGAGCGCCTGTAAGCTGGTGGGATCCAGGAGGAGACGGCCTTGGCTGGAGGCGTGGGACGCGGCGCGAGACGAATTGCTGCCCTGCTGCGACGCGGCGATCTGCTGCTGGAGATATCTAGATTCGCTCGAGTTGAGGCCCAGTTCAGAGACTGGGATGGCGGACATGTGCACATTATACAAAGGACATGGTCGGAATGCTCCAGGCGCCGTACGGCGAACAAATCCAGCTAGTAATTGTTACCTAGCTGCTGTGGTTGAGCAACGTTACGAGTGTCCAGCAGAGTGCTGGCGTTTTGGGTTATGAGAGTGCGGCACCTCCATGGATGAGATGCCAAGGGTAGGTGCACTGACGCCAGAAAAGCAACCACCACCACCCCCTTCCTGCCCGCAACTCTATCCCCATTTCTCCTCCTGGCCGGCTGCAGCCCTACAGTGCTTCCGATGCGCTGGCGCCCTGCTGCTGCGCGACATTCCCTGATGGACCGCGCATCGCAGTTCGCGTGGAGAAGATCCCTCGACACTCTCCCCAGCGCCCGGCGAACCGCGACATGACTGTGAACATCCCTATCTTCTTGCTTTTTGTCCACATTCGTTGCCGTGCCGCCCATGAATCACACGTCCCATTGAGACGCGGGATCTTGTCTCCGTCGGCGCACCCTCCTCGGCCATTTTTGACCAGGGGTTTGCCAATTGTGCCGGGAGAGTTCATGGATGAATTGACCCCACCAGCTCGCGTGGAGGGGTACCTTGCAGCCATGGTGGGCCGGATCAAGAAGGTAACGGTGCATGTGAACGTGATGGGATTGTACTGCTGACATGCCATCATAGTGTTGTCTCTGAAGCTTATCCTCTAGCACTGCTTGAAACTCGAAGTATGTGAACTGCCGTGATCCTCCGGCTCAAGTCACAATGCGTTGAGCCACGATCTCCCACTACGCACGATTGCATTCACACTTCAATATCGACGAAAAGTATAGGCCCTACCTCGACATTGTTAGGCATCACCAGCTTTGACTCCAATCATTTGTCTATTGATTTTTGTTTGATTTGATTGATTTTGGTGTGGCTATCTCGAAGCCGGATATCATACTGAGATAAGAGAAGCGACCAAGCTAGGTGCTCTAGGAGGCCGTATATGGATACAAAGAAGGTAAAGAAATGGGTATATACAAGTCCAGTCATGACCACGCTATGCACAAACACAAGGGAAGCCTGAAGGTGGGAGTTACAACGCGTAATTTTCCGCGTGTAGGAAGATCTCGTCACGACTGCTATCGCTCCAGACGGATCGTTGAAGGTCAGCGACTGTGTCACTGACACTAACCCTCATAGTGGGTGGCCCGCAGACGAACACGCATGTTCGTCGTCCAAAGTTCTTGCTCATTCCTCGCAGCAAGTATGGTATATCTGGGCGACCATACTCGGTACTCCAGCCATCCTTCTTCTTCACTGCGGCTGGCAAGAATGCAAATCGCATGAGATTCTTTTGAAACTCAGTTGGTGTTGATGGGAAGCCAAAGTCGAAGCCTTGGACATGACCCTCGCCGGCGTTCTGCATGACGTCGGGGTTGATGGCGCCCGAACCTGCAGCAACAGCTTGCGATATGTCAAGGGACAGATTACGGTCTTGACGGCGGGCGGCGAGAGAGCGAGGAGCGGGTGCGATGACGTCGGGATCTGAGTGATTCGAGTTGCCAGAGTGGTGGCTCTGGAAGCTGGGTCGGGGTGGCGCAAGGTGTCCTCGGTTGATGGGCATGACGTGCGCCTGGGGAAGAGCTGTGATGCTATCTTCGTTCTCGCGACGAAGCTCGCTTTCCTTCTCCGGGTCGCCCTGAGCTTCGTCGCGGATAAGCGCGGAGTGACGCTTGGTTGAAATACCAGATAATCGATGATCGGCAATGTTTTGAAAAGCATCGTTGACTTTATCATGGAAGAACATTGAAACAGGACGAGTAGGTGTTTTCGCACTCACGAGGGTACCGCCGGGGTTTCGTTTAGCAGCGGTGATGTAGAACTGACACTCCACAGTCTCTGGTGGTGCATATTCACGGCAGATACGCAATTCCTCCTTGAACCATTCCATCGTCTCCGGGCGCTTAAGAGCCCAAATCACGTGAATCTTGCGTGTAACAGCCTTGCCGTCACGCATCTTCTTGATGAGAGTGAGAAGTTGGGAAATGATGGCGGTAATGCCACTGCCACCGGCAATGAGAACAACGTCGTCAAACGCTTCAATACGGCGCTGCATACCTCCGTAAGGTCCATCGATGAACGCTCGATAAGTGTGCCACGGACCGTGCTCGAGTGCGCTCTGGCGGACTTTGTTCGTGAAACCGCCAAAAGGTCGGAAGACGATGACCATATCGCGGTAGCCCTCGCCATATTCGGAAGGAAAGTCCTCATCGCATAATGATGCGATTGTGAATGGATGGTTTTCGAACACGGATATTCCAGGCATTCTGAGGTAAATGTACTGTCCAGGCCTCCACCTGACCTGCGTTGGGATGGTGATTTTGATTGCATTTTCTGGCATCAGCGTTACCGCAGCTTCATCACCAATAAGCCACGACAACCGGCCCGGACGCGTCCAGTTGAGGTAGAAAAGTCGAGTGAAGTAGGATAGGACCCAGATCGCTAGTGTAGAGAAGAGGTAATGCCATGATGTGAGGTAGTTGTTGCAATGCCAGAACATCATCGCAAGAAATACGATGGCGACAGGCACATGGAGGGTTACGAATAGCTCGTACATCCGGTGTCGGAGCGCTCCGATGGAATGCACGCATAGGAAGCAAAGAGGGACGAGCGCAGCGACTCCTGTGCCGTAAACATAAAAGCCTGTCTGACTGAACAGCTGCTCGAAGGTTTGACGCGCTCCTTTCTCCCAGACTGGTGTAACGTAGAAAGGTACCGTGTGAATGATGCTCAAGATCAAGCAGATATAAGCGGCCCATCGGTGCAGAACATTCAGTCTCTCATGTCCGATGCCAGTGACCATCGAAATGAAATTGGCCTTCATCGATAGCGCCACGATCCAGGGTAGAAGTGCCACTGCCATCATGCCAGACCGAATAGCGAGAGGAGGCGACCCGTATGCAATACTGTCCCAGAAGAGAGGTTGCGGCAAGCAGGAATAGAGAACGCCCAAAAGCAATGCACAAATCACAATGACTGTGACAGCAAGGGATGGAAAGACGATCGGTCTCCAGCCTTTCCGGATATTGATTTGTCGAATCGGCCGGTAAAATACAAATCGAAAAAATGCGACCATGTTGTTGATAGGTCCAACTGACGAAACACTTGACTGTGTCTTCGGTGCGCTTGGTAACGGGCCCTCGCGCGGAAAGAACTTCATGGTGGACTTGTCAGTATACAGAACCGACATTTCGTAGTCTGTGTCGGGAGAGGATGTCGTTGAGGATTGCAATACCTCTTCTTGGTGTAATGCTGTCCGGATCTTGTCCGTAAAAAGGTGGTAGTAGCGCATGAGCGCTGCAATGACCAGTAATGGGATGCAAAAGTAAACGTAGGCCAGCGCATATTTGCCGCTCTTGTTGAAGGGATCCAGGGTATTGGCCTCGATCAAACCGGGTGGGCTGGTGCTGTTGAATGGGAGATTCACTCGTCGGTTGAGTGATGAGACGGCTCCCACCACTGCACGCTCGGCGTGCGATACGGTCGCTCCCAATTGCCCCAACGCTACACCCGCTCGTTCCACCAACGTCTCTGGTATAGCTGGCATTGTCGAATTATGGGGTCGATTGTCGCGAAATTATTGGACTTCAGGTTCGTGGAACACTCCCACCAGCAGAAGCTGGGACCACAACGTCGAGGCGTCCTATGCGAGTATGTCGGAAGAATGGGGCAACGCCTGCTTAAAGGACATTCGGCAACTCGATTTTACATGGATAAGACTGTGGATCCTCGTAGCCTGTGAGTATGCGGTGTGCAGAAAAACGGGAATTCTTCCGCCTTCGCTGTTGTGCTGTGGCACTGATGGCGGCGCCTCAGATTGTCGTGTAGCGATGCGCTCTGCGTGGCGATAATGATGTCCGGTAACGATACTGACGCGGAAGGACAAACAGGAAGAAATATGGAAGTGGTACGGTGGGTCGCGACAGATCAGATACCTGTGCGTGAGCAGCAGCCGCACTGTTCCTTATGTTCCTTGCGCGAGGTAGACGATGGGTCACACGCAGGGATCAGGGTCCGTATCGTAGCAGCAAATGGTAAGTGATATTCAACCGCTCACCACTACCCACGCTATTGGGCCAAGACGTGATAGCGAGGTCAAGCAGGGAGCCGGAAGGGGAAGTGACGAACCCTAAGCACTATCACGTCCGGGGCTGCATTGACACTCAGATTCATCAATCGGTGGCTTCGCGAGCGTCGCCGCGCTGCCCATCACGCAGGCTCAGGGCCGTGAGTGGAAGGACAGCAACCGTCGCCAATGGGGTTGAAGCAGACGGCCTGGATCGTCGCCCCTCCAAGCGGGAGGCGTCGTCGGTTGCAGCGGGATTTCGCTCCCATCCGTTGCCCATCTCGGACGCGCTCTTGTTCAAGGGCGGCCCTTTCGCATGTCGCACAACATTGAATCACCAGCCTCTTCATCTAGGAGACTTTCCATCGGATGTAAGCCGAGGCAGTTCAAAGACTGTGACCCAGCGCGGATGTTGCTCGTGGACATGTTGTGATGAGAGTCTAGACGGCAGCCCCAAGACCCGACAGTAAAGCCACCTCGTGGGCTCGCAATCGAATCACAGGCCTCAGGGTCCTTGCTATGCGGGAGCCGTCGACCTCAAGAGACGGATGGCCGAGTTCGCATGACTTGGACAACGGACGAATTAGAGAATCGTTTGGTGTTGCACTGGCTGCTGGGTCGTGCAGCGATGCGTGGGAAAAGCAAGATGTGGAGCGGGGCGGGATGCGGACGGGAAGCATTGACTGGTTGACATGCATCCTCGTAGCGCTGACCATCCAATATGGGATTAGCGCAATATCAAGCTTTCGATGACCCGCTGATTAGCCATGGTCAGCGCTGGTTGGCTCCAAAGCTTCCTTCGATCTGACTTTCGTCGAAATGCAGCAAATTCATCGAATCCAGACGTTCGAAATTTCCAAAAGTGGAAGAATGCAGTAAACGCCATCGATTTGGGCAGGCATAGCATCGCAAGGCTCGGTCCTCCCTTCCGTCCCTCATCGCCACCTCTGTGTGGCTAGGTCTAGAGCACATCGTGCAAAGTCCCCGGTGGATCAAGCCAAAGACGCTGTACCTGCCTGAGAATGTAACAGACATGGGACCTTTGTCTCAGGATGAAGCCATTCACTGCATTCCTAAAGGCATCCTGGACTTCTGTATCATCAACCTCATCACCTCAGTCATCACATCGCAGCAATATTCCTCAACACAAACACACAAACAACCCCTCCATCTCCCAGCAACCATTAGGCGCCCGCAGACCCTTTTCGTGGCCGCCCCAGACGTCAGCTTGCGTAACCGCCAGCCCTATGAACCCTTTTCCCCTGCACCAAGCTGCCGGATCATCAGGCACGTACCTCATTCTCCGAGGTGCCATTACGCGCTGGATTACGCCCCTCGTGGCTGCAACTCTAATTGAACGTAAGTAGTGCAGTGCAGTAAGCGATGTGCCCGACAAGCTGGGTAGCGCTTGGAAAATGTATGGGCGTCTCGAACGGCCTGGAGACGCCGCGAGAAAATGCAGTGCAGACAACGTAGGCGAAAGCACTAGCCGAGCGCGTGGCCGACCTGTTTGGGACTGTGACATCTTCTCGAAGCGCCGTCGTAGAGACCTGGTAGTCGCTGTTGTTCCTATTGCATCGTAGCCGTGCCTGTTTGGGAAGAAGTGAGTTTTGTCAAGTGCCGAAGCTCCTTTCCCCTGATTCAAGCATCATTAACGTTAACAGCGATGACTTCGCAGAGGTATGACCGATCGCTATGTTTGGCATCGAGACACTATCAACCTCGCGACTGACGCCTGCTCGGGGTGTACGAAGGTACATGGCCACTAAGGCACAGTGTCTTACATGCAGAAAACGTTTCGAAACATCCGCCCAATGATGTTGCGACATGACATTGATCCGACGTTGTGCGACGAGCTCGCGTAAACGAAGTCATATATATCCGTTGCTTTGGATCGCTATCCAGGCGAAAAGAGAAATTGTCCTCCGATCATGCTGGATCGTTGCTTCCGAGAGGTAATGGTCTAGATTCTTGTGGTAGACTCAATGATGTATCTTGGGCACTCACGCATCGACCCTATATCTTGCGATGACACCGAGGGATAAGATTGAGTATGCTTCATAGTACTCAAGCTGCGCTTGTCTCTGTAGTCGCTGTCAGGTACTCGTTTACGTGCAAATGTTCAAAGATAGATCTTACAGCAGACGTTGGCGATGTGCAGATCATGACTTCTGCCGTCGATAATGATATCTTTCCGTCATGTACATGTGCCTGCTTTAGAGGACGCCATGATGACACGTTGCTTGAATCGCAACTGTCATTAGTGAGCGCAGTGAAGGTCTCACTGGTAGGAAGCAATACGCAAATAGCAATCAACGAATAATGACCATGAAAGGCCTCTTGAACCAGTGATCAATTGAACATTAGCGATTTTTAACTATTTCTCATCTCACATTTCAGCATGCGTCGTAATGCCCCACTTCCTGAGCAAATTGTGCCTGCACCAGTAGCTCCTGTACCTCTTGCCCCAGAAGAAGAAAACGGGTGCCGTGATGATCATTGCCGCTGCGGCCGCCGCGAACACGTAGAACACGATGGCAGGTCCTTCCTTCGCCGTCCAGTCGTTGACGAAGTACGAGAATCCGTAGAACAAGAAATTCTTGAACACCATGTTGATGATAAAGACCTCGGCACTGATGTCGCGGAACGCGTCCAAGACGTAAGTGGAAGCTGCAATGGCAGCGCACACAATGCCGAAGAGATCCATACCGTGGAAGAACGCGGTGAGATAAAATGAAGCTCCTCGCTCGGCGAAGTAACCGAAAAGGCAGAGGCCGATGACGATCGTGACGGAAGGAATCATGCCCAGAAGGCGGTACTCAGGCTCATAGACGCCTTTATTCCTCTTTGCGCACCACTTGATGAGCGGATCAAGCGTGGCACCGAGCATGATGGAGCCAAGTAGACCACCAAGGAAGGGGCCCAAGGAAAGATAGCCTACACCAGCTGCCGAAAGAAGATATGGAGGCGCCATGAAGATTTGTGCCATGTCATAACTCTGTGCCACGAAAAAGGCTGTCAAGCCACCCGTGACGATGACCATCCACAGCACTGCCAGATTGGAGCAAACCGCGAACGGGGCAATGGTGAGCTGTAGAAGATTGTCGTTGCTATACGTGCCAGTGAAGATGGCCAGTTCTTGCACGAATGTCTTCTTTGGTCGCAGACCTGGTGGAGCACTCGTTGTCGTCTCGACCTTGACCATATTGTCGCTTCCCTTCTCTGCCAGGGCATGCCTTCTCTCGACAGCAGCGAGGTCCTGCAGATTGTCCTGGGAAAGTTCGTCGATATCGTATCTATGGTCGCGGTTGTAGGATGTCTCTGGCACAAAGAGGAATAGCAGGACTAACTCCAAGACCGTGAATGGGATGAGGATGTGGAACAAATATCGCCAGCCGAGGTTTGTCGCGATTGGCCCGACAATGATAGCAGAGAAGTTCGATGCTGCGCCCAGGATGAACTGTATCAGTGTCATGAACCCGCCTCGCTGGTGAACAAAGAAGAGGTCTCCGATCATAGACACAACGAGGGATTCGAAAGCCGAACTGTTTTCCCGTAAGTCGGCGATGCAGCATATGACAAAGTGCAGACGTACATTGATCCGCCCTGGATGATTCTCCCGGCCATCAGCCCATCATAACTATAGGCAGCACTTCCAATGATGGTACCGAGCAAGCCGAATACTGCTGCTAGAAGAAGCATCGGTCGCTTTCCCCACTTCCGCGCAGCTGCACTAACGAAAGGTCCAACGCCTCCTGTTACGAGGAGCATGTATCCCGAGATTACAGTGATGTCGGAGATGTCCTTGCCGAAGTCTAGGGCGATAAGGACCAATGCTGGTGAAAGAAGAGGCGCAAGAACAGCAGCGTAGAGCACTGAACCATACGCGACGATGGACATGATGACCCATTTCTTCGTCGTCGACCAATTGAGAGGGTCGTTCGGATCCTCTGACCTGCGCGCTTGTTAGACATATGTATAGCTAGGTTACAAGTGCGTGGAGTCGGTAACGGTGGCCACCAGTTACAGGAAGGAGTATGGGGAAGACTGACGGTTGAGGAATAAGAATAATATCTGCATCCTTGCCAGTTCCACGCTTCAAACCCACTGTCGCTTCATTCGTGATGTGCTGCTCCTCGCTGAGGATGACTGTAGCTGGGACATGTGGGAGCTTCTTGTCCTCGAGTATACCGAGGAAACCCATGTTGGCGTTACACTCACGGCGGTATGACTTGTGTTGAAGGAGTAGTGTGATGAAATGGAATCCAGAGGAAGTCAAGTACGGGATGAAGGTCCCCAAGGACAGGTGCGACAACGCAAACTTAAAAAGATCGACGTCTCCAAATCGACAAGGCCAGAGCATCCAATAGACACGGTGCCATGCGCTGCTTGGACGTTGAAACCCAGGAATTGCATCTGTGCCCTCCTCCGCACGGCCATCCTCGTGCTTTGGCCCCACAGAGCCGGCAAATGTAGCGATTCTTGCAGGTCGATGTTGGAGAAGCCCCTGTCCAAATTACTCGCCTACGCCCGTGCCTATGCTCGCCTGGAACATTTCCTGGAGCGTGGTCGGATTTCATGCAGCAAGTGCA
>TARA_R110002003_G_scaffold175_12_pt1 | contig 27505 bp, 28 predicted proteins | sample TARA_R110002003 | Tara Oceans TARA_R110002003 (sample SAMEA4396441) | marine metagenome | biome: Westerlies Biome; feature: [SRF] surface water layer (ENVO:00010504); material: water (ENVO:00002006), including particulate matter (ENVO:01000060) such as... | depth 5 m | reverse complement strand
CCTGTGGTAACCTCTGGATGAGTTGAAGTTCAGAGAGATTGAATGAGGTCAAAAGAAGACTGCGGGAGCTAAGGCGGAAAGATCGTTGGTGGTACCTGTAGATTTAGAGAGTAGCCGCGGTGTAGCCAATCAGAGCGCGGTAACCGGTTGCCATTTCCAAAAATTTGCCTTGTCTGGTCCGCACAACGACACCCCGCCACAGCTGTGAAATTTGTGCAACACCACGCCAGATATACAAGCCGAAATCTGCAGCACGACCCTTCATTAGACACGCTGCAGTATAGTCCTTTTCAATAGTGGTTGAATCGAACGAGAAGTCACACGCAAGGCGCGCACAACATCCAAACATGGCGACAGAATCCACTAAAAAGCCGATACATTCTCTGATCCTGGATACTGGACCTCTCATCAAGAATGCTGTCTCGATATCCACCATCATCAACTCGGCAGAGGAAATCTTCACGACCCCAGCTATACTGTCCGAGATTCGAGATGTAGCCACCAGGTCACGAGTGCAAACGCAGCTTATGCCTTTCTTAAAAGTTCGGAACCCGACCCCGGCAAGCTATGAAGCCGTCGTTGCCTTCAGTAAGAAGACAGGCGATCATGCAGTACTCAGCAGGCAGGATTTGGGCATCCTAGCCCTCGCATATGAGGTTCACTGCGACAGGAACGGCGGGCCATGGGGCTTGAGGGAGGCGCCCAAGCAGCCAGTCAAGATGAAATCTAGTGAGGAAGTGACGGCGGACCAGAATATTGGCGCCAACGAAAGCGCAGCTCCTGTTGAGAGCGCAAATCTTGGTCAGGAAGCCAAGATGACCGAAGAAGCACAACCTAGCGAGGGAGCAAAGCCTGACCTGATTGATGAGCAAGCAGCCTCTCCCGAGAAGAAAAGGAAGCGCCGGAAGGCTAAGAAAGGAGGAGCTAATGTATTGGAGCAAAGTGCACAAAATGAGGTGGACCAACATGGCGAGCCTACGACAACAGAACAGGATGGGCAGCCTTCGGAATCTCAGCCTACCTTGACCCCACCCGGAGAACAGGCACCGCCGCAGGATACAGTACGTACTGAGCCAGAGTCCACAGATTTGCAAGCCGTGGCTGCTACAAGTGCTCAGGAGCAGCTGCCAGCCACGCAAGAGCCTTCCAAATCACATGCGGAGATTGCCGAAACAGATAGTGTGCAACCAGTCTTACAGGGGACAGAATCAACAGCACCAGCAGATGGCCAAGACCTATCTCAATCCAGCCCACAGCAGTCGCAGACAGGGACAGAGAAATCATCACATGACCTCCAAGAACCTCACATACCCACTGAGCAAAGCAACACAGACTTCACATCAGACCAGACCCACCTCTCTGAAGATTTCTCCACACTCAACCTCTCCACACCCCCATCTCCACCCGCTACCGACGACTCCGATTCCGACGGCGACTGGATCACCCCTTCCAACCTCTCCTCGCGCCAAGCCAAAGACTCCGGCCTCCAAAACGACACCCAAGCCAGCGCCCAAACGCAAATGGACATCGCCACCATGACCATCGACTTCGCCATGCAATCCGTGCTGCTCCAAATGAACCTCAACCTGCTCTCCACCAACATGCAGCGCATCAAGCACCTCCGCTCCAAAGTCCTGCGCTGCCACGCCTGCTTCCACATCGAGCGCAACCTGACCAAGCAATTCTGCCCGCGCTGCGGCGGCACCACGCTCAAGCGCGTGTCGTGCAGCACAAACGCCAAAGGCGAGTTCCACCTCCACCTCGCCAAGAACTACCAGTTCAACAAGCGCGGCGACCGCTACAGCGTGCCCAAGCCCATTGCCGGCACCGCGAACGGGAAGTGGAGTGGGCACGGCGGCGGCCAGGGTGGCTGGGGCAGGGATTTGATCTTGACGGAGGATCAGAAGGAGTATCAGCGCCAGGTGGAGAGTGAGCGCAGGAGTAAGGGCGCGAGGGATCTTATGGATGATGATTATCTGCCGGGGATATTGACGGGGGATCGGGGCGGGAGGGCGGGAGGAAGGGTGAAGGTTGGGGCGGGGAAGAATGTTAATAGCAAGAAGAGGTTTTAGATAGGCGCGCGGTATGAGCAGTTGGGCACAAGAAGTGATGATTGGTAGAGGAGGGTTTCTGGACGGCTCGGTAGGAGGATTCATGATGCATTTGGGTGGCGTTCCGGGTCAAAAGTTGCATAGATGGGGTATCACGAAATGTCAAATGCTCGCCCTCAGCTCTCCATCCCCCAGACAAGCACATTCCCGTCGCCACCAGCACTCGCCCACTCCCTTCTGGTCTTGCAAAACGCGACAGCAGAAACAACGTCCTTCTTCCCGGTCTGGGCAGACAGTGTGCCCTTGCCCTGCACCTCTCGCATCTCAGAGTGCTTGAAGCGGTGCAGACACTCGCCTCCCAGTATGTCCCATACAAAGACCATTCCGTTGTCGCTTCCACTCAGCACCACGCTATCGTTGAGCCCGAGTGTACTTCGCACACGGAGGTCTTTGTTCACAAACGCATCGTCCTGGTATGCTTTGAGCAGCTGTCCGTTGTCGCGGTCCATGAGTCGAATTGTCGAGTCCAGCGAGCTGACCAACATCTCTGTGCCCTTTGTTGTCACTGCGAGACTCGTGCACGGATGCCCAATGACATCGACATGGCACATGCCCGTTCGGAGGTCGTAGCTGCGCACTCTGCCGTCCACGCTCGTAGCCAGTATTTCCGCATCGTGCACCGCCACATCGGTGACACTATCCTTGGCGTCGTCCAGGGTCATGATGGGCTTGTAGCTGTTCGACTTGATGTCCCATATCTTGACTGTGCCGTCGAAGCTACCCGTGGCGATGATGCTGTCGCTGTCTCCGCCAAAGACACCGCGATTGACGCGCCCGGCGTGGCCCGTGAAGCGCCTGATCGTCTGTGCGGTTTGTACATCCCATACAAAGACAGTCTTGTCGCCGCCGGTCGACACGAATTTGTCATTGTCGCTGTTCACATCGATGCTAAGGACTTCGTATCCGTGCGCGGTGTACTTGTTGACGAGGCCCGCAGGACGCGCATTCGAAGTTGTGGGAGCGATAGAAGACGGCGGAGCCTTGTGCGGATTGTAGAGACGGATCGTACGATCGGACGAGCCAGTCAGGATGTATGAGGCGCTGCCGGACGAGTATGCGACGGCGTGGACGATGCCATTGTGGCCGGTGAGTTTCGCGATCGGCGTCGTGGGGAAGGCGGGCATGGTGACTTGATAGTCGGTATTTGGTGGGTTCAAGGCATCCTGGAGTCAGACACCAGACGGAGACAATCTGGTACGGCACGTGTGTGTGTCAATGACAATGGTTGAGGTTGGATCCCCGCCAAAAGTTCGAGTTGCGGAAGGAGCCATGACGTCTCGGCGTGACTTCGGCTGATCTTTTGTTGCCTGGCAGAAAGCTGTTGCACAACATTGATGCCAGCCACAACACCAGTCGCAGCACTCTGAACAACAGGACACACTTCACGAATTACAATCGCGTACCTCTGAGAAACTCTTGTCCGAGCTCGCATCGTCCATTATGGCGATTAGACACCTCGACGCTGCCCCAAAGACGGAAGACTTCACCCCACTTCACGAGCACCAGGAACAGACCCCAACGACCTTTTTCGGCGCCAAACCGGTCTTGTACGCGCGATATGCGGGTCTGACTCTGTCCGCGCCGGCTTCCCAGTTGCAGCAAGATGCGGCCTTCTTCCGCTTCAACACGGAAACCGAGGACGAAGATGCACTGATCAAAGACGTCGAGATCTTCGTGAACGCAGAGTATTTATTTCCGCGTCGTGACATCTCAACCTACTGACTCCAAATAGGAATCTCGTTCTGTTCCAAACAACGCCTACATCGACCGGTGTCGCCATACCGTACCCCTCCATTGCCCTCCACGCAACCATGAAGTACAAGTCGACCGTGGAAGCGCTCTACATGAACCTGTCCCTCAACGATGCCGAGACCGTCAACGACGAAGAAGACATCCAGACCCTCGAAGTCACCATCCTACCACCTAGCTACGCCTCGAATCCGGACACAGCTTGCATCAAGGAGATCTTCAACGCCATGAACACATGCGCAGACCTACATCCGGATCCGGACGCGAGCGATGAGGATGGTGATGACATTCTAGACGAGACAGCGCCCGGCGCGAGTGGCTGGATCACGGCAGAGAACATGGACGAGTACCTCGACGATGATGGAAACTTCCGAGGCACCGTGATTGGTGGCGAAGAGCTGGGTCCAGGCGCGGGCACAGTCAGGACAAGAGAGGAGGTCGACGATGGCGTGAACGGTGTCAACGGGGATGGTCATGGCGACAAGTACCACCGTACGGGCTGATGCTCAAACGGGCCAGAGAAAAGAGCGCCTCGGTGGCTTTGAGGCATCCGTGAACTGGGATGGGGGATCTGAAGAAGCAGTCGAGCATCTCCTCGCCCATGCTCGGTACTTTTGAAGAGTCATTGGGACTGCCGTTGGGATTCCATGGCCAGGCGTGACTGAGTTTGGCACATTGGTCGAGTCATATTCGACTGTCATCAGGTGCGGCCCACAACAGCCTCGTCTCATCTTTGAGTGGCTCCTTCTGATACACTGGTAGCGGTTCCTGAATAACACCCATCTCCAGTCCCTTGTCCCCGTGTCTTCTGGCTTCACGATCCATACTTTGTCGATTTCCAATCATTATCCCCACCTTCACTCCTCGACTCCGCCCTCGACTCCAAAGGACGTATACTAGGACAAGAAGCGCGAGGCAGCCAACAATTACTCCAACAATGATGCCGGTCCGGATACTCTCTGGCGAAATTTTGTGGCCCGGTCGGTCCGATGGACGGGGACGTGTAGACGGCATAGTGGAGAAGGTCGAGATTAGCGCGCAGAGCTGGTAGTGAATAACAACAATGCGAGACCAAGCGCAAGAGTTCTGTGTTGCATCAAAAGTGCTCGAGGACCCTCGGCTTCCTAAAGTATACCACGCACCCACATTTCTTCACAACGCCGCAAAGCGAAACCTGGCCTTCCAAAGGCTCGCGCCCCTCTCTCGCAGTCCGATCTCGCCAATTTCAGAAACTTTCCATCATACAGTGCTATAGAGCTGGCATCATCGTATGCGCCGCACCAGACTCCCTCAGCCTGATAGGGTATTCGCGCCCAATGGTTTTCGCCCCAGTGTCACTCCGATTACTCCGCAGCTTGGCATTCTCACGGCGACAAGTGAGTAAGCGTATGAGTTGTATATATACACCTACATGTGTGTGTGTGGTGCGCGACGTGGTAGACGTGCGGTAAGCTTACTTCTCTTGGGAGAAGCTGATTGTGCAGCCTTGCTGACGATGAGTTGATAGCATCGGGCTGGATCGGGAGCATTCTGCGCTCGGCGAGACAGTGTTGATGTTTGACCAGCAGTGAATGTGATTCGCTACTGTTTATGCGATTAGCCAAGGCTTATTTCCCCGGTGCTGTTCGAATTGTCGGGAGATGGTATATTGGTTTCAAGATACCAAGGCAAGAGAAGACCCGCGATCACAGCTGTTGGCGCGACTGTTGGCGCGACTGTTGGCGGCGATGCTTCATCTTCCTCTCGCCGAACGAGCATGGCTGGCCTTGACACTGCGCGACATTTATGACTCGAGGCTTCATATTCAGCGGTAGAGAACGAGCAGTTTCCAAACATGCACATCTCCCCTGAACGTCGCATGTATCCTTACACATTCCACCATCTCAAACCTCAAACCTCAAAATCGGAATCCCCCCCCCTCCAACCCCCACCCTCCACATGTCCATCCCTCATCCTCGCATTCATAACTCCTACTCTCCGCAACGCGATGCCGCATCCCATCCATCCCACCCTCCCACGTCACTCCACCGCGACACTGCGCGTCCCTGCAAATCTCAATCCCACAAGTTAGCCCCTTCCCCTCCTTAAAAAACTTCATTCAAAGAAAAGACCGAACGTACGCATACACAAGACACATCCCGCAGTGCATGTTATTCACCCGATTTCACACCCGGTTCTCGTCAGAGATGGTGACGCACCCGCGGCGCAGCCGGGCCATTGGAGGGCGCCGCAGGTTTTGTCGGCACGACGGAGGGGAGGAGGGGAGGGGAGGGCGGTGGGGGCGCCGAGGAGGATGAGGAGGGTGGGGATGTGCATGGGAGACGGATAGGTGGGGTGGGTGGCTGGGTGGGCTGGGCGGTCGGACTGGATGGTGAGGTTTGATCAGTGTGGTATGACTCGATGGGTTTGTGGGATTAGGGAATGCGAGTAGATCGTATGTTGGGAGTGCGCGGTTGATTCTTGCAGAGGGTTATGTGCGTAGTTTTATATTCACTAGGAATGTCGTTTATGTAGTGTGATTGTGTAGATGAGTCAAGGAAGTAACTTGAAAGCGCGTGGAGCCGGGGAGTCAGACTCGTTTGAGATGCGTGAATGACACTTTGTGACAATGACTGTGAGGTGCGAAAGGCTTTGTGTCACCGTTGAGCGTTCGAGTCTTTCCATACTGATTTATCTAGGCTCTGCAATCGAAGCCGATGTGGATATAAGCACGATACGGCTGCAAGTCTTCTGCAAAGTTGGAACTACTCCAATTGAACTCTTGATTATATTCGTCAAGAGCATCATCTTATCGAACCAGCCACATCTTCAACACCAACATGCCGTCCATCATTATGCACTCCGTCTCACGAGCACTTTTGCTCGCGACTATGTCCATCGCTCACGCGGTGCTTGTCCCTCGCAGTGACGCGAAATGCGGCGAACTTCTCACCGGCATTGGATATAAAACGAGTATGTACGGCAAGGCGCAGTGCATCAACAACATCGACGACACAGTGCCTTGAAGTTATGTCACTAACGACAAGTGCAGCATTTGTGCGACGTTCGGGTAAGGTGGGTAATGTAAATGATAGAGTGGTACTAATGAAGATGATAATAGGGGTAACGACTGTGAGGGAGGCGAGTCTTGGAGGGGTTTACCGAACGATGGTGTGAAGACCGAGATTCCGTACAGTCGGAGTTATATTTGTCTTGAATGAGTTGAAGAGAACACCTAGGAATGGGTAATAGAATTTTGCACATGATGTGTGTATCAGGTGAGGCCAGAGCATAATCATGATTGCAAACGACCACGAGTCTTGCGCCGCTAACGCTTCTCTCACTCTTTGTTTGCTTGATGACGCTATACCACAAGGACATGCTCTTCTCCCACATAAAATACTTTCATGCCTGGAGTTTTCGTACAGCGACTCCAACAATCACAACGCAACATCAACACTCCAGCACAAGAGCCTCAACCTCACCACTCAACTCGAATCATCACACACCCCTCAACCAACCATGCAACCCCTCCACCTCCTATTCGCCTTCCTCGCCCTCCTCATCCCCACCACCACAGCCTTACCCCCCACCCCCAACCCCAACCTCTCCCTCGCGCCCCGCAACGAAGAAACATGCGGCTGGCTCATCACCCCCGGCGGCGCCACGCAGCTCATGCTCTCGACGCCATTCTGCATGAACGCCTCCGAAGACGAGCCGTTCGTCCTCGCTCGAAACGACTATTGCGCCATCTGCTACACGTTCAAGTAAGTTAAGCCTGGCAGTTGAACAGTCGAAGTGCGGACTCGTGCTAATTGAGGCGCTAGGAACAAGAAATGCGAGGGCGGACGGACGTGGTGGGGGACGCATCGCGAGGCGGTCGAGGTGCCGATTAGGCAGAGCTGGAGCTATCGCTGCATGTACTAGGTGGAGGGGAGGGCTGGGGATTGGGGAATGGGAAATGGGGGTGTAGAACGGTTCTGGATACGAGGGTTTGGGAATAGGGCTGGTGGATTGGAAGGACTAGAGTGATGGCTTGTGAGACGGGGGAATACTTTGGAAGATTCTACAAGGCTGGAAGCTTGAGTTCGCGTCACAATCGTATAATGGCGAGTCGGTGAGTACTGGATCAAACTTTCCTGTCTCTGTTCCAGTGGTGTCGTTGTTGAATTCGGTTTCTGTTCCTGAAGAGAGTGAGGCTTCTTTGCATTATCCCTTTCAGGCGTTCCGCTGATTCGTTATCTTTAAGCCCTTGCGCAAGGTGGTCCGACGATGTGTTCAAAACGTCAGACCGAATCGAAGAGTCCATAAACTCAAGACAGGAAGCATTCAAATAGCTCCTACCAAGACACGAGGCGTCTCAAAAGTATTCTCATCACATCACCGTCCTATCCCGTCGCGCCGACGAATCCCGCCCAGAGCAAATGTCACAGGGTCGCGGCGGTCTTACCATCCGACCCGTTGTTGTTTCATGACACACTGCATCACAGATGATGCGCCAAAGAAGGCTCGATTCTGAACGAGACTGACCCAGTGGTGACAAAGGCTTGCGATCACGGCAACGGCAGTGACGAGCATGGTCGTAGGGTGGTTGAAGATGTTAGCGAGGACAATGGGTTGGGTGGGTTCGGAAAGGTAGAAGGAGAATCGGAGGAGGTCATTGCTAGCATGGCTTCATGGGGGTGTGGTTGAGATTGCAGGGAGGAGTAGAGTAGGTAAGAGAGAGGGTTGTGGGTAAGGAGTGAATAAGTTGGTATTCTGATGTGATGTGATATGCTATAAGCAATTTAAGGAATGTGATCATGCGTCAACGCCTCAGTTCCAAAATGAGAGACCACGGGTCGATCCTAGGAGAGCATTCATCCCTTCGTCAGCTTTCGCTCTTCAAGCATACAGTTTGTTTCATCCTCCTGCCAATCAACCATCTTTCCCTCCGCAGCGTTTACTTCTCCCTCGCCGTCAGGCCCGCTCTAGCCTCCGCGTCCTCACGACTAATCGTGCGATGCGCACCGCTCCAAATGCGAAGGCGGCGCTTGATCATCTTCCACGTCTCAATGGCAGAAATGTAAATGACGACCGCGCCAAACGCGACGCCCCACTCCCACGTAATCGCGCCGTGCTTGAATACCTTCTCGTTGATGACAGGGACATACACGATCGGGAACATGAGACACAAGCCCGCCATAACAGCAAAGAACAGGAAGCGATTGCGCCAGAGTGTCGGAAAGATAGACAGCGGTTTGGGCACGCCGAGATCGGTGTTGGGATACATGTTGAACAGCGAGCGCGCAAAGTGCTTGACTTCCCATGCCGTGACAAGCAGTAAAAGGGTGATAGTTGCATACGTTGTCGCTCTCGCGCGGAACACGACTTCACATGTATCGTTGTAGCCCTCGTTACATCCGGAGCCGAGATTGCCGCCGCCAGGGCCGACGTAAGCGACGATGGCAAAAGAGAAAAGACACAGGGCGCCCATGAAGAAGCCGTAGATGAACTTATCCGTGATGAGCTCCTTGGTGAAGACGCCTGCTTTGACGTCTTGGGGAGGACGCAACATGCTGTCTTCCTGGGATTCCTCGAGGCCGAGACCGATGGCGAGGAAGGAGGACGTGATGAGGTTGACCCATAGGATTTCTATGGGGGAGAGTGGAAAGACAGAGTTGTTGTCTGTGTCTTTGAAGGCAAGGCCAATGAGGAGGAGGATGACTTGGGCGATGTTGGAGATGAGAAGGTGCATGAGGAACTAATGGATACGTTAGCATTATATATGCAATGCAGTGTAGTGGGGGAAGAGCTTACCTTCTGGATGTTATCGAACAAGCGTCGACCTTCTTCGACTGCTTTCACAATCGAAGCAAAGTTATCGTCGGTGAGAACCATTTCAGCGGCGTCCTTAGCGACGTCGCTTCCCGTGCCCATTGCCATACCAACATTGGCCTGCTTGAGCGCGGGTGAGTCGTTAACACCATCACCAGTCATGACACAGAAGCGTCCTCGTCGATGAAGTGCCTGCACCATTTTGACCTTGGTCTTAGGACTACATCTAGCGATGACAAGAGGGAGTGTTTCCATGGCGTCGATCTGATCCTCGCTCAACTGGTCAAAGTCTCTGGCGATCATGACAGCTGAGGCGGGAGTGAAATCGTCGATAATGTCGACATCCTTTGCGATGGCTCGAGCGGTGCCGGGATGGTCGCCCGTGAGCATGTGAACAGTGATACCGGCAACCTTGCATTCGCGTACAGCGCCCTTTGTTTCAAGACGAGGAGGGTCGTAGATGGCGACAAGGCCGATGTAAGTCAGGTTGGACTCAATGGCGGCACGTTCACTATAGTCTGAGCCGGCTGGTAGCGTCTTGTGGGCGATGCAAAGAACACGCAGACCTTCGTTGGCCATGGATTCAGCTGATGCTGAGATCTCATTGCGCTCTTGCTCACTGATATCTAGGACAGGAAGCATGAACTCGGTCGCACCCTTGGTGTAGACATCGAGTAGCCCGGATTGGTTGTCTTTGTAGACGACAGTCATCTTTTTGACAGTTGAGTCGAATGAAAACTCTGTTGCCAGGTGAATGTCGTGAGAGTTGAGAATGTCTTCCTTGCCCATGTTGAAACGCGAGGCTAGAACATGCAAGGCAATCTCGGTGGGTTCGCCGTGCGCCTTCCAAGGTCCGGCAGCAAGGCCTTGCATGACGGCAGTGGGTGGACGGGTGGCGGACTGGATAGTAGAGGCATCGGTGTCACGGTCATCATCGCTGATGGCACGCTCCAGAGCATCCTTTTTCTCGCTGGGAGAATCATTGTCCTCTTCGAATGAAGGTCGGACCTTTGAGTTGTTGCAAAGCGCAATGGTGCGGAGGAAGCGAGCCAGCGCTGGATTCGGCACGTGGTTCTCCAAACCAAGACGTTCACCGTCAAGGCTGACCTGACCACTTGCTGGGTTGAAGGGGTCTGTGATACCGTCGACAGTGAAGATACCCGCTCCTGGGATGATGGCTTTCTTCGATACCATGCGACCCTGGGTGAGTGTTCCTGTCTTGTCGGAACAGATGTTGGTGACACCTCCGACAGCTTCGATGGCGGATTGAACCCTGGTGATGACATTGGCTTTGGCCATCGCCTTGCCACCCACTGCGATTGTGATGGTGAGCACCGCGATGAGCGACTCGGGAATGACGGCAACAGCAACACAGATACCGTAGATGAGGACTTCGCCATCAACCTGCCATTTGCTTGCGGAGAAGACAATGATGGCAAGGAGAATAGCGAGACCGAAGAGGAGGAGAGCAAACTTGCTCAGACTGATTTGCAGTGGTGTTCCGACGAGGCCAAGGATGGTCTTGAGGCCACTAACAAACCTCCTGCCCACTTTTGCAGGGAAGGACTCCTGCCGCTCCTTGTGGTCTTTCTTTTGACGGAGCATGACAGCAATCTTTCCGACTTCCGTTTCCATGCCCGTAGCAACAACAATACCGCGGCATCGGCCAGACGTCATCTCGCTACCAGAGTATGCAAGATTGGTTCGGTCACCAATGCCAAGTTCAAAGTCATCAAACTTCTTCTCAGGTGTCTTCTCGACAGGTATCGATTCACCTGTGAGGAACGCTTCGTTGGTGAAAGCATTGATGCCATCCATGAGACGAAGGTCAGCAGGGACGATGCCTCCTACGCTGAGCTGTACAATGTCACCAGGGACAAGGTCAATGGCTTTCACTTTGATATCCGATACGCCGTTGCGTGTGATGGTCGCTTCTGGGGCTGTGAGCTTTTTGAGAGACTCAATGGTCTTCTCAGCTCTGTAGTCCTGCCAGAATCCGACGACGATATTTAGACAGATGACTGCAGTGATGACACCGCCTTCGATGTAGTCGTCAATGCCAAAGCTTATTGTCATGGCCATAATAAGGACGAAGGTGAGACTGTTCGAGATCTGCCTCATGAGAATCTTCCACAGGGATAGCCCTTCAGCTCCCTTAACCTTGTTAGGTCCATAGAGCCGGAGGCGAGATTCCGCTTCAGCATTGCTGAGGCCATGGCTGCGATGGTTAGTAGGTCCCTGAAGGAATGTAGATTTGTCTCACTTGATGTCCACTCGCAGTTGCTCTGCAACTTCTTCGAAGGAGAGCGTGTGCGGGGCTTGTAGCTGTGGCGGCGCACCGCCATCGGTTGGTATCGGCTGGATATGCCTTTGTGGGTGTGCAGTATGCGGCTCATTTAAACCACATATAGGGGGTTCGTCAAGTTGGGGAGAAGTCTCCTCGACGGCAGGCAAGACGGTTTCACCCATTCAAGTATGTAAGAACACGCGTGGTGTTGGATGTGAGGAGAGAATGCAGGCGCTCGCGGGGGAGAAGTTATAGGCGGCTTGTTGGTTCCCAGAATGGACATGGCGGGGTCACGCATACGCTAGACGAGCGACGTGGGTCTTCCAAGCGTGGAGGTCTTGGGGCTTCTCATCACTTGCGCATCATTGTTCCAGCGACACTGCGAGACAACAAAGCATCTAGAATGGTAGTTACGCATGTTCAAACTGTGGTCGTTGCCGTCTTGATGGGCCAAGGTTGAAAAGCTATGTTGTGAAGCACCGTAAAGGCAGCGTGCCACAAAGCTGCAAGCCCACTCAGGTCATCGTGGACACGTCGATAAGAATCTTGGCTGACAGTCCCAAGAACTTCCTTGCCGCTTCCCGGATCTGCGTGTATCGCCACGGGGCTGCACAGCCTGATGCCGAGATGTCTAGGCTGTTGGCATTCTACAAGCACAAGAAATGCGAGCGCTTGTAGCTGTCATTGCGTCATGCGTATTGCTGTTTGCCAGTGTGCGCGAAGCAGCAATCGCATGAGACGATGTACTCAATGCGTGCAAGTCGTTATGTGGCCAGGCATGCAGTAATCCATACGCCGCTCCCCAGTGGCTGACTGTGTGTGGTCAGCAACGGGACGAGCAGTAGTGTGCGGATGCTCGCCACGCGTCCCACAATGGTTCGACTGGCGACAGTTGTGCCACCAATGGCCTCAGTCACAGGTACATTGGCACGATTGGCAGAGGCATGGATCGATGGAGTTTTTTGTGTGTCCGAAGAGACGGTTGCAAGCTGGGCATCTATGTACATCAGTGGGTACTTGGTACGGTGAGTTGATTCGAGACGACCGAGGGTGATTGTTGCGCGAGGTTCGGCTGTGGAAGCGACAATAAGCGGGATTGCCACAAACTGAGCTCTGAGAGGGACCGAGGGCAGCGCAGAGTGCGACCGAAGATTTATATACTTCAGATGTCGTTGGAATTGAGTGGTTTATCGATAGGAAGAGCCTCAGACCCACGTGGAGACCTGGTCATGGCGGTTGCGACGGGTGGGAAGTTGCCCGTCGGCGCGGTGGGGTCCTTTCAACACCACGCCAACTGGATCGAGCATCAACTTCAACGTCAGCCATCGTGCAGAGAGCGTCGGATGGGAGAAATCACTACTCATCTGCTGGGAGTGCGACGACAAGGTAATGTCCAGTGGCTCTAATGACGAACAACCTGCAACAAGATCACATTAGCTGAAGCACGAAGCTTCGCATCGCAAGAGTGGCACGAGAAGAGTCAAAGCTTTTGATTACGCTGACGCTCAAGGCGCGCCCATAACCCCTTTCCTATGCGGAAGATCCTCCCAATGCAATATTCGTAAAGTCGTGAACCTCAAAATTACCGCCACAAATCATCACGACCGCCTAAAAGTCCCTATACGACTCCGCCTCAGACACGCTACTCGAGCGACGAGGCGCCAGCTGGGCATCCGCTTCCGACAACGCAGCTTGTATCGACATGTTGAACGTGCTTGCGAGGTACTGCGCGTAGCGAAGACGGTATGCCTCAGCGGCGTCTTGTTTTGACTTGTGCAGCTCCTTCTTCGGTGCAGCACCACCTGTTTTACGATTAGATGCAAAGCCTGAGTTTGGTTGATCAAATATACCCGATGCGGGACTGTGGAGAACTATCGAAGGAGTCATGGTAGGCGCCAAGGTTGGAGAAGATGAAGGAGAAGGAGAAGGCGAGGCGCTGAATGGAAGAGAAGGCATGATGAATGCTTATGAGTGGCTGGTGTGGAGTAGTAGTTCGAGGTTTGTATGGAGGTAGTTCTCTGCTGTAGATCCCGTCTTTAGTCCGAGTTTGGAATTGAAGCTCGAGTTGACTGAAGATTGATGGTAATGGTTTGCTTCCTTCGTGGGCGGCGGGCAGTCATCATTTTATACGTACCTGGCGCCGTCGGGGACCCTGACATTTCACGATCGAGAAAGGCACCACACCGCAAGACCAGAAACAGCACGAATCGCGCTCTGACGATAACCCAGAACCTAGACACCGGACGCATGCATCTCGATCAGTCCAATAATTGCAACGTAATTGGCGGCAGATTGTTCCCTAGTTCAGCAACGTGATCAGGCCGGGTTCCATGTGCGCCATTTTCTTGCCCTTCTCCACACACCGCCAGAACCGATCCGACCAAACAACGTCCTACGCTTCCCCAGACTTTGCGAGCGGGAGCCACGACGGCTCAGGGGCAACGCTGACGCCCAAACTTCTTTCAGCTCCTTGCGTCCGCCTCCCTGTAACGGCAAGTACTCGCCAATGCGGCACTGGTGATTTGTAGACTGGCAGACTATTCGCGCACTTGACTTACTCGGCAGTACACGATAGCTAGTATGAGGCGTTTCTCGTGACGCTCTCACGGACCGCATGACTGACTGGCTCAGCACCGTTGGAAGAGGACGATCGCTGAGAGATCGCCACGTTACAAGCTTTGACGGCGAGGAATGTTGCAAGGCACGCGATGACACAAGCCAATATCGCCTTTGGTGCTGAAGATGACGAAGCTGCACAAGTACCCTTGTTGTAGTGGAACATCCGTGCGTCGCCTAGACGTGAGCATTCGCGCCACCACCCAGCCTTCCTCTTCTGGAACGCCCGTCTGTCTTTGTGTGAAAGGGACCCGCCAGCTGAACCTTCGTGCGTCTTGTTGAAACAGCCGGCGACCTGTTGGACTGACAGCATCACCACGTTGTTGGTCAAGACGTCTGAAGCGTTGGGAAACATGCAACACTGCTGCATGGCAATCATGCGCCCTGCACGGCCACTGCGAGGACCATTTCTAGACTATTCCCGATCTACAGCCAAACGAACATTTCCTTGGTTGTCCTTTCAGCCGCGAAAAAGCGCCGCCAAGATTCCCACTCACCCAAATCCTTTCACCATGCGACATGCTGCTGCACGGGCTCCACCAAAAGGTAAGGTATCCACATCACACAATCAACCGTGACTGCATCGCAATCGCAAGCAGGTCTACGCACTTGCGATCGCGTTCCTGGCACTCACGGTGCCGCCCACGATGCTCACACGACATGGCATGATGGCATTCCCGGTCCAGACGCCCTGAATTACGTACGAAAACCGGTTGAAGCACTGCCAAACGTCACGATGTCAAAGGGCACGACACTTCCAACGTGTTCTACGCAGAAGCGTGACCGTCGATCGAATCGGCCCCGCCCCGCACCATGTGCTAAATTCGGATGGCTCGGCTTGACCCCTCCCTTCAGTGGACGCCGCGGTGTGGCCAGGCACTGTGTCCGCGGCAACAAGAACCTGCCTGTTTGTTTTGGCCCGGTTTGGGTGCAATCGTGAAGTGCTCGTGGTGCAGCGCTTGTGGAGAACGGTTTCCGATGATTATGCGGTGCGTTATCAATGACAGCCACAAGTACTTGGCAATGTGCAGGACATTCTATCCGGGACTCACTCCAAGACGAAAATTCTACTATCGATTTCGCCAGGCTGGATTTGGACATTGGTTTATCTCGCGCAGCATGTGTCTGAGCCACGATTGAGGCATTTCACAACCACTCCCAGAATTCCCGCTGTGGAGCCCGTCGATCCGTGCAACTCTAAACAGACGACCGTTTGGGACACGACATGATGAATATAGTGTTCGGCGCCCTACGATCCCAGTGCATCAGTTACCGCAATACTCGCCAGCGATGAGGTGCTCACCGCTTCGTGGATTGACAGGCGCGTCCTTATCGTCGATGGACTGAATCGGCCCGCCCTGCATATTGTACTCGACTCAGACTCAACTTCACATGCGTGTCGTCCTGATAACGAGAGCGTGGTTGCGAATCGGATCGATCGACGTGATTGAGGCTGTGCGAGTAGCTGCATGATATACTCGTCTCGCTAGATTATCTTGCAGTGTGCGCGAATTTGGACAGCAGAGGTACCGTGGTTGGAAGAATGTGCCGAAGCTTATTTCGACGACTTGCAGCAGATCTATACCGTCCCTTGCATCCGGCACCAGTATAGCGGTTCCCGACTGATAGTGAATTCACATGCAAGAAGAATTTGCATGGTTGGGCTTCGAGCCTGAAAGCGACGTTTATGCGATGAAGCATGTGCGTACCGGTTCTAACACCTGCAAATCTTTGCGACGCCATTGCTCAGTAAGGCTTGTACCGCGCCTTCTCCTTCTCGTCACCCTTCCGCTTCTCTTTCTTCTCTTTACGTCTTTCCTTTCGATCCATGTCTTTGCGCTTCTTCTTCGCAGGTTCGGCACCTTCATCAATGTCCATGCTCTCCTGCTCGGCCTCAGGGAGCTTCCATGCACGGATGTGACCGTCTTCACCGCAGCTATAGGCTGTCCGCGTCTATCAAGTGTCAGAGTAAAGAAGTGTGCGTGATTGTGGAATCTCACTTGGAAGTCTGTGTACATGTCACGAACAATCTCTTCACCATGAGCACCCGGTAGTCGTATGCTCTTGCTGAGATCGTACTCATACTGCAAGGGGCCACCGGATGCTTTGGTAATCGGTATGAGGTCGAGGCGGTTTTCACTGCGTCTCATTAGATGTGGTGCACTGCCTCATAGCACACATGGGCTTACCTGTGCTTGCCAGCTGCCACAAAGGGTTGCGAACCAACCCAATGCATGTCAACAAGGTACTCGCATCCCAAGGCCTCGCGAACATCGCCAAATGCCTTGGGAGTAGGCTCTTCCTCTTCTTCCTTCTGACTTTGCAGGGCATAGAAGCTCATCGTCTCGTCAGTGCCGAGCGCATAGAGGTCAGTGCCAGGGTACATGAAGCCGGCGTGCGCAATGGCGGATCGGTGGTTGATAACTTGATACAATGCATCGTCTTCGTCAGCCTGTGATGTGTCGAAAATGTTGACTAGCCCATCCGTGCTCGCAGAAAGAAGTAGAGTCGGGTGACTAGGATGTGGTTGTAGAGACGTAATTGTGTCTGTGTGCGATTCCACGAGTGATAGAGTGGGCGCTGAAGGGTTGCGTTGGTCCCTGCAATCTGCTCAGTACAATTTCGGCACACTTTGATGGGCAGCATACCAGACATAGACCGGGGACACGCCGGGACCGTCTTCTGGGTTCTCAATGCCAGCCGCAATGAAGTTCTTCTGAGCATCGCATACCAATGACGATATGAGCTTGTGCGCTATGGCTTTCCTTAGCATTGAACAATTCATGTACCTGCCATGCACTATACTCACGACTCTCGATCTCCAGTGCCTTTTGGCAGGTCCTCTTATCCCAGAACCTGATGAAGCCATCTCTTCCCGCAGTTGCCACGATGTTGCTTGGGCCATCGTTCGCCCTTTCTAGACATGTTACCTTGTCACTCACATTCCTGATGACGCCATTAGGTGTGGGATTGAGCGTCTGAGGCTCAAGAAAGCGTAGTGAATCATCCGAAGATATGATGGCTAACTGGTCGAGCTTCGAATACGAGAGCGGGTCTTGCCGTGGCGCTGTTGAGATGACCTTGTAGATGTAGGAGTTGGACGGTAGCCCCGCATTGGTGCTCACCAACGCAGTTGCTTGCGACATCTTCCAGCAAACGAGATTGGCGTAGTTTGCTTCGTCACCTCGTGGGAAGGTGCGGGTCTGCAGTCATGTTATGGCTTGGCAGAGAGGAAGGAACGGTGAAGTTGAGAAGAGAAAATTTTGCAGTACGACAGCTAAGGCACGATGGAAGCGTGTCGACGGCCTCTAAATTAATGCTATTGCTGTCGCATATCATCAAGCTGTACGACTGCACGAGGGGAAGTGCAAGGCTTCTTCTGCCGCCGCCGCGTCGAGCCCGTGGTTCCTGGACGTATTCTAATAGCAACGGCTGCAGTGCCGCGACGATGAAGCGTTGCACGCCCTCTTCTGTAAACACAACAAGAGTATGAACGGGTATGACACCGCTTTTGCCAATGTCACGAGAAGCTATTATGATGTCTACGGTGTATGTTGCCTTGATATGAAACTCGCGCAGCCATAGATTTTGACTATACGAGCGATTAACTACGGGCGTCCCTCTCCAAACTCTCATCTACCCAATCCACTGACATAACGCCAGCAGACAAATAGGTCGTCACTCCAACAGGTCAGCGCTTGCGCTCACTGTTGGCGATATCGAGGTTCGTGAAGAGTCGCAGAAGCGTGCGGCTCGCGAAGAAAACTCGGGTGCTGGGGACGCTTGACTAAGCCGGGTGTTGTGATTGGCTGGTGGCTTTGCCTCGGGCATCGGACGTGCGTGGGTTTGAGAGCTTGACGACATTGACACAACCACCTCGACACTTTCCACTCACGACAGCACTGAAGTCAATTGAGCGCCATGTCTTCGATGCGCATCTTTCAGCTTGGTCTGCGACGGGCGGCGGCGCCGGGTCTGAGGTTCCAGCCCGCGGGACGCATCGCACAGCGGAGGTATGCGCGCACATGACAGCATGGAGGGCATCCTCACCACCTGCCGTTGCTGAAGTCCTACTTCAAACGAATACTGACAGTAGCATTAGAGTTGCATCAACCACCTCCAACGAAGCCGCTGAGATCCTCGCCAAGCAACGTCTCAACCGCCCCGTCTCCCCGCATCTGTCCATCTATAAGCCCCAAATCACCTGGTACGGCTCTGGCCTCAACCGTCTGACCGCCGTCATCCTCTCCGGCTCCTTCTATCTCTTCGGCTTTGCCTACCTCGCTGCCCCATACACCGGATGGCATCTTGAGACACAGTCGATGGTCGCGGCCGTTGCTGCATGGCCCGCGGCTGTCAAGGTCGGGATCAAGGGCTTCTTTGCCTTCCCATTCTTCTACCACAGCATCAATGGATTGAGGCATTTGGCGTGGGATCTCGGTGTTGGCCTCAAGAACACCCAGGTCATCAGAACCGGCTGGACCGCAGTCGGCTTGTCGGTAGCATGCGGCCTGTACTACACCCTCTTCGTTTAGGCAACCAATTATAAGAACGTTGGGGGGCTGTCGAAGGCATCGAGAAGTCAATGGTGGCAGTGTTGAGTCATCGCGGGCACATTGGTGGCACTGCCGGACGGAGCAGAAAGAGTAGCGGATGGAGGACGACACATGATGATCTTGTACAACCTATATGTCAGCAAATAGATATGTCGGGGTTCCTAGCTTCAGTGGTGGCATCTCGTTACCGTAGCCCTACGAACTAGCGTTCTGGAGAACTTCAATGAAATTGCAGTTTCTGGTGAAATCACCGCACCGGGTCCTTGGCGGAGATGCACCCATTGTAACTTTGACCCTTCGCAAGGGAAGCAGCTCCGTGCAAATGGCAGCCCGATATGGTCTTCAGGAGAAGCATAGTTGAAGCGCAATTGAGGAGAAGATTTGCTTTCGATAGAAACGTCTGTGGCGGTACCGGCTATGACGCCCAAAGCAACAACATGCAATGCAAGACGTATAATGGACAACCGTGATGGCAACGAATGCCTACATGTCAACAAATCACAAAGTCGAAGCGAAGAACAAAGCACCGTTCCCCACGTGAGACCGCGTCGGATAATTGGTCGCGTAATCTATTCGGCTCCATCCGCGTGACATGCACCAACACCACATCTTGGAGCCTCTTCCCAGATGGACAATCGCCATGGCGGAATCGCAGGCGTCGACTTTCCTCGACGAGCGCCTTTTCGATGTGAGTTCTCACTTCCTGCACACATGCGATAACGCACAGATGCAGCGACTGGGGCCCCTGCAGTTCTCCGCAGATCATGAATCGCTCACTCACTGACCACCGACGCCACATCCAGGACCCGTCCCAACTCTCACAGCTGCTTAGGCAGCGCGCAGGCAGCGACAAGCAATTGCACTTCACCACGTCATCATCCGAGAGCCACCAAACGGTCGCTGCCGCCTCTCCTTCGACTTTCGCGATCCCGCAGCAGCCACTTCGCGCCGCTGCCCAGCTACCCTCCGCGCCTGCCCCGTACCACCACGCTCCTTCCCAACGACGCGTCGCAACCACGAGACATGTCAAACCGGGGTTGCCCACACACCACAGCGCGCCCACGAGCACCGAGCCCGTGAAGGAGAAGGAGGGCGCGTGCAAGATGCACCACAGCTTCGCCGGCATGGACGCACCGGGCGACACGCAGCCGGACAGCCAAATCTACAGGGAGTGGACCAGCGGCATATTTGGGACCAGCGAGATCATGCAGTCCAACAAGATGCCGGACCCGAAGTCGCTGTTTTCCGAACATGTCGAGGATGACGAAGGCGACAGCCCTACAGACCGCGTTGAGTTCGTCGAGTCAAGCCAGGACCACCACAGCCCGACAGTCACGAGTCCGACGGTCATACACGACGACGATGTTCTAGGCGCACTTCCGATGGGCATGTATGCGGCCACGAGCCCACTTAAGTTTGAGACGCCCGCCATCGCCGGCCGCAAGAGGGACAGCTCAGGGCAAATGCTCAGTTCAGCGGTGCGGACGAACACAACACCCAGCACGGTCGCATCTGTGGCTGCGTTTCCGGGCTTTGGATTCGGGGCTATCGCGCCCATGTCCCTTACTCAGCTCTACCAGAACACCCAAGCACCGACTTCTCCCGCCCAGGCTGAAGTCGCCGACGACGTAGCTTTCACCCGGCCATCGCCCAATTTCGCACACGCGCGGCACTCGAGCCCAGTTCCTCTATTGTCGAGCCCCACAAAAGCTATGCGAGACGAGACTCCTCGAACGGACCCCGTCACCCGATCATCGAGCGAGCCACGGGCTGAATACGTATCGATGATGGAGTCGCAAGAGAGGCGCAAGCGGACGACGCGCGAACAGCCCGTGCAATTGGTCGAGGAAGACAGCTGGGAAATGCCGTCCGCTGCCCAATTGCGCATACAGAAGAAGAAGAACAGGGAAGAATTGGAGCGGAGGGCTGCCATGTCCTTTGCACACATTTCGGCACCAGCCCCGCTGTCGCAAGGCTCGGGCAAGAAGCGCATCTTGAATGCGAGATCTGCGTCCCCACGCAAGTCGAGGGTGGCTCGTGCACCACGACCTCGTGGCGATGACTCTGTAGATGAGCTTGCACTACCTTGGCCGGTGAATGCGCAGAGTGACGAGGACTCGCCTGACGAGCTCTCGCAACATGCCCCCTCCACCGCACGGGCCGTGGTGAAACATAATAGCAGAGACAATAACGTGCAGGTCCCCAAAACCTCTTCTCACCCAACTCGCCCGCAGTCCGCGCCATCTCCACGCAACTCCTCTCAGGACCCCAGCCCATCCTCTCAACTTCAACGCGAATCCCAATTTCAAGCACCCGCATCACAGCCACTAGCCCGTGCACTCGTACCCCAAAGTAGCAAGGAGTCTGTTGCTGTTATGGACTCACAACCAGACGCCACTGCCGACTACGATAGTGTCCCTGTCCCGAAGTCGTTGCGGTTTCCTTCATCGCCCTCGATGAACCAGTACAGCATCAACCAGACAACAATGGTCACCAAAACTGGATTCACAAGCCAAGTCGTATCATCGTCCGTGCCGCCCGGGCCGCCACCCGTGTCATCGCCAGAGGAGTTGGAAGAAGATGTCACGCCCGAGGGCGATGAGCGCGTGCCCAGCAGCCCTCCAATCATGGGACCTGACGATGACCTCACATACGATGAGCATGAGCAAGCGTATGATGAGTATGCTGAAGAAGGGGCTGTGCGCGACTCTACTGAACCTCAGGCTGCTGGCGAGGACATGGCCATGGAAGACGATGATGACCTTCCTCTGACTAAACCAGAACCTGATGATGAGGAAGAGTCTAACCTCAAGGACGGGGATACGGAGGACGATGGTCTAGATCTCGTACAGCCACAGAAGGTTGACCTAGGTACAGACCAGGAGATTCCAGAAACGCTGGAGCAAGAGCAACTGCAAGAAGATCTGCCTGAGCAAGAGGCCGTGGTATCATCACCGACCCAGAACGCGAACGCAAGTAAGGAAGCAGATGCAAATCGAAGGCCGCCTCGGGTACAGCGTCAGAACACGGTACCAGAGACGGATGCGCTTGAAGAGACACAACCTTCCTTCTTCCCCGAGCCCCAGCTTGTACGCGACGAGGAGAGCCATGTCGAACCAGTAGAAGACTGTGAGGGTCCAGGTCAGACAAACAGCACCGAGCCCTTCCAGACTGCGCGAGAACAGCCGTCCGGCAGTCAAGGCCAACTCCCCATCTCAAGCCCAACGGAGGGCGGCAGCGATGCTATTCAGACGGGCGAGCGTCTTCGTTCTCTCCAGGATATCCAGAACTTGCCAGAAACCCAGCAATCCACCGTGGAAGAAGAGATCATCGAGATGCCGCGACTTAGTGGATTGGATGAGAACGACGAGAATGAATTCAAGTCTGGGTCATCGCCTGCACCGCCCTCTGCTAAGCGTCGGAAAGTGACATACGCCGCGAAACGCAACGTATTTCGTAGTCCGCTAAAACCTCCCGTTGCGAAAACTCGGGAAAACGAACAACAGTCTTCGCCCCGCACAGGAACTCATCATGCGCCTATGAGTAGTCCGCCCACAGCATCAGCTCAAGATCGCGAGCGCCGCGGTGCTTTGGCTGCGGTGCACGCTCGGGAAGTTGCTCAGGCGCCCTACGTTCGGCAAGCTACCTTGAAGCAAAAAGCTGTTTCGAGACCATCGAGACCGCAGGGTGGAAAGAAGGGCACATTGAAGTCCGTCTCCAAAGAGCTTTTGATGTCTCTGTCCTCTCCCGCCAACTCACCACCCAAGCCCAAGTCCGTCTCGGGTGGTGGTCCGAGTACGCCCGTCACACCAACAAGACGTCGTACACGCAAAGCACGTGTCAATCCCGACACCGAAATGCCAGATGTGGACGAAGACCGAGATGAGCTTGCAGACCCCACCCCAGAGCCAACTGAGGACTATCCAGCCGTTCAGACCGTCTCAGATCGTGGCGAAACACCATCGAATGAGATTATGGTACCCAATCGAGTCTTTGCATCATGGCCAGGCAGTCACTTCTACCCCGCCACCTGCCTCGGTCGAGCCATCGGCCGCCAGTTGCAGATTCGCTTCGATGATGGTAATATCACCAGTCTGGAGGTCACACAAGTTCGCGCCTTGGATCTTCGCATAGGCGATCACGTCAAAGTCGATGAGACCGGTATGAAGAAGCATACTTACATTGTTATCGGATTCAAAGATAGGCTTGATGCCTCGTCCTCAAATGAGGAATTTCCCATGACCGATCGGTACGGCTGCGCGACGATCGTGCTGGAGGAGAAGTTGCGAGATAGCTTACCAAAGGGCAAGGCTATTCAACCCACGAAGCCGATTGCCGTGCCCATGGGTAGCGTATATCTAACAACTCAATTATGGACTAGGCTCCGCGACCGATCTTTCAACTACTCTCCACTTGCTTCTCCCAGCAAGCCCGCTTCACGGATCAGCACTCCCATACCGACAGTAGACGGAACAGCTACGCCATCATTCAGTCGTCGGGGCATCGCAGCACCATCGCTCCTGCGAGATGCTACGGGCCGTGCAGCCTCTGTTACTTCATCTTCAGCACGATCGGGCAGTGGGGCCTTCTCCAACATGGCGTTCGTCCTTACATCGACGGCCGCCGATGTTGACAAGGAAGCCATGGCAAAACTTATCCGCGGTAATGGCGGTCATATCCTAGATCAAGGCTTTCATGAGTTGTTTGAGAGCGAAGCTGGGGATGCGCCGTCATCTTCTCAAAGCCGACGCCGGTCCGCGTCTGCTGTCGAGGATGCTGCAGGACTGTCACTCAAGCAGCAGTATAAACATCTTGGCTTCGTGGCGCTCATCTCAGATTCGTACTCCCGCAGCACGAAGTACATTCAAGCGCTAGCACTCAACGTTCCATGTCTACACCTCCGCTGGGTTCAGGATTCGCTGAGTGCATCACGTGCCGTGCCTTTTGCGAAGTATCTACTACCAGCCGGTGTTTCGAAATTCTTGGACACCAATGGCGTGGTTCGATCGCGCACGATGACAATCTACGATCCTGCAGCCGACGATCTATCATTTGCTCAAGTAGTCAGTGATCGCGACCTTCTTTTACGTGACCAGACCGTTCTGCTAGTCACTGGCAAGTCGAAGAAGGAGATCGAAAAACGCCAGCCCTTCGTCTTCCTCACGCATGCCCTTGGCTCGGCAAACGTCGGTCGCTGCGCCGATCTGACCGCCGCGGCGGAGATGCTACAAGATGGCCATTGGGACTGGATCTACGTCGACAACGGCGAACAAGGTGTAGCGGACGCGGCCGCTGAGCTGTTTGGAACGGACAAGCCTGCGGCTAGTGGAAAAGCTAAGAAGGGCAAAAAGAGAAAGCGAGACGAGACAGAAGAGCAGGAGCAGCTTGTAGCGAGGGGTGAGATGAACGGGAATCGTGTTAGGATAACATGTTCAGAGTTTGTCATCCAAAGCTTGATCTTGGGGGCATTGATTGAGGAGTAAATCCTCTATGGATTCGGCGTTTACGGACGGTAAAAAGGCGTTCATGTCATGGTGCTCCAGCCGTGAGCACTTCGGTGATTTGGGAGCATTATCTAGCGCGGCGTTTGGATTCTATGCGATACCAGGGCATAGGTGCCACTAGTCTCGCAGCGAGTAGCATCGATCTACAGATGCAATGTACAAAGGAGAATTTTACAAGCACTTCAATCGAGCGCCCATGACCGTAGTTTGGGTGATGACAACCATCGGGAATCTACCGACTCCACCCTCAGCACTTTCACCACAACACAACTGCTCCACATGCTCTGATCCCCTCCTCACCCTTTCAAAACCCACTCTCCCTCAAAAAGTCCTCAAAACTGCCAAACCCCTCCCAACCACCCACCTTCCCCACCACCTCCTGACTCCTACTCACCCCCTCCTCCGCCCCCGGCCCATAATACTCATAATCCCGTATCATGAGCAAATTATCCAACAACTCCTTACTCCCGCCAAACCGCTCGAGCGGCACCTCGCTGAACTCGCACCTCTTCCCCGTGCAGCGTTCCACCGCGCCACACACATCCAGCGGCGTGAACCATCCCGACGCCGCATACGCGTGGCGATACCCCGGCGTCTCCGCCAACGCCGCCGCCACAAACTTCCCAAAGTCGCGCGGCACATCCAGCATCGGAATGCGCGTCTCCGGACGAAAAAGCCACGCGAGCTCAAACCCCGCGCCGTCAGCACTCGGGCGGATACTGCCCGGCACATTGCTCATGAAGTACGCGGGCATGACGAAACTAGCCGGCTGCCCGACGTGCCGGATGTACTCCTCGACCATGGCTTTGCTGTCGAAGTGGTGCAGGTTGGACAGTTTGCCCGCTGTGATCTTGGACACGTACGGCAGCGTGGACCAGATGAGGTGCGCGACGCCGGCGGCGCGGCAGGCGTCGGTCAGGTTGCGGCCTTGTTGGACTTCGTGCGCGAGCGAGGCTTTTTCCCAGTAGTTTGTTACGCCGAAGACGGCGGTGGAGTTGGTCAGGGCGGCGAGGAGGGAGGCGGGGGAGTTGAGATCGGCCTGGGGTGAGAGTCAATGTATGGATTGGAGGTGGGGATGGGGAAAGGGGTGGGCGCACGGAGATCATTTCGACGCCTTGCGCTGCTAGGGCTTGGGCATCGGGCTTGTTTGCGTTTCGAGTGATGCCTCTGATTTTCCAGTCTTTGCTGAGCTGGGGATGGGCGAGGATGGCGCGGATGACGGAGCCGCCTTGGTTTCCTGTGCTGCCGAAGACGGTGATGAGTTTGGGCATGGTGAGGGAGAGGAGCAGTCAGAGACTGGCGCGATGGATTAAGAGTTGTTTATTTCAGGCTGTGACAGAGTATCTATAGTCCACACGTTGACTGTCTTTGTTTCGGGTAGTCCCCGCACTTGAGCGCCGTCGCGACTGGCATCGTGGCTTGAGCGCACAGTAAGCATTGAGTAAGGCACTGAGTTTACGTGGATGAATAACAAGTGTCTAAGCTGACTTGTGATGGTTGCTGAACGAGAGAAGAGTAAGCAAGGATGTGGTGCGGATCGCATGGCTAGCGCGGCGACTAGCTTGATTACTCACCACTGCAATCGAACGTCTTCACTTTACCATAGGCTACATCTGAGCTAGGTTGAGGCTGTGGCTAGTTTACCCTATCGAGCTCAGATATGCGACGATTGGTGCCTACAAGTGACTTCTTGGACCCCAACATCGATCTTCTCATACTATACTCTGAACGTACTCGTGGCCAACATGAGCAACGCGCGACTTGCGACACCTCTGTGAAGCACCACACGCTTGTGCCACCTGTGCTCTGACGGTCCCGAATCTGTCGATGAAGCATTTAGCCTCCCTCTTAGAACCGCCGAATCTCCACCTGCCCTGTCACAACTACTTTCCCCATGTCCATCCAATTCCCCAAACCCCCACACCACGTCCCTCGCGGCCCATTCTCAATACCACCCCCATCTTCCTCCCCTCAGCCACGAGGCGCAAACACATTCGCCTCTGGATCTAAACCCCTCCCCTCACCACCAAGATACTCCTCCGTATCCTCAAAAGCCCCCGGATCGCCCCCTCCATTCCAGCGCCCACCCCCAAACCAACCCCGTCCACTCCTCCCTAATCCTCCTCTACGCTGCCACCTCTTCGTCTTCCCCCCTCTCTTCCCCCTCCTCTTTCCCCCACCCTTCGCATCCACCTCCCCCTGCTCCCCCTCCCCAACAGTAACACTCCCCCCCTCCGGCTCAGGCTCAAGATTCACCACCTCCGCCACCGGCGTCGCACTCCCATCGCGCGCCACCCATCCCCCCACGATATTATCCCTGCGCCGCTGCTGCGTGCCCTGGAACAGATTCTCGCCCGGCCCCAGCGGCTGGTTTGCTTGCGCGTACACGGCGCTGTGCTCGAGCGGCTCAGGCTCCGTGGAGCGGATCTGCGTGCCGAGCGCGGCGGCGAGCGCCAGTGTGTCGGCGGCGGGCATGAAGCCTGCGACTTGCTGCGGATTCAGCGCCGCGAAGGGATTTGCTGCGTCGTGGTGCGGGTAGGCGGGGGGCGAGAAGAGGTTTGCGGCGTGGAGGGCTTGGAGGGTGGAGGGGGGGATTGGGTGGGTGGGTTGGGGGTCAGGAGGGTTTGTCGGCGCCGTGGTGCTGGATGGGGGATGGGACGGTGCTGGTGGTTTGTGAGTATGGAGGGTCGCTGTGGTGAGGGGGTGGGTTGTACGCCTGGAGGGCATTATGTCGTCTTCGGAACTGTGATCATCGCACACGATGTCGCCATGTTGCGCGCCGCCGTCATCACACTCCTCGTCCTCGATGACCGGTGCTAAGCGCGTGGGAGGAGCAGCGCGGCGGGGAGACGTGCGAGGAGCAGTTGGCCCAGCGAGGTCCATGGT
>TARA_R110002003_G_scaffold152_3_pt1 | contig 27513 bp, 25 predicted proteins | sample TARA_R110002003 | Tara Oceans TARA_R110002003 (sample SAMEA4396441) | marine metagenome | biome: Westerlies Biome; feature: [SRF] surface water layer (ENVO:00010504); material: water (ENVO:00002006), including particulate matter (ENVO:01000060) such as... | depth 5 m | reverse complement strand
GAAGAAGAAGGACAAGAAAGAGAAGAAAGATGCGTGTGAGCCTAAGACTGGCGCCCGCGGGGTCGATTCACCTTGGGGTGACAAAGCCGTTTTGATCAAGACCTTCGGCGATCTCCCCAAGAGCAAGAACCTCCGCCCTGAATTCAGTCGAAGGCAGACGACCGTCACAAAGGGCGGATACCTCAACATATACTGCGTCTCTTGTGGTGTCACAGGCTCCCTTAGGACGGAAGGAAGCATCATCTTCAGCACTAGTGGAATCACTGGCGGAAAAGTGGAGGGTATTATTCCCAACCTGGCTGTTGGTGTTGGCATTGGTATTCTTGGCCAGTATGTCCAGGAACATGAACTCAGGAGCAACCTTTACGACATCCCACTATCACCTTTCACGATTGGATTCGCAACCATTGGACCCATTCTCTCTGTCGGAACGCACTTCAAGTTTGGAATGAAACTGAGTGGCAATCTCCACGCTCGTACGTATAATGTCCACGGTCGCGTTTCTAAATCCCTGGCTAACGATTGGATAGGTGCCGATGTGAAGTTTGAGAACACGAGGTTTTCATATGATTTTACAACCAAGAAATTCGGTCAGAGTGGCTTTGTACCAAAGTCGATCACTCCGGGCCTCAGCGCCGATGCTGCCATCGAGTTGACAGGTGGGTTTGGCGTGCCAATAGGTCTCGAGCTGGCACTCACTGTCGGCCCCTGCTCTATGTGCAAAGGGTCGGTTGGCATTGCAACCCAACCAACCCTTGAGATCAATGCAACCATGGCTGCCGAAGCACAACTGATCGACCAGACTGGATCGAGAAAAATTGATGTGGGCATAAAGTCAATCGACGGTTGCAAGGGCATTTCCATCGCGCTTACTGCCAGGAACTATCTCATTGGAACGCTGCGAAGCTTTTCCATCTTCCCTAATGTGGATTATCCTCTCCATACCTCACCGGCACTCAACCTGCATAAGTCATGCATTCCACTGCAAGTTGAGCCCTCCTTGCTACCTATCGCCAGTTACACTGACAACGAAATAGTGGAGCTCAACCCAAGCGGAGAACCCTGCCCGGTCCCTCGTACACTGGTGCTTCTCAGCTCGAATCCCGCCAGACTTCCAACGAGACCGATAAAACTTACGATTTAACCGAGTTCATTGTCGGCAGTGACGAGGACCTAGAATTTGTGGAGTACTACAACGCTGAGGTTCCGTACCAGTACGAGGGTGATGATGACTACTGGGTTGGCAATGTGGAGCTTCTTGGCTCTGAAGGCTCAGTTCTCTTTGCGTCATGCAACGACGGCAACGTTTACATGCAGACAGTAAGACGACCCCTCGCTCCCTTTTGGCTCTTGAATCACAAGAAGTACTAACACAGCGTAGTCGGAGACGTACTATGACCTGACCTACTATCAATCCTGCACTGCGCTCTGGGCAGGCTTTGAGGATGTCGTTGTCTCAACCCCCAACGGCGCGCTGCTGCACTATTACAACAACACCATGTCCAAGGTTGGTGTCAGTCGTCTGCGCACAGCACCCGCCGACGAGATCCCGGAAACCTCAAGCTATGTGTAAGTAGCACACGGCTGCACATCTGTAATTATTGATCATCCTGCTAACAACATTTACAGTGCGCTCGCGCCCTTGACATACGCGGACAATTCATCCATCCTAGCCGCCTTCGACACCAACGACAACATCTTCTTCCCGGTCGTGTGCACATACGCGGGCGACCAAGGCGCTAAGATCTACCTTGTCAACGAGGACATCGAAGCTGGCATCAACCTGCTCAAGTCTTCTGATTTGGTCTACAGCGTGACCAACGGTCAAGTCCAAGACTGCCAAGTCCTATTCCTTGGCATCAGCGAGCGTCCAGATGACACCTGGTCTGGGTACGACCCTGATGTTAGCGCGGCTTATGAAGCTGAGCCACTGCTTCTGGAGTTCAACGATACCATGTTGGATAGCGAGGGGGAGATCGAGGAGGAATTGCTTCTTGGTTGGGACGATGAAGAGCTTGACTTCGAAGATGTGTGGGACGACGAGTACTGGGTGGATCTCATAGATGAGCTTCTGCCTGAAGATGACAACTCGACAATCGCGCTGAGGAAGTAGCGGAGTTGGATAGGCTGTTGTATTCGTGGAGGACGTTGATGATGGTGTTGGTAGGCGCAAGCCTGATGTAATGTGGTTGAAAATATCTGAATTAGAAAGATCATTCGGGGTACCGTCCCCACTGATGTCTCGAAGCGAGCATGTTTCACGCCGTCCGGCAAATTGTCAGTCATCGCTTGTCTAAATTTGCATTGCGCTGCATCATGCTGACTTCTGCCGGTCTACGCGAGAACGGTCTGTGGCTACAACGGTGTTGCAGATACGCGGTCGATTGGCTCCAGGGATGTGTTTTGCCGATGTTTCGAGACGTGCCTCCCTCGCGAGTTCGTACTGTATGATCGAAGCTGCGAGGAAACCCTTGCTTACTTTGCTGGATTGAACGGCACAGTAAATGAGTGGTTGATCTAAACCGATAAGATAGAGTATGCTACATACATCTATTCCCTGCTACTCGGGCGTTGGGGCCTGGCTGACCCTTCTTGTGCTGGACGATACAACCGTCGCCATCGAGTCAGCATTCTTTGGAGCAATCGGATCTGCCACCGCGACATCACATCCGCCCCTTGTCATTCGTGAGCGGTGTTTTGTCTGGATTCGGTGAGATAGCATGCAGGCCAGTCGCACACGCGAGGCCATCACCCCCTACCCTCGTTGAAGAACTGCTAATGATCTGATAGGGCGATAGTATGCAGGAACAACGACAGGGGACCAACCGTTCCGTGCCATCGGTAGGCTACCGGCTATTGGCGACCATTGCATGCACTCATCGCCGGCCACTTCCGCCTGCTCTGTGAATATGTCCAGGGAACTCGAGTTCAGGAGAGGAGATGGAGGTGCAAGACGATTAAAGAATGAAGTGCACGGAAGCCAAGCACTCCTGACCTTGATGCTGAGAATTGCCAATTCGCCGAAAGCGTGACAATCGCGCATATCCTGCGGGTGGTGCTTCTCAGAGTTAGAGCCAGGAAGCATCTCGGGACGAGCTAGGCTCCGTTAGGTGCCCTGCTAAGAGAAGCATAGCTCGGAGGAGTGATAACGGCGTGGCTGATACTCACGTAATTCTCGAGACAGTCTTGCGATAGCTAGCCAGACTTTCAAGTGATGGCGAGCGAAAGCAAAGTAGGAGTCGATAACCTCCCACATATTCTCGAGTCGTGTCCAGGCACCTTCGCAAGGCTGTGGGACCTCCAAAGTGATAACAGCGGGATGCAGTGAGCTGCCAAAGACATTTATGCGGCAATCTAATTGGGTAGAAGCCCTCTAAAGCAATGCCGGGACTGGCTAATCAGAATCACCATTCTGCTGACGGCGCCCGTAAGCACGACGGAGAGACAACGGCAGAGCAGCGCAAAGTTCGACTCGACCAGCAGGTTCTCCGCAATGAACGGACGGCGATGGTATCAGTGAGCATTACACCATGGCAAAAGTAGGTGTATTCCAAGCTCGGCCAGCAGTGATAGATATGAGGTCGATGTGACACAAAAGAATGGTACAAAACGGCCTTCGGGCGGCAGTGGGATACGTCAGGGGCCCGGAGAAAAGCAACGTGCGTGCCTTCCCGTTAGGCTGGTGGCTTGAAGACGCAAGGCAGGTACGCACGGGCTGCGCTTTCCGCGGACGCGGCTTGGCGCACCTCGGCCAAACCTCGAGCATCCTGGACTCCGCAGTGTATTCGTCTGCGGCAGTAAGACGTGGATTTACTTTTGGCGCGTCTCTGGGGTCAGACGCAGATGCGGCCTAGGACGAGAGGAGGTGTTGCCACAAAAGCACCATGACGCCTGATATTGGCATCGACGCATGTGCAATTGCCTCCGCTGCCCGCTTTCCTACCCTTTCACCCCACGCATCCGCGCTATCAAAAGCTTTGGCTGCGCGGCCTCGACACGCCGCACGCAGTGACATGCTCGCTATATTCTGAACAATACCAGGATCACTCTTCTCGTGTAACTGTCTCTTGAGCTCCACGCTGCTCACACCGGTGCTCACAGCCTCCACCGTCTTACAACCCGCTGGAGAGCCGCCAATGGTTGCGGCAGCGGACTGCTAGTGCTTTAAGAAGGAGACACACGACGTGCATACGCAATGTCGGCCGGGTAAGCTAAATCGCCATATCGCATGCGCGCGCCTGTGGTCGCTTCCATGTGCTCTGAACATGTCACTGACGTCGATGAAGATCAATGCGAGAGACCGTCAAGGCGCTCAACACCACATTCTCCGCGCCTTCCGTGTCCTGCCCACTGCCCGACGAGCTCTGCGCGACCATCGAGAGCTTCCTAGAGCGCTATGACAACATCGACGACCACGACTCGCAGCGCTTCCACGAAGACCTCCACACGCTCTACCAACGGCATGTCGCGGGATCCCCAGAGAAGCATGGCGCCTTCCTCGCCGTCTTGCGCTTGGTACGACCGGCCGTGACTGGCGAAGCTCGCCTGACCACGTGGTGGAACCTGGCAGTGAAGCCCACGATAGACGGCATAGGGCACAAGCGGCAGGAGATCGAGGACGCGCGGGAGTTTCTGCAGAGCATATTGGTCTACGACGCGGAAGCCGACAAGGATGGAGAGCATGCGCGCTTGTCCAGTCTCTTCACCAAGAGGGTGCTGGACGCCTACCTCGCAAGGACCAATGTGCCAAGCTCACCCGAGGACACCATCTCTCCCGAGAACGAGTTTGTCTCTTCGGAACTAGAGTCCGTCCTGGTGACGTTTGGGCGCAAGATGCCAAAGGTAACAATATAATCACACGCCCCAGCGACAGCTGCTGACAGATCCAGGCTCTACTTATTGCCCTCGACGACCTTTTTGTCCAAAAGCAGTATCGCATACAGGCTCTGAACCTGCTGAGTGCCTTCGTCCGTCTGCAGCCGCCACATCTTCATCTAGTACTCCAAACTTCGCTCATCCAGCATCTGGAGAAGTGCCTCCTCATCGACGCATCCTCGACCGTCATCGAACTTGCCCTAGTGGTATTGATCATGTTCTTGCCACACATTTGCGGCTCTCTGACGTCGGATCATCATCTCGCTAAGATGTTCCTGATCTACTCCAGGGTGCTCTGCTGGGACAGGCTTGGGAATACCGACGACTCGAGGTTATCAGAAGACAACACGAACGACCAGGAGGATGAGAGCGAATCAGAGTCGGACGCGGAGACGGGAGAGGTCGAGCAAGCATGGGAACCAGTGCATCAATCCATGGAGTACCCCGACTCCTCGCCGCCTACGCTCATGCACTACTTTACCTTCTTGTATGGCTTGTTCCCCTTGAACTTCATGAGCTTTGTTCGCAAACCTAGGAAGTATCTCAAATCTCTCAACTTTCCGGGCGCTCGCGACTTTGACCTGGACCAAGACCTGATCCACAGCCGGACCGAGCCCTACCGACGGGTCCATCTGTTGCACCCTAACATGTTCAGCACTACAGTCGAGGAGGAGCTACACGAAAACAGGTGGCTCAAGAGCGATCCTGCCGATGTTGTGACTGAATGCATGGACCTTTGTGTGGCCGTAAGCTCGACGTTGGAAGATCCCGGCCCACCTCCGAACGCAGCATTACCTCCAATACCTGTTCCACCCATCCCAGAAACACCCGTGCAACTCAGCTTGGACGATGATGGTACTACTGCTAACGATTCGAATGCAAGCTGGAGAAACACCCAGTCCACAGTGTTCGTGTCGCCAAGCGAGGGACCTGATGCGCCTCAAACATTCGAAATACCCCCTCGATCAAAGTCGACAAAATCAATGAAGTCAGGCAAGTCTTCGCCGCTGCTCAAAGCCCGCGATACGATGGATTCGCCGACACTGCCACCCGCGAAGGACGCTAAGAAACACACTTTGCTTGGTGCGCCGTCAACTCCGCAAGGCTTCGTCGCCAAGAAACCTAGCCTGGATGACTTCGTACAATCCGTAACGGCATCGAATTCACCCACGACCACCGACTTTCGTGGTCAGACTATGGCGTCACTTCAACGAGAGATTATGTTGCTCCGCAATGATTTGAACTTTGAGCGATATCTCAAGCTACAGCATTTGACCCACATCGGTCAGCTGCAGCGCAAGCATATGAAGGAAGCGACCGCAGAAGCCGAAACTCAGAACTTGATCAACAGCAACAAGACACTGAAAGCCAGACTAGCTAAGGCTAACGAGCTGTATGCTCAGCTTAAGAAAGAGACGCTCACGAGCCGGAACCAGTCGAAGAAGTGGGAGAGTGATTTGAGTGCGAGAGTGCGCAATTACCGAGAAAGCGAGAAGACGTGGCATAGCGAGGAAGACGGTCTCCGGTACAAGTTACAGAGAACACAGTCGGACTATGAACATTTGAAAGAGATTGTGGAAAAGGCGGAAGCCGAGCAGATCAAAGCACAACAGAGGACGCGAGCTCTCGAATACGAACTGGAGGACTACGGCAACGTGCGGCGCGAGCTTGAAGCTGCACAGGATAAGATCTTGACGCTTGAAGATCAGCGAAAAGAGTTGCACGCGCTCATGCAAGAGCGAAACGATCTGCGCAATGATCTCGAGATATCCAATATGCGCCTCAACAGTCGCGAGTTAGAGCGCGAGCGTGCTATCAAGGCCTATGAGCGACGCATAATGGAACTTGAAACGCGCTTGCAAATGGCTGAGAGAAGCACTGGTAAGCCTGGCCAGCTTCCCTCTTCTGTTCAGCAGATGCTTGATTCGGCACTTGCAGCCAGCCACGCCAAGATGCTACAGCTCAAGAAGACACATTACCACTTGCTAGAACAGCACACCGAATTGCAGATGAAGTATCACGACCTCGAGGCCGAACGACAGGCAGAGCAGGGTCGATACCAGAGCCAGGAGAGGTCTGGACACCTTGAATACGAGAAACAACGCCTTAGCCGCAATTCCAGCGTGAATATGCGCCAAGGACACCAGTACACCTCGAGGTATTTACCACCTCTAGCTACGGAATCGGTGCCCACTGAGGAGCGCGAACACTTCCAGGATTATCAATCGCCCAACTCGATGAACAGTCCAACCTCGAACCCATCACCGGCCCGTCCAGCTCGTCAAGAGTCCGTGCAGAGGCCTCAAAGATCTCAAACTACCCCTCTGCCGTATCCTGGTTTTGGTGGCGGCCTTGGACCGGACTTTTCCTCGGCGTACGAAGGTTCTCTGAATGCTCACTTCCAGGCCCATGCACAAAGCAGTGCACCACAATCAAGTGGCAAGAGTAGCTATTCTGTTGACACAGAAGGCAGCAATGGCAAAGACAAGAAGGACAAGGTCGATCCGAAATCGGAAGTGCGGTACTATGGCCGTGGTGAGTACCGTTTCACCATCGTGTAACGTCAGCACTAACAAGTAACAGGTGGCGCCCAAAATATCGGGAAGAAAAAGGACAAAGATCAAAAGAAGCCTGGATCCTCGAAGACTGGAGGCTTCCGCGGACTCAAGGGCATTATGTGAGAATGGATCTGTTTCATCTTCAGCCTGTTCGATCTCCACCCGAGGCTGCCCTAACTTCATTGGCGCTACACGCATCTCAACGTCACACCCAATCAAGGATGTCCGAAGCCTTTGCATTACTTTGCTTTCAATTCATGGAAGCACATGCGGGTCTTCGTGTAAGCACATGCAGGTGCTTCCAGTATCCCACGGGCACATAACGTCAGGATTTTCTACATTGTTGCAACGACCAGAAGAGCCTGGGTACCGAGAAGGATGTACACTTCATCATTTCCTTTCATCGTGTCATTCATCTCAGGCTTGCTTTCCTTTGTCATCAACCTCGCATCACGGAGTACGGTATCAAAAGCATAGACTTTTTAGATCTTGCTTAACGTGGAGGCAGTCTGTAAACAACCTACAATTGGCTACGTCGTTGGATAGCCCTTGCAGATTCAATCCTGCGCTACATATGTACTACACCTGCATTGGGAACTGCATGCAGAAGCAGCATTTTCCGAAACGCGAGTTCCAATTCGCCGTTATACCCTGGCACTACGCCTCGACCTGCACGCGAATTGCACTTATTTCTGACAACTCCAAATACTGCGCGCACTTTCATGCAACTGATAAACCCTGTCCCTGATGAGTCTCAACGTCTCTCTATCCTCACATTTCCTGGCTTATTCGCCCCTGCAACATCACATTCCCGCGGATGGCTGAACCAACCAGGACAAAATATGCTCCCTGAAACATCAACATCTGCCACAACAATCGCAAGTCACATCCGATCTTGCATCATGTTTGAGGCGAAGCTTTGGTGGCGTCTCATTTTGCTTTTTTTCTGGTCCGCAAAGCCCCTGGTCCCTGGATCTCGCTTCCGTATCGAGCGCCGTGCATATCCCACACTGCGTGAGCCTTGTTCGTTCCGCACTTGCGGTCGCGTGGGGCACGGTAGGAAGCGACGTGGGGTTGAGGCAGCGCATGCTGGAGGCTGCATGTTGCATATTTCGAAACTTCGTGGGGATTGATCAAGGCGGCTGCATGTTGAGGCGCGTCACACAAGCGCAGCTTGTTAGAGCTGACCGCATGTTTGCAGCATGAATAATGCTCACTATGCTCAACAATTGCGATATCGATCCGGTACCTCAGGAAAACTACTGCTGTGGGATTAACGACAATGGCAGAGACTTGTTTGTGGATTTTTTTTCGGGTGTTCACGCCTCAGGACATGTCCCCGATTCACTAACATCATTTTCTCCCGACATATTGTAGTCACCAGGATCAAACTGCAGTTGAGAAGTGCTTCATCCAGGAACTGAAAGCGAAACCAACCTCGGTGAACAAACCCTCAACTCATCAGCGTTTCCCTTGCACGTCTTTGACTTTTCCTCTCCTACCCGCACATCTAATCCCAACGCACCCCTCCAATACTTCCAACGCTGATCATCCACTCGTCCTCCCATCCATCCCCCGTGCCTCCAAGATAGCCAATTCCGTCACTCATGCCCAACGCGCACGTCCGTTGCTCACATCTCCTGAGGACCCTACGCCGATCCGTTGCTCACATCCCCTTCCCTACGCTGATCCGCCGATCAGTGGAAAATCACGACCGGTACAAAGGGGAAGCATGAACGGGTTACTCCCCACTTTTTCTCACGGGCCATCGAAGCGCACCGAAGATTCCTTACGCCAATAGAAACTTGTATATATTTTGTGAATACCTAATAACTACGCATGGCAGCGTCGTCTTAGCCACCAAACGCGGTGAACTCTTGCTATATAAATTATACTGTATTTGGGACAGGTTCGATGTGCTTCGATGGCCTGTGGGGAAACAAATGGAGAGTAATCCGTACATGTATCCCCCTTGTATCTGTCGCCGGCGGCCAAGATTTCTTGGCAGACTCTACTCCCTCGGCGCAGCGATCGCTATATGGCGATCAGTATAGGATGATCAGTATCAAAGACCGTGTGGGGTTATCAGATCATCGGGAGCGGAGTTGGGTGGGAGGGTTGGCGGCTTGGTGGTGACATCTTCGGTGCGAAGTGGATTGTAGGGAATTAAAGTTGAAGAGTGGAGCAAGTGCGGCCCATACGAATGAAATGAGGTGAATTTGCGCTTTGAGGGCTTTGGCGGCTGCGAGGCGGAAGGTTGCAGACGAGAGTGGGTGAGTGTTTGTGATATCGTGAAGATCGGCGAACAACTCACCAGTGGAAAATGGAGTTTGTCTTGGGCAACATGGTCAGTATGCGATTGACTGTGACGGCTGCACTTCTCGTTCAGAACGGGTTGGAGAAGTTTCGGACTGTTAATATTTCTCCTAGCGATGGCAGGATTGTGATGGATTTGGCCTTGCATCACTGAATGAGTCTGGCTAACGCTCCAGCAGCTTCGCACATTTGTAACGACGAGTAGTGTTGGACCTACTTCGTTGGTTTCAAGGTACGTTGCCCTGTTTAACAAGGGCTGAGGCGGTGACTACAGCAAACTAGCTATTACTGAACTGCGTATCGCCCTTCATGCCTGCATGGCACATTGCCATCATCGCAGTAACAATTGCACATCTAAACTTCTCTCCATCATTATTTCGCCATCTCAGCATATTCCGAGGTGCAATTTAGAAAGCTCCTCGTGGAGGTTGAATCACTCAGTGTCACGTCCCAGCTCAGGTGCCCCACCAGAGCATTCGACGACGCCTTTGGCTCCAGTGCCGCGCAGTATATATTCCAGCGCTACGCGGACAACTGACTCAACAGTGGCGACGACTGCAATGAGCTTATGCCCCAAAGATCCCCCTAGCGTGACCCAGCCCGGGATAGCGCACACCAACTGCAGTGTCTGGAGCGCTGGCAGCATGGTAAAGATGTGCAGCAGGCTGGATTCCACCACCAGAGGGACCTGGGTAAGCCAGGTGTTATTCTTGCCGATGAGGTAACACCGTATTAGATCATAGCTCACGTCGTCGAGAACGTGGCCGAGATGCATGCGGATTCGCACACGGCGGAGATTCGTGCAGGTCGGTAAGAGCGGGTGGATCATATTGTACATCCAGAAGGCGTCTGCATCGAGGTCAACATTAGTAATTTCGGCGCGGCCATCGGGGCCGATATCAAGCAGGAATTTGGCGTGGCTGGAGCCCTCGGAGCCCTGGATATGGAATTGGTTGTGTGCGAAGAAGTAGCTCCTTGCCTCCTTGCGCAGCTCGCGGTTGGCCCAGGACATGTTTCGTAGCTGTTTGACGGCTTCGCGCTGCTTCTTGACGGCCTGGCTCGGATGCGTAGTGGTATTTGACTCGGGGTCTTGAAGGACGTCCTTGACTGTGTGGTCACAGTGAACAGTGAGTTGATGGTGAGGATCTGAGAAGCCGCCATAGCATGCGACAATGGGTATGGTCTCCGTCAGCGCGTAGCTGTATATAATATTTCGAATCTCTCCAGGGATGTCAAAGATGGTGCGGCGCTTCGTGTCAATGACGTTTTCGATGTGCGGCTTCACATTGTGTTTGCGCTGCTCGACAAGCACATGAACAAACTCCCACTTCCGCGTCAGGCGGCTGACGTCGAGACCTTGACCGCGAGCTTTCTTGCGGAGCTGGGCAACGGTGAGGTGCTGTAATTGACTGTCTTTCAGGCGGTCTGAGATTGGCACTTGCGGCTTGCACACGATGATCGAGGGCATGTTGGAGCTACTGTCGTGATCGGGAGGATAGGGAGCCGCAATTGAGGAGTGATGTTGGTTGATGTTGTACGGCAAGAGCTGTTTGAAGTAAAGGTATCGTAGGTAGAAGCAAGAGAAACTTCATAGTGCGCCAATCAATCAGGCTTCCCTTCTTGGAGCTATTGCAAGCGAAAGATCAGAGTGAGTCACCCACCTTTTCGCATGAAATGTTCTAATGCACACGATCTAAAACAGCTTAGACTGCCATTGCGATTTCCACGAAGGCCAATCGCTCTTTCTTGCCGTACGCGCAGATTTCACCAGCATCGCTAGTTGAACTTGCACCTCCATACGGCCGACTCGTATCAAACTCGCAGCAGTTCTCATCCTCTACTCTGCTCAGACGTCAGTATACTACATCAATCTACAATGCAGACTATGACATCATAGCCAGAGGCTTTACAATCTTAGGTCTTGCAGCTTTGGCATCAGGCGACGCAGCAACCCCCCCTCTTGCCTCTTCTCATTTTGCATCAGCAAATGTTTCGCGTCCATCTGCAGTGAAGCTGGGTCTACCAGTTGGTGCTACCAGTGGCGGTCGGGTCATGGAGCCCGGACTCGTTCAACTGGCCACGGAATGGGATCTTGATCATCTCGCAACTGAGGAGCAGTTGAAAGCAAGCGGGATGTCGAGGTCGCTCGACGCACGGAAGTACGAGATTAGGGTAAGAGTGTGGTGAGAATCCACGAGTACAGGATCGAGGCGGACGACGTCATGATGCGGCTTGCTGAGAACTATGGAGAGCTCTACGATATATGAGCAACACGTGCGTGTCAACAAGGGCTTGATACAGGAAGCAGGGGTTCGCGCGGGCAGATCTAAGAGATAGAACCGGTCGGATCGTCGTGTTGGTGCACTGGGAGCAAATCATGAACACATGCAATTGGTGTTCCAGAAAAGCGTTGTCGATAAGACGTCGATGGTTGAAGGGGTTAGCTCAATTAGCGGCTTGGCGTTCCACGCGACTCATTCCCACCTGCATGCATATGGCGAATATCCCTATGGGACTTCTGAGCCCTTGAACCGTTGCGGAACATACAAGATGCCGCTGCACAAGTCGATGGTCTGGACATCAACATGCAATGGAACGAGAACAACCGCGTAGTCTAGCGTCCTTCGCGAAGAGGCGCGTCGCGTCGCGTCGCGCGTAGCGCGCCATGCTCCCAAAGGTCGCCTCTCATGGCGCCCCAAGCCAGGTAGGTAGGAAGCCACTGGTAGCCAACACCACATTCACAGAGACATAATTCCATGCTTGGAGGACCATCGACACATCGGCACACACGCTACACCGAGGGATCAACTTTCATGCCTAGTCAGGCACTTCAGGTTTCTAAACGTCGATGACACAACTCGGCACTTAGCCGCCCCACCTATCCTCAAACCGCACACTACGCAACCACCATGGCTGTCAAACATGTCTTTCGCAATCTTCTGCTATGCGAAACGGGCATGATAGCTTGGCAGTAGTCGTCTAACGGCCTCGTACTCCATCATGGACGTTTTCTCGCACTGTGATTCGCTGGGGCGAGGACACCTCAGGACTTGTCAAGGTTTAAGCATGATGGGATTACGAGGATCAGGATGATTGGGGGTTGTGGAAGGGCTTCAACAGGGCTGAGGTAGTGGCTGGGCATTGCGCGGTGGGCGCCGTGGGATGCGAAGACGCGTATATGGCCGGTCTGGTAGATGAGGTTAAGTGCATCACGAACTACTCTCCGGTACTGCTTTCCTTTCCGTCATTCTTTTTCATCCTAACCGTAGAACGGTCATTACAATAATCCTAAGTCTTTCTTCTTCAACTATACCGCTGTGCGGTCTTTACGCTTCCTGTCTTGCCTTCCAGACACCCTTCCATTGCGCTCAACAGTCGTCTATCATAATGAGATCTTCTATCTTATATTGTTTCGTTGGCACATTGACATTTGCTCTTCCCCAGCCACCAGTCAAGCCACCCAGGCTCCCAAATATCAATGGTATGATCACCTTTTCCTTCGTTACCGTCATGACTAACAGCAGCGTCAGCACGCCCGCTCCGCCGCGCCAATCAGATAATTCCAATCATTGTTGGTGGCCCGCAAGATACTTTCGTACCTAACTCTGTCGTTGCTGCCGTCGGCGACGTCTTGCAATTTCAATTCTCCAACGGCAACCACACGGTGACGCAATCCACAGCCGACACAGCGTGTACACCCTTGGAGAATGGCGTACACAGTGGCCACATTCCATTTCAAGATGGCCAAACAGACGTTGGTACGTTCAATATGCCGGTCACAAGCACAGAACCGATGTTCTTGTACTGTGCGACAGGCCCGCATTGTCAAGAGGGCCAGGTGATGGTAGTCAATGCAGTAAACGCGCAGCAAGTGGCGGATTATGCGAAGAAGAGCCAGGAGACGGCGAGTAGTACGGATGGAACGGATGTCAGGGGTGGAACAGTGGGGAAGATTGGACTGGATACGGCTGCGTACGCTCAATGACCCATTCCGCGCATTTGTTAGGCACTGACATCGAGCCCACAGTTTTACACCTGCACCGGTAGAAGACGCGGCAGCAGCCCCACCTCCGCCTCCAGCAGCAGCTGAGGCCTCGGCACCAGCTGAAGCTGCGCCGCCTGCTGAGGTGCCGGCCCGTATTTGAGAGGAAGTTTTGGGACTCGATGCAGGATCACGTCGATTTGGGAAGGCATTGATCGACGTTCAAAGGAACGAACAAGGAACGCACACTAGCCCGTGCAGCACGCATATTCATGTTCTGTCAGTGGAGCAGTGATGTGGTAGCATTGATTGGTAGCCGGTCCTTTGGACGTCGTCACGCCAAATAATATATCGCGTGAAAGAAAGATCACCGTACATACTCTTCTACTCAAATATAGGTTTTCGACCACTGTTAGCGCCTGAAATCGACGCAAAAAGAGGTTACTGGCGATGCGTAGACAGAAGGCGGTGCAGACACTAAACGATATACGCAAAATGCAAAAAGGTGGTTTCTAAAGCCTTAGGAGCACTCTCCAGGGACTCTTCGAAACCGGGCACCACCGTAATCGAACTACGCTATATGATCTTAGGAGTTCTCTCCAGGGATCGCGAGTGCTCGACGCGGATGATGGAAGATTTGAACATTTTACGATATATATAGTAATACTCAAGTAGCATGTAGTCAGTCTGATTGTTGCAGTTAGCTGTTCAGGTGGGTTGGACTGTTGCTAGGCTTGTTTGTGTGTGGGGAACGTGCGCTCCAGTGAGAGCTGTGGTGAAGGCGGAGGTGAGTGACCATGAACGCGCCCTTCGCATGTGACGCGCAAACACATATTGCATGCTCCAGAGTGCCCGCGACAGGTAACAACTCGGTTACATGTGCAATCCACAACCTAAAAGCCCAGCCTGCGGCACGTCATGTATCAATCACCAAATCTATACTGCGTCTATGCCTCATGTAGTCATGCACGCGTCTTAAGCCAACAGCGCAATTCCGAGGAAGTAGAGGGGTGTTTTGCTTGTAGCTCTGATGAGTAGTGTGGATGTCTGTTATGCACTGGAATAACCATCATTGCACTACACTCCAAAGCCTCCTAGCTCACTTCACTTCCTCCAATGTTTCTTGAGACCCGGCCAAGCACTCTTCAATTCCTCCTCCACATGCTTAGCCCAATCTTCATTCACTCTCTTCGCCATCCCGACCAAGCGCTGGACAATCCTCGCACTCTTCTTGACCTTGATACCCGGCGCATCACCCGCCTCATCGCCGCCTTCATAACCGCCATCCTCGGCTTCACCGCCGCTCGCAGCCACAGCCACAGTCACAACCAAGGTGCCCATTCCTTCACCAACCAAGCAACAGCTCACCTGCAGCGAGCGGAACCACGTCTTTTTCGTCGTCACCACCCCATCCGATACTCCGGTAACCGCAAAGAAGAACTGGCACAGCGTCTGGACTTTGACGAGCTGCGGGCACTCGATGTCCTCCGCGAGGTACGTCCAAAGCGCGACGAGCTGGATCCTGCCATTATCTGTGCGCGACAATCTGAGTCCGCCACGGGTGTAGAACTGGATGGCGCCATCTGAGGTCATGCACGCCAGGACCTTGCATATGCCTGCCGGCTCGACGTTGATGTAGCCCACGAAGAGCGCCTTGTCATAGAAGCCGGCTACGCTCACGTCTTCCCAGACGAGCTCGGAGGGGCCGAGCAGGGCGTCGTATTCGTCGGGCATCTGCATTTGTGCGATGCTGATGATGTGGAGAGTGGTGTAGTTGCCCGTGGGCGCGTTCTTGAAGTTGATCGACATTCTTGAAGTGCTTTGACGCCGTCTGATAGGCGTAAAGTGTTTGGATCAGGTGTCGTAAACGTGGTGTAGATAGACAGGTCTGCGGGTGTTGTTTTTGAGCTGGCGATTTTTTTGTGTCGCGCTCCTTCACCTCACTTTCACCAAGTAATTTTGTGGCCATTGTGGGAACCGAAATGAAAGCGACGTGTATTGGTGAAAGGGAGAACTTGGCTGTCTAAGACAGAATAGATCTGAAGAACGGAAAGGATACCTAGCAGTGTAAAGCAGAAACTCGATTCCGGAGGTTATGTTGCGATTTAGTAGAGACTAAGAACCCACATGTAGCAAGATTGAGGAGTAGGGGAAGACTAAGAGGAAGTTATCTTAAAGTATTGCTGGTATCCGGTCACGGAATAAGCTGCAGCACACTTCAATCTTGGTTGGACAAGTAGTCGTTTGAAGTGACGCGGCGAACAGAAGCCAAGCGATCGTCTGCGTTTGTGCCATTGAGGTAAATGGTCTCACAGCTTGAGCCGTGCTGTAGGACACGGAATAACTACTGGCGAGCTGCTCCGGTACTAATGTAGGGCGAATGCATGTTGCTGTCGAACTCGATATGGCTACACTGCTTGTTTCTTCCATGTCATGTCGTTGTATATGCACATATTCAGTCCGGGAACTTATTGCACGTCGCGGCGTCGAGACCTCCAAGAGTCATGAGCATATACAGGTCGAATAAAGAGCAAGAACCGGAATTGTTCACATACATCTACAGCATCGCCCATCGCAAGTTTCATGGCTCTTCTGACTAGATCAATGCGTTGAAATCTTGTAGCCACTTGGAATGAAGTGGGGAATTGCGGGGTCGTGAATCAGCCTCACTCCAAATTGGTTAGCGGCCGAGGTACCAATGACGATGGTTCCTTGCAGGACCAGGCGGACAGGGGTAGGCGCGTCGATCATCATCCGTACGTCATACTTCGCATGCAAACAGAACCCAGGTCTAAAACGAATAGTTTTCATAAAGCCACGTTCCCCAGCTCTTGATTTCTGTACTTCAAATTCAGAACTCCAATCATACCCCAATTGCATCATTCTCCTTACATTCAATCAATTGATACCTGAAACACCATCACATTGACAACACGATGCTCTCGAGACAAGCAATTCAGAATGCGCGCTTCGCAGCACGCAGCGCTGGTCGCCCAGCAGTAAGAGCAGCGAAACCTCAATTCCGCGCTCAACAGGCCCGATTCGAGACTACAGCTTCTGGCGCAGCGGCTTCTGGTAACTCAGGCGCGGGCTCACATGCAGCAATTGGTGCCGTCTCGGGCGCTGCTGCTGCCCTCACCGTCGGCTACATCTTCTACCGGACATCAGGTGCCCGCGATGTCGTTATGGCCACCAAGACGACCAAGGACTACGTCAACTCCGCCACCAAGAAGATCAAGGAGACCACACCCGAACCCAACGAGGCCCTCCAATGGCTACGGAATGCTGCACAGAGCTATGCCGCATTCATCCCGGGCGCCAAGGGCTACGTTGACTCTGCCTTCGATGATCTCGACTCTATCCGCGAGAAGCATGGCGACGAGGTCGATAAGATCGTTCGCGAAGCTTACGATGAGATGCGCAACGTCCTCGGCAATGGCGACGTCAGCCTCGTGACCGCACATCGCACGTGGGAGGTCATCACCAAGCACATGAGCCGCATTGCTGATCTCGCTGGCGACTCGGCACAGCAAATTATGGACAACCATCCCGCGCTGAAGGAGAAGGTCGGTGGCAACTGGGACAAGCTCAAGGAGTACGGCGACAAGTACGGCCCTGAGGCCAAGAAGGAGGTCGACAGGACATGGAAGCAAATCGGCGACGTCGTCAAGACCGGCTTCAGCCCCGCAAATATTGAGAAGGTCAAGAGCATCGTGCAAGAGAAGGTCGACAAGCTCAAGAAGCTCGGCGACGAGGCCTGGGACAAGGGCATGGAGCAAGCCAAGCCTTACCTCGACAAGAACCCTAAGATCAAGGAGCTCGTTGAGCAAAACGCCGACGCACTCAAGGGTGGTGACGTCCAGCAGCTCTACAACCGCATCAAGAAGGCCGTCGAGAATGGCGACACCGGCGATCTCGAGAGCTACGTCAAGAGCGCCGCAGACAAGGCCAAGGACTCTGGCTTCGGCGGTCTGGACCAATATCTCAACAAGATTCCTGGTGGTGACCAGATCATTCCCAAGCTTGGACAATTGCAGGAAGCTGCATCGAAGCATGGCGACGAGGCGCAGAAGATTATGAAGGATGCGATTGCGGAGATTAGCGAGATCTTGAAGAAGAAGGGCGACGAGGCGTCGAAGTTGGCTGAGAAGGCCAAGGAGGACTCGAAGAAATGAGGAGAGGAAAGTGTGACACGATAGGAATGTAAAGTAGTGCATTTACCGGCGTTAGCATGGCTAGCATTGATGAACTGAATCAAAAGTCTGCCAAATCCATTTCATCTCACTGATCTACCTCAATACATGAGGTCAGCCTCTCTCATCTTGTTTCTTCTGGAGTTTCCTAGTTTCCCAATGTTCCTCTCCCGCCCTGCCCAAATCGTTAAGCCGCGAATTTCGCTCTTGCAGGAACACAGTGGCCCCAGTTCCCACCCAGACTACTAAACTCCTTCTCCTACTCCTCCCTCAACTCCCTCAACGCCTTGGGATCGACCGGATGGACCCTGGCAGCCAACTGCAACGCCATCTCAAACAATTCCTTCTTCCTGTCGCGCAGCTCCTCGATGGGGCTGGGATACACCGGCCCCATACTACCCCGGCCGAAAGGAGGAATGTTGGGAGTAGCGTTTGGGTCGGGAAGCTCAGGCCGGCGATGGTTCGAGCTACGCCCGCGACCGCGGTTGACACCGTCCAGGCAACCCCAGCCGGAGGGACGATTGTCAGTAGTGTGGGATGGGTCGGGGGAGGGAATCGATATCATATCAACATTCATTATAAACTCCAACCGCCGGCATTGTTGTTATACTGTTCTAGTCACGATTTGACATGCTCAGAAACAAGACCCAAGAACTCTTAGAATTGTGGAATTCGTTTTCGTAAGTACTTCTCGTCATGTCGAACAAAAGCGACGCGAGCATTGCTATATACACAGTGTAAGAATTTGCAAACTTACAAAAGAATGTCAAACGAAACAAGGAGAAAGAAATGTCTATAGTGGTTTCGTAAAACATGAAAGTGACAGGTGCGTCACCAGGAAAATGACTGTTGCAAAGGTCTCGGCTCGTTGCTCCGCGCTTTGCGAATGGATGCGAAGATCGAAAGAAGCTGGGCTGCTTCAACACCTCCGTTCTCCTGCCAAAAGGTCGAGGCTGAAGTCTGCTGCATGGACAGCTCATAGCAGGTATCGAGCAGCGCATTGGTGGTCTCGGGTGACTCCCGAATTCGCAATTTCATTGCAATAGCCATTGCAAGAAATACATGGAACCGCGCCATGGGGATCGACACCGACATTTCGGTCGATGAAGTTGCTCGTTGCGGGTTTGGGTATACATTCTCGCAAAGGCGCGCAAAGAGCTGCGGCGAGATATTGTACGCTGGGTACTGCAACGACTCAAGGTACTGCACGAATTCGGTGGTGAGCGTTTCTGCTTCAAACCGACTAGGGAGTGGAGTCGTGGCAAGAGCGCGGCTGCGATCCGTAAAACTCGAGCGTGAAGAACCTGGCGTCGGACTTTCGGCGTGACTTGCGGCAAAGATTCCCTGTCGTGGCAGGCGCGGAACCGGTGCGAGTGGTAGCAGATCGTCTTCGACTTCGGGAATCGGGGACATTGCATTCTCATCGCTGTCGGCCGACAAGGATGTGGCAGAAGTTCGTCTCGAGTGACCTCTGCTGCTCCCTGTTTCAGGCTTCAGCTGGCTCGAGCTTGCCTGGGCCATGAATTCCCAGGACGGTGCAGTATGCGGCTGCATGGGAGATGCGAACGATTTGTTGTCGGACAAATGCTGGGAGATGGATGCAAATTGCGCCGGGGCGCTCGTGGGCGGCATATCAGGAGACGAGGCTCGGGTGGTACCTGACCAGAATGAAGGTACGTCTGAATTCGGCGATGCCACATTTGGGACATGCTCACATTGATCGATAGAGATACTAGGCAGGCTGCCCCCAGCAGAAAAACTCCCAAGATCCAGGTCGTCTGCAGTGAAGGTCGCAGGGATGGTCGTGTCAAGGTTTAAGTGTGGTGGGGGAGTTTGCCAGTCGAATGAAGTAGGTGTTGCGGCCAGGACACTTTGGTCAATGGACTCCATACCATGCATTGGCGCGTTGACGTGGGCTGCCAGCTGTGCTTCTAACTGGTGTATTCGTCCTTCCAGAGCCTCTCTATGTTCCCTGCACATGGGTCAGCGATGCCCAACGACGACCGCGAGACATGCAGCCGAGCTTGCGATGACTGACGATGCCACCACTTCCCGTGGCTTTTGTGTTCTCACACATTGTAACGAGAAGCGCTTACAGGTTGCGCAAGGTGTTTCCCCATCGCATCTGATTTTGCGCCGGCGGCATCTTTCGCATGCGTTGGACACTGACTTCCTCCTTGGCTGCCAATCTTTGACAGCAGTTGGAGAGAAGCGACTTGGACCTTCGCCAGCTGGAAGAGTAGCTGCAAGAATTAGCAATTATACTGTTCAAGTAGCAGCCAAGACAAACTGAAGGGACACATTGTGTAATTGCTTGACGCAGATTCCGCTCCGGATAGTGATGCTGCCGAGAAGACGCGCACTTCAACAGGCAATGAGCCCGTAGATATCACCAGACAGAAGCGCCAGGACGGAGAGAAGGACGGAGGCCCAGATTTGTGTTTGTTTTACAACCCGTCTATCATTGCAATGACAGACTGTAGAAGGTGACTAATCGTGTGCGCCTGCCGTGAAAGCGTCGCTGGGATTGAGCGCGATACAGATCTCAGACGCCCCGAGCCTCACCACTCAGCTGCGACGCACAGCATTGCGCCCACGGCGAATACGCGAATCTTTGCGACAACTGGGTCATGCGTTTCGTGTCAACCTGCCGTCCGTGGATGGAAGTTCTGGAAGAATGCGCCTTGCAGCAATGGCGCGCGGAGAGCGGCCTCCACTCCGCTCGTGCAGCAAAGCGTGCACTGCCTCGCCGCATCGGCGGCAGATCTCACGCACATGGGAGAGGGCGGAGAACAGCGGGGACGTCGGAGGTTGTGTCGCACCGTTTCCTTAACCGCTGTCTGTTATACCCCGTGACCGCCATTGGATATAATGCGTAAGGATGCCGGTGGTGAAGGTTTGGTGTGTCGACCTCTCACGCTGGCGCGTCGCGAAGTTGTCACGCTGGCCTGAGGCATCGGGCAACGCACGGCAAACCACCTTTCGCCCAATGACTGCCAGGGCATCACAGACCATCACGACTCAGAGGTTGCATCGAACCGCGAGAATGGCCTTATCGAGGACGCCTTGGGGATTTGATGGAAGCTGCGACTTGACCCAGCGACAAGGAGGCGCCCATGTACGCGTCCCCGGTAATGTCAGGTGGATGTATTTGCTTCACGCAAGTGGGACGCGTATCAAAGATCGAGAAACAGCAATATGCCTTACTACAATGCTAACGTCAGTTATGTACTAGGGAAATAACGCATCTCGGAATTTCAGACACGACACAGCGGGCCATGAGTCGACTGCACGCCAACAATGCCATTACCGCTGATAACCATTCCTCGCTCGCTACACCATGGTGGACGTAGAAGAGACCTGTTTTATCCACTTGCTTCTCAGTCTTCAAGACCCTGGGGTAGTTGTATTACCCGAACGCGTTCTGCCGATCGGGCTCAGCAACGTCAGCCCCCATTGCCACAGCTTCCACCAGCTGGAGAGACCTTTCGAAAGGGTTCAAAACGTCATTGTTGAGCTGCTCAACGGCAGCCTCCTAACTGTCAGCCGTCTGATCGAGCACAAGATTGATGGCAGGAGTCATACTCTCCTCATTACGGAAAGCTGGGTTGAAGGGCTGAGATCCTTTGCTTCTGTTCGGCTGCGACCTGATCGGAGCCAAGACCACATGACGGATGAGTGGCTATCACTGGTAGAGTAGCCTCAATACGCCAACGGTTAGGCAAACTTCAACAACAGCAGTTACGCCCTACTTATCGGCAGCCTGGTACAGTTCGAAGCCCTGAACACTGGCATCGAACTTGAACACTGGGCAGAACTTTAAACTAACAGAGCCAAGGGCAGCAGATCTAACTACTGTTGAACACGCCAGCCATGAAAATATGAAGCTTTCAGACGATCGCATCAAAACAGTGTACACTATAGCTTGCTCTTGACGCCAAACTGATCTGGCCTCCACATCTCGTTCAACAACCGACTCGCGTTGACCATTTCCGGTCTGCATTGGTCAAGCGACGTTATACCGAGCAAGCGCATGCCGGTCTGCAGCTCTTCGGCAAGGACTGTGGTATGTTAGCTGGGCTCTCAACCAAAGCGAAGTTAAATTTCCACTTACTATCAACGCATCGCTCGACGCCCTTTTTTCCGTACGCACCAAGTGCGTACAAGAAAGGCCTCCCAACCCCAACTGCGGTAGCACCAAGACACAACGCCTTCAAGACATCATTTCCATCTCTCAGCCCTCCATCCAAGAACACCTCCAGCTTCTTAAGCACGTCCGGACAATATGTTCGAATTTCACACAGCGTCATCAGCGCGCTTGGCGCAGTGTGCAATTGTCGTCCTCCGTGGTTGCTGAGCAAGATGCCATCGCAGCCGTATTCCATCGCCAGCTTTGCGTCTTCCGCACATTGAATGCCCTTCAGGACAATCGGGCCCTCCCACTCTTTCCGGATCCATGCTAAATCCTCCCACGTCGTGTGCGGACTCAGCTGGCCTTGCACCACTCGCCCGCCCATTGCAGGTGCAAAAGCGTTCTCATTTCCAACTTCCCACGACGAAGCGCTTTCTTCCTCAATGCCAACCGCTAGTGCTTCTTCGGCCTGCAGGTAGCGATCCGCAGTCCTTTTGCCGAGCACGGGCGTGTCGACTGTAATCCACAGTCCCTTGTAACCACACCGTTTGACAATGTGCATCAGCTCAATCGCTTTCTTGCGGTCCACGGGCATGTAGTACTGGTAAAACAAGCGTGTCGGACTCGCGCCTTTCATCCTCTCCATCTCTTCGACATAACTCTGCATGATCTGCTGGCTCGACCTCGTGCTCGCGGTGCTGACAACGGCATGAATACCTTTTCTCACGGCGCCCTTGTACATCTCTACTTCTGCGCCTTCATGGATCGCGCCCATTGTACCCATGGGCGAGATGTAGAACGGATATGGCGACTCGTGGCCGAATATCTTGTGACGTGTGTCAACATCGCCAACATTGCGCATAACGCGCGGGCGGAAGCTGACACGGCCCCAGTCGTCGAGATTGTCTTTGAGCGAGAGTCCCGTGTTTGCAGCGGTGGAGGCGTAGATGAAGGACTTGTGTGGCATCACAGCTTTTGCTGCTTGCTCGAAGTCCGTGGCCGACACGCACATGGAGACGTGTGGGACTTCAGTCGCATTGTCGGTCTCGGAAGCTTTCTTTGCTTTTTCATCTTTGACCTGGCGCAGTTGGCCAAAGGTGCTGGGGTTGACTGGTCCAAGAAGAGCATCGGATGGGAGGTAGTCTCTTAGGTAATCCAATGGATGGTACTTCTTGAACTCCTCTGTCGCGTCCTAGATGAGCTTTAGTACTCCCGTGTATACTCTTGACATAGCTGGTGTCTTACGGTTCCGGCATTTCTCAATATGATAGGCGCGCCGCCCGGATGCTCGCCGAGGAAGCTCGTCACATCGTACGCTTTCGAGTCAAGCACAATCCAACACGATTTCTTGCTGTTGTGCTTTGCAACTTCTGCTCCATCAATATTGCCCATCGCCTGAGGCCAGAAATATGCTGAGTGTGATGGCGATGCGTGTACCAACCATTGTGGAGGTATATGAGGGGTGTCGGGAATAACGGTAACAAGGATAGCCTCGGCGAGAACGCCGGCGGTAATTCGCGAGTCGGGCGCGGCGCCGGTGGAGGCATGATAGGTAACTAGAACCTCGACACGACACCCTAAATGTGGTATTCTCTGCCAGAGGAAGACTCCGCCGCTGACCTGCTCAACGAGTCCTGGCGATTATTCTATAGGCTATCTGACTCTCTCCAGTCTCTTGTCTTTCCTAGAGCGCCATTACCGGTTGAGAGCCAGCTCACCTGGGCAGCCATCTTATACAAACGAGCCCTGCGAGACTCCCGAATCAACAACTTTTTACTATCACAACAGGAGGTTCCCATGCATCAGATGGGAGATACGACGCATACGCCTCATAGCTCGGACTTTAACATGACCGTTCCGGTGCCAGCCTGAATCAAGTGGAAGTATGCTTCGGGGGAGCCGAGCCTCAGATTATGTTCGACACCCTGCTTCCGTCCTATGCCTTGCCCGAAACCAAGTGGTTCGGTCATAAGTATTCACCACGGCATCGCAAGCCAAACAAGCGCGCTGAGACGGACAAGCATGGCGTGCAATACTACGAAACAGATGAGGAGTGGATCATTTGAGATGCTGTGATTGAAAACCCAAAGGATTAAAACCACTGTTCAAAGGGACGTGACATGGTAGGAAATACGGATATGAGGAATTGCGCCTTTCGGTACACTTTTTGAATTTTGGTCTCGTGGCTACACATGTACTGCTTTCTTAGCTTCGAGTGCCTCTGCTTGCTTGATCACGTTTGCTTGAGGCCTCCTTCAGAATCCTTCGGGCCAGCTACGTCACTCATCTTTCTACCGGCTTCTGCCTCTACACCAAAGGCGTTCCTCTGGCCGTATCAAAACATCTTTCTTGAAGTCAGGCATTTCTCTCAAGCCTTTTTCTCTTCTGCTCCACCTCCCTCCTTCGCAGCCTCCGAACGGCTCATCTCGGGCTCTCCTCCAGCCCTGAATTTGTCCCTGTTTTCAAGCCATCCACCAACAGGCGTGCCTTTGCGCTCATCCTTGCGCGGGAACATGTGTGTGTTGTACTGCTGCAACTGGTGTCTCATCGGGCTTGCAGTGCGCACTGGGTCAGCGACCGGCATTGGCGGGACCAAATCTTCGGCCGAGCTCTCTCGAGAGATACCACCGAGTGCGGCGCGGATGTTCTCTTTTGACACTATGCGCAGCATTTCGTGATCTCCCTCCGAACCAATGACGTGTCGCGAGCGCGCGTGCGAGATCTTGCCTGGGGCGCGAGCCGGAGGATAGCGCTCGGGAGACTTCGCAGGAATGGGAGGAGGTGCATCCTCGTCGTCGGAGTCGAAACCGGGCCACGCGGTGGCTGTGGGGCGTGAAGTGCCAGGTGCAGCAGTTGCTTTAGGCTCAGATACTGTTGGTCCTGGCCATGCAACGGGCTCATGAGAAGCTTCCGTCGGCTGAACGGGCATATCGATGGGCTTGGGAGGAGCCACTGCTGGCCGAACCGGCAGGGCGATGGTTTGAGCAGGAACCAGCATATGCTGATCCGGCTCGGCCACTTGCTGCGAAGAAGGACCTGCTTTTGGCGGAGCCCTAAACTTGGCTGGGCTGTTGCAGTTTTTGTCTGCTGAAGCGACACGAGTTCCCCCATACGGAATTGGAGTAATAGGAGCGGGCAGTCGAGTTGCCGGCGTCTTCGCACGTGCTGGTGGAGGACTGCGTGCCGCTTCCAGGCGCTGATTGTGGAGGTCTGTCAGAGAGATCTCCTCCTGATATCCAGTGCCTTCGTAGCTCGGGACGCGGACGTCGTGATATGACTTTCTCTGGCGTATGATGGGAGGCTCATCATCGATTGGCAGGACCCCACGATGTTGTTCTAGATCCGGATCAATAGGACGTGGGATGGCGGTCAGTGGGATCATGATCGAAAAGTCAGAATCGTCTGTATCAGCGCGGGTTAGCTGGATCCCTAAATCGTCTGGAAAGCCTTCGATAAATGGGTTGGAGTTACGGATGGAAGTGTACACACTCATTTCGGATGGTTTGCGGCGCTGATCCGGACGGGGCAAAGAGGACATGCCCATCGAGTCAAGTTCAGAGCCTGTGCGGGATGACGAACGCTCCGGGAAGTGCAACTGGCGTGTCACGCCATGCAGCGGGCTTTTCGGTTCCTCTTTCGACTTCAACGCAGCTACAGTCTGCGTGAATGAGCGCTTGACACCCTCCGAGAACTTCTTGATCGGACTATGGCCTCCTTCCTGCTCACTGAAGGAGCGGTGATTACTCGCTTGACGTCGGTGAAAACTTCCTGGAGGACTCTTTGGCAGCTGCTTGGGTGAGCTCTGACTACCGTTGCGTTGTACCACTTGGGGTTGACGAGCTCGAACTTCTCCATGCTTCTCGTGCACCTTTCGACGCTCCGCGCGGGCGCGCTGCTCAGCGAGCCATTCGTTCATCTTGTGCTTGAATATGGGTCGCTCGACCAGACCACCGTATTGCGGATAGACGTCACGCAGTTCCTTCTCCGTCTCGTCGTAGTGCTTCTTCGTCAATACATCACTGCCCTGAATGGGTTGCTGAGAGGATACGGATCTTGCTCCCTCACCCATGGACACCCTCTTCGGCACCGACACCACGCGATACGGTGTGGGCGACAAGAGATCACCCTCCGGAATAGCCACATTGCTATCGGGAAACGCTAGACGAGACGGGCATTGAGTCTCGACGTACAGCGCAAGCCGACCGTAGAATCTACGACCCTGAGGGTTATATGAGGCGCGTAGCGCATTCACGACCGGGACGAAAACCTCTTGCCACGCTGTGCAGATGTTCTTCAGTTCAAAATACTCAAAGCGCCATGGATTGTACGACTTGCCGACCTTCCATTCCTGGAGCAGCCAAGCGTACAGATGCTTTTCATATTCCGCGACGCCCCACTTGCTCTTGTCGATGACGCCGTATACGCTGGTGTCCGGCGTATAGTCCCTACTGGATCTGTCCGCGCGAGGGTCGTAGCGCAGATTGCCTTCGTCAAATTGGGTGTAGAACCAGAGAATTTCCGTGCGCGAGATTCCGTTGGGGACTTCGAGTCCGGAGTGCATGCTGATCTGAGTCGGGCGGGGTATGGCATCCTTTGCGTGTAGGAGGAGGCTGTCGCGGAAGACTGACCACGGTCGAAGGAACGCATCGGTGGAAAGAAAGCGCTCCTCAAGGTCCTCGAAACCGTTCAGATTGAGCAGGCGGAGTGCGTGCCTAAGATCAGGCGGGACCTTCTCCTTGATGTCGTTGCGCGCAAACAGGTCGCGGATGTTCGACATGTTGTTCTTCGAGGGTGAGCGCAGCTGGATTGGATACATCGCAGAAGGTATGCTGAAGGTAAACACTGCCCCGGTGTGGGTAGATGGTTGGGGTACGAGTTGAAAACTACAACGGAGCTGAGGTAGAAGGTCTCGCAAGAAATCTCTGTGCCGCTGCTATGGCGACGGTGAAAGCGGTCAACAACACAACTGACGAAAATCCGAAAACGCATCTGTGCGCGGCAAAGAACGTAACTCCACTACCCAGTCGGATGCGTTAGAGCTGTCCCCTCGATCACGCGTTACTGCGGTATGCGGGTCCCCGTCCGTTTGCTTCTACTTTCACCGACAACCTCCACCTCACCCCGCCCATATAAGAGCTTGCTGCCCTCCACACTCAGGCACTCTCTCTTCCACAGATACACGCAAGTTTGCTCCCTCCTTCAACCATTCAATCCGACGACTCACTTGAGACATCGACAATGCGCTTCCTCAACCTGGCTCTCGCTTTTATAGGCACACTCATGACCACCGTCGGCGCCGCGCCCACCGAGGCGGTTAACGAGATTAACAACGATCCTCCCAAGGTTGGCTGTGGGGTCTATGGCACTGTCGACACGAATGGAAAGGACGACATGGTTACCATCTGGCCCAAAGAACATCTCGAGAACGTTCCCGAGGGCACTACAATGAAGTGGTTC
>TARA_R110002003_G_scaffold68_20_pt1 | contig 27568 bp, 29 predicted proteins | sample TARA_R110002003 | Tara Oceans TARA_R110002003 (sample SAMEA4396441) | marine metagenome | biome: Westerlies Biome; feature: [SRF] surface water layer (ENVO:00010504); material: water (ENVO:00002006), including particulate matter (ENVO:01000060) such as... | depth 5 m | reverse complement strand
TGCGAATACGCTTTGTGAAGATGGGTGAAGCCAACTACGTGAAGCTGAGGTAGTGTTGTGTAGTCAGGTTATTAAGGTTAGAAACGACGTTTGCGTGTAAATGAACAACATGAGTGAATAGCATGGCGAATACAGTCTATCGCTCACCCTGCGTCTCGAGGTCAAATCAGGACGTGTCGACGTGCAGATGTACGTGCTCCCGCGAGGCACAAAAGCACCTGCACTCCCATACCCATGAGCACCGCAATCCGACCGCGACGGCGCCTATAGATACTACCATGACAGGCCCTCGTCGGAATCCACATAGCCAGCCTCCTTTTCAGGAAGTCTCTAGCTCAGGCGCCACCGTTGCGAAGATCCGCAAACCCCGCGTCTTAGACGGCGAAATGCTGGAAAGTCTCGGCCATTGCGCTTAGCACCGTCGAACTTGAACTCAAGCACGTCAAGCTCATCGCTCCTGCCGGCAGTCCTGCGGCTTTGTAATACCGTCACCGTCACCGTCACCGTCACCGCCGTGGGCTATGGCATTGTGTAAGGCAGGAAGCTGATGGACTCCCGTGGCGCGTGTATAGAACACGTAAAAGCGTGCACACCTCGAGTAGGGCGTTCCTACAAAGCTGGAGGTTACCGACGAACGAACAAGTCGCTGCGTACGGCGTGTCAGGAGTGACCACCATGCGAACCCGGGCGTCGAATTTGCACCTTGGGGTTCTGAAGGATGGAGCAGCGCTGGTGCGGTTTTATGGCGGGTTGAGGGGAAGGATTGGACAGTCGAGAAAGGCTGGTTGGTACGGTGCTGGAGGGAGCGGGAGGTGAGGGGGTGCTGGAAGGTTGGAGAGGGTGAGGAATGAAAAGGTGGCGGGGTGGACTCATGTTGTTGGACTGTAGGTAGACCGGGTGAGGATAGTTGCTTTTATGTTGCCCATGATGTTTATACGGCGAGATTGATGATTTTCGAGTAGGCTCGTCGAAGAGATGTGTGACGACGCTTGTGGAACGAGAGAGATGTGTTGCGGGTCTGGGAAGGGAAGATAGAGTTGTTTCGCGGGATGTAGGTGGAATGTGAGAAGGGCTTCGGTTGAAGGGCGAGAGGAACAATTTGAGGATTTCTGAAGTGTACAGTTTTGCAAAGCACGGAACCGAAGGAATTGTGAGAGCTGATTGTGTCAGCAGAGTGTCTTCGGCCTCGCCTGATTTCAGCAATCGTATGGCTTGAATATGACCTTTCCCCCGTGTATGCCATAAGTACTTCGTACGTTAATACTTTACGGCACGATGTTTGCGTTTAAAGCTGTGCTCGCAGAATAGGTCACTATACGACGTGTGACCATGCGATTTCACCAATGGAGGCGTTCGTTCAGGTGGTGTAAGGCCATTTGGCCGCCACGGCGCAGTTTGCATGATTCCACGTGTGCAGTGGCCTTACCGTAGCTCGATGTCCATGCTCGTGGGATCGGGTGGGGATTGGGGTCTCGAAACGATTTTCATCCGCCAGCCATGGGAATGAGGCTGAGCGTCGATGTGCACACTGCCACGTTTCAGAGGCCTTCCTGGCCGCAACGAAATCCTGAATCCTCTTAAAAAAAATCCAAAAATAGTAGATGGGTCATTCCAAGGTGCGAGACGGTCGATCTGATTTCTGTGAGATGCAGCATGTGAACTTGATGGTCGAGTCGCTGACCTCGTAGGGTCTGACCATGGCCACAGCTGCTCAGCGGTTTGCGGGCTATGGTGCGCGTTTCACGTACAAGGATATTTTGGGTTGTTTTGCAGCGGCTCGTCATGTGTAATAATCCGGTTAGTGAGTGATGCATCTGTAAAGTCACAAATGTTAAATTTGCACGGGACGAAAAGGGACGGCATCGCACCAAGACACCTGCCGGTGGCGTGACAATGCATCCTGCAGCTTTACCAGAGCTTTCAACGTTGTTCCCGATTTGCCCTCAGACTTCTGCTCATACTAGGGCGAGCAGACTCCGTGAGGCCCGGATTGTGTCTCGCAGCTTGCACGCAGTCTAGCATGTCAGGCGAGTCTTTATTTTGGAGTGTCGTGAGCCTCTCTGGGGTGGTCGTATCCCGATGGTGATCCAGATGACGACGCTCCGGTAGAAACCCGCGACCAAGCGGACACGGTGATCGAATACCACAGATCAGTCCTGTCGAGTCTGCGCGGGTCTTTGGTGGTTGTTCCGGAGGCGTGACGTGACCGGCTAGACATGAATGCTGCATCCTTCCCTTTCGATTTTGTTATCTTTACACGTGCATTGCCGGACACACGAGCGTTCTGGCACCTTGCGCTGAAAACAGGAATTGGCGTCAGGTAGAGCGAGGCGTTGCAGGTTGAAGTCTGTTGAGGTCAAAAGCAGATATTGCTGTTGATAACGTGACGTTGTTTACCTGGCGCGGAAGGAGGCAGGCGCCATCTCTTCAGTGAGAGATCGCGGCCTCCACGAACCAACTGTACCACGCTTCACCTTCACAACCACGCAGGCAGAGTTTACGACATCGCCTGCGAATCTGCCTCGAAAGATAATGGCCCGTCCTTGTCCGCGTGCCGACCACCCTCGATGCTCGTCTTGCGAGAGGATCGTGCGCAATTCGTCCTTTCAAGACGGCTGACGACAATATCACCAGATCTCGAACATGGAGCATCAAGCCTGGTTATTGACTGAACGGCCAGGTCCAGCGCATCGCCATCACTGCTCGTTCAGAATCGATTGTCAACGATCGCCCATCGTAGCGTGGTGCTGGACCTCAGCAGCCCGGTCACATCCCCGACGATAATGAGGAACTTCCTCTGAATGCAATTTCTCCTCTGGCATCGTCGCCTAGCTTTGGATCGCTCGGGGCGCGGGCTATTCGGAGCGTGACAGGCCATGATCGCAGGACGCAATATCGTTGGCTATGTTTCTTCCTGCGCTCTTTAGCCACGTCAAACTCACCCTTCGCACCATGCAGAGCAACATCTCGATGATAGGCATTGATTTGAAATGCAATCAAAAGCGTCGTCGCAAGGTCTTACTGTCTGCGCGCTACTGCCTTGGCGCATCTTGCGACCGCGGAACGCTCAGTGGCGGTCGGTCTTCGGTGGAATGCTGAATAACAGCAGCCTCGAGAGCGATGACGGCGACAGGACGAATTCCGCCTTGAAACGTCCCTGACTCAGAACTTTCATCTCATATGATCTAAGCAAGAAAACGGGGCTGAATTAGACCCCACATCACCCGCGTGGACTAATAATATCCATGAACGCCCGGCTGCACGGCAGAGCCAACCAGTCACGGACCAACTTCTTCGCGCGGCTACACGGTGCCGTGAGCTTGAACGACTTCGGACATAGCGGGCATAGCCCCGTACGCACACCGACCTCGATGACAGCCATGCGCCGATCGCGTGTCTATCATCTCCCACAGCCATGGAAAGCTCACCTTTGCCCCTCATGTGTCCGTCTCTGATGTCGTCTTACAGCAGCCCTGACGACTAGTAGGATTGTGGCGTTCCATGGAGTACCAGCCACGGTGACAGCGTTAGCTCTGGCCGTTAAGTCATACGACTATGACCGCAACGAGAAAATCGACTATGCTCGGTAACGGCGCGCTACTGTCACCCAACCAGACAGTATGCGCGTTGCCGCGAAATTGCTGTGAAGCGAGTGCTGGCTATTGATTGAAGCCCGTCCTTCCAGAAAATGGATCCTAGCGACCGCATGAGAGGCCCACGCTAGGGACACGCTGGGTACCTCCATCACGGCGGTACCTTCATCTGACAGGGATCTACTAGCCGGCCCCGAGGCTCACTCGCGCCCACCGCAATTGTGTAAGGTTATGCACCGCTCATCTGGGCGGCAGCAGCCATGGAGCGGTATCGAATTGGGAAGCCAGCGTAAAAGCGTTAGATCAACCATTCCCACCTTGATCACCTCCACTAGCTCTGATCCTTTATTCTGGGCATGCTTTCGAGTGAGATGCTCACATCGTGCGTACATAAGCTTCTCGATGCTCTGCGCCCCAGATCTACCCACAGAAAGGATTCCATTCCGCACGGTTGGCTGCATTGCCTCAAGTTCTAACTTGGTCCTTTAAGGCCTCCCTCCCGCGCCATTTTCTCAGTCAAGCACTGCGAGACATCTCAACACCGCCACTACCCGCCACGCTACCCCTACTGGCTTCCAGGGCCTCAGCCTTACTTTGCGGGAGGGTCTCTAAAACGCTCTCGGACTAATCCTGTTCACCCTGGCTAGCCCGTTTCCCCTGCTACCCTAGAAGTTGGGCCTGTGCCTTAAGACTGGAACATCTTACCATACACTTCCTGGCAGTCCCGCTTCAGCGCACTGGCCTCTCATACATCAAACAGCACGTACATATCTCGACCTGTGGACAACCGAAAACCAGCCGTGTCCTACTCCTTCGATACTCAGCACACGACCGACGCTTCCACTCCACCGAACACTTCCACACACCTCTTCATGGCAATGTCATATTACTCCTCGGAGTCAGATATGGCGCTGATGGCGCCCGTTGATGAGGGCATGGGCCATTTGTTCCCCGCGAGCTCATGTCAATCCCCACCGAGCATTCTCTACTCCCCACCGTTGCAGCAATTATCACACCCAACACCAACAACGTTACCAAGCAACGGAGCAATGTTTGGGTACCCGAACGACTACAGACAGGTTATGGAGTCGCCGTATCCACCCCACTCACCATGGTCATCTCAAAGCTCGCCCATGGCCATCCCTCAGGCCACCTCTTATTCATACCCGCCTTACACAGCCATGACTACAGCGGCGTCGTTGGCTCCTGAAACAAGTCTCTTACCCCAATCCTTCGCGACACGCCCATCGAGATCGCATTCTGCTTCATCATCTGTCGGCCTCGGTCTCTCCTCCAATGTACCATCGGAAAGATCGCCGCCTGCACTGTCAAGATCACTCTCGCCCAGCTCACCCGATTTAAGGGCTTATGGATTCCCTAACAAGAATGGAACCTGGTGTTGCGCATACCCTGGGTGCACTTCAAGAGCAGTTTTTACCAGAGGTTGTGATTTGAGGAAGCATCACAAGCGACACACCAAGTCTTTCTTCTGTCGCCATTCCGATTGCCCACAATCAACAGGCGGTGGCTTTTCAAGTAAAAAGGACCTTGCTCGGCACGAAGCGAAACACAATCCGGGGGTTCTGTGCGACTGGGACGGGTGCGACAGAGTGTTCAGTCGTGTAGACAATATGGTATGATATACATGTTCTATTTTCCGAGACAAGTTTTGGCTGACTGTGCTTTAGAGAGATCACGTCAAACGGATACACTTGAAGGCTTCGCGCAAGTCAGTGTCCTCATGAAATCGCGTTAGCTAACGACTGTCGACGCGCGACTATCGAACGGCTCGCGGAAAGCTCGAATATTTGCTCAGCGATGTAGTCCCAGCTTCCTCTCAGCTAGCTGGTCCACTGAGGCAGCACGAGTGCATCAAGGGCATCGATCACTACTGGCCTGGACAGTTTCTATGCGACCAGGAGCCGTGCTACCCACACTTCACTTTCGTTCAAGATACCCTATTTTCGTTCTTTGACGAAGATCATGTTCCTGCATTTGCGCGGCGTTCAAATTACGGCATGTTCTGGCACCGACAATGTACCCCATAGAAAAACCACCACGATCTTAGCTTTATTGGGACATTTTGTGGATAGACGCAGATGGCGGCGCCAATGGCTGCCTAGACTAGCTCGAGCAAAATGAAGCTCTGAGAAGAGCGACTTTACAACTCAATTATGCCCTTTGTCGTAACTGGCATGTTCTCGCCCTCCCAGTTGGCAACAAACTCTTCTCGATCCCGTGAGGATCGTCACAGCAAGCTTATGCCCAGTCGTCACTGTACAGCCCTGACCATCCATCACAAGCATCTTGAGAGGATCGCGTGGCGAAACGTTCCAACCCGGTCGGGCCTCTAGCTTGAGACTCCGGCTATTTAGTGGGTGGCCTTACTTGCTCGACAAGGCTGACTTCATGGACCCCAATTCTTTTGAGTGGTCGCGCCCATGTTACAGGCTGGAGGGATTGCCCCGCGAATCAACACCCCGAACACATCATAGCCATCCTAGGAGCGGTCTACTCCGTGCGCAAACGGAAAGCTCACGGATTGGCATGTTTTGCGAATCGAGAAGTGGAGGGCATCCCGGCCCGGACCCGCAATCGTATGAGAACGACACAGACACTTGCCCCTTGTAGTAGGCCAGGGTTCTCCTCCACCAAGACCTTGTAGATGTTCGGGGTTACAAGGACGGCGAAGTGTTCGACGTTGCGCACATAGATGTTGGTGGCTGGCGTTACCGTTGCACAACGGCACGTTTCAGCGTCCGGACGGAGCGAGCACGCACATGGATCGTCTCGGGGTATTACATCAGAAGAGGTCGTGTATCGATGCTCATCCCGCACAGTCCACGTGCAGCAGCCAGAAGCCCAACCGGCTTAATGCTGCGAGCTCACATCAGACGCAGTGTCGTCCCTCTGGATATTCTGCATTTCAATTCAGGCTTCGGATATCGCCTCTGTGCACAAAGAGAACATTATTCGCTAACAGAGTATCGTGCTCCAGACAAGCACCACCCTGCATGCTGCACTACGACATCATGGATAAGTTTGAGAATGAATCCTTTCAACGAGCCACTTGGAGGCGAGCATTTGGCGCTGCCTGTGACACCCAGGATAATTAAGCTTGACGGACGGCATTCCTGCCCGCCGCCATGCGCCGTTGACGCGGCCGTCCTGCAACCTCTCACGCGGTGTCCAGGTAACTTGACATGTGCTTGCAGGGCTGAATGTTACACAAAGGCCACAATGCCAAAATCTCCCGTCCTGGTGGCATACCGCGAATTTGGTCACTGGATTCGCCTATCGCAAACTTTGGACACCACCCAAAATCGATGCAACAAACTTATCGTCATCTCAATGTCGAAGGTCCTCAAACTTGTTTCCGAGAACGCAGCCATCGCTGGACCCCTGCGGCTTACCGGTGAAGCATACTAGTCTTAATTGTTGCAGTCTAATCAGATGTGGTCGAGCGAGCTCCACTTGACCTACATTAGTCTAAGCTGTTGGGTACCCGTCGATCCTTGGGTCACGCTAATGTACAGTTGCTCGACCCTCACCCTCAATCCTACGCTATGCCCTCTGCAACATCCTACGCGCCCTGAGCTCCTCCCAGGCTGCTATGCTCCCATCTGATAGGCGATGTTTCTTTCTTGCATTAATGCAAGCTGATGATTTGAGTTCGCGACACAGCTGCCAACGCGCATCCATGCACGAACGGTTCCACCTCCGAATTCACGCGACGCGTTTGTTGGACTCACGGGAACCAACTCACCAGGACCCGCAGCATCAACGCCTCTAGATCAAGACAGCCGTAACGAAAATCTGGTTGTCACTCTCACCCCATTTTTGAATGACACAGGGTCACGCCAATGACGCAGGCACCGTCCTCGGTGATTGAAACCACCCGGCTCCGACCGACTCCAAATTGCGCTGTTGATGGCCCGGAAGATCATCGGGTCACCAGCGAAAGGCGCCGTCGACAAAAGCATTTTGCACTCCAGCTGCGATGGCGCGATTAATGTAGCTCACAGCTGTAATTTCCACGAGTCAAAGCTGAACGGCGGGATTAAAGCGTTCGCCTCGTGGTAGTGTGGTCCACTCTTTCATCTCCTCTTCCTGCACAGCATCCGAAAATAATAAGTACAACAACTCCATTGCCCACTAACCCACACTACAACGCAGAAATTGGACCAGGCACATCGCCTGATGTATGAAGGTAACAACACGGCACAAACTTTGCATCCGGCAGAACGGCGCCCCTGCGTACACCGTACCTGGATACTAACGCAACCAGACATATTCGCCTAAGCGTGGGCGCTAGAGACAGTTTCCCCAAAGGCTACATGCTATGTCCATGCAGAGACAACCCGCTTCACGCGCAACAAAGGAAGGTGGAAACTCAAATTGTAAAAGCCATACCCGCAGCTGCCTGGTCGCTCTTCGGAGCGCAGCCGAGTGTATGACTGAACATGTCAACTTGACAAATCTCACCGTGGGCGCGCTTGATGCGGTCTCCTGAATGGCGCGTCTGGCAACTTGCAGGCAGCCGACCACACGCGTGCTGGCACCCGTCGGGCCGAATCGAAAAGGACAAAGCGGCAGCACATCAACACCTCAATTGTTGACATGAACATCGCCAGATTATTGCCTTGGAGTCAACTTAAGGTTCGTGATGCTGGCGTCAACATCACAGCTGAGTTGCCGGCAGAATGCACACGCAGCCTGGCGAATGGGGCGCTGTGATCTTATCAACTGATCACGCTTTGCCAGTTTGGTGCTGACTTCTGCACCAACCTCAGGAAGCCGCGTCACTGCTGGCTTGCAAACTTATCGTGAGAAATTCGAACGCGTACGCTGATGAGGTATGCTTGTAAGTCTTTTCGTGGTTCATGAAGTCTTTCGTCTGGTCTTCTTCGAGGCTGTTTTCCGCGCTCCTCTTGCTGCCTGCTCGAGGATTGCGGTGTGTAAGTCATAATCATGCATCTTTACAAGTCCAGGCTGGCAATTTCCTCTGTATGCATTTTTGCGACTCTCTCTACTGCTCTCGAACATCCCCGGGTGCACAATGCGAATCATCTCTTTAACGCAATTCACTCGTCGATGCGACAATGGGGATCATCCCTTAACCATAATGGCATGTCGTTTTTCCTGGCCACAGTGCCGACTGGCACGCAGCTTTATCATGGAACTTCCATCTCTGAGCCAGTGCAAGGGCTGGAGTGGCTTGCGTTCGAGCCCGAGCATGCGATGATATTCGCTCGCCCACATGGTCCTCCCCCGGACAATGGGCATCGACCACCAAAGGAAAACGATGTCATTGGAGGGTCTCAAGGCTTGGGCCATGGTTCGCCTCAGTACCCTCCACGACCAGATGGTCCAGTCCCAGGAGATCGACCTGGTCATAGAGCCCCATCAGGACCTGGATACGGCGATGGGCGACCTCCATTCAATGACCGGCCACGCCATCGTCGTCCCCAGCTACCACCTCCCCGCCACGCTTGGCCACCGGGTCCGCCTCCGCCAAGTCCCCCGCATCAACGAAAGCCCGTCCCTAGACATCCAACCTCAGATATCAATGAGCAACCGTCACGAACTCCAAACCAACACCAAGTCAGACGCAACCAGCAACACCCTCTTGGGCCAGACGTACCAGATCACAACGCCGATGTCGGCTATCTCCATACCTACGTGCCCAAGCATGATCTCCGCCTTCTCTACGTTGACGGCCTTTCGGCGGGCAAGACGTCGAATGGAACGCTTGATACACAGGACATGCTCCTCCTGAACCTCACACTGGATCCGCATAGTCCCATGGGCGGTGAGCATGAGCGCGCGCGAGGCATGTGCAATTTGACAACGACCCTTTGGGAAGGTAAAGTTGATGGTATCTTGCGGATGGAAGGTGGTTTCGAGATCATCCTATGCGACTTCGCCATGCACCTCGAAAGGACGGATATCATTGCTGTCACAGAACCCAAACACTGGCTCGATGAGAGCCGAGGGCTTTTGGGTGGCTGGCAATACATCAAAGCTGTCACCCGTCGATATCATGGTATCGGCGGAGACAGGGTTCAATTGGCTCTTGATGACTTCGTCAGCGTCTTCTCCTACTCAGATCTCAAAGGTCTCTTCAAGAACGATGTGCGTTCTGACTATGCCATGCCACGGCTTCAAAATGTCAAAGACGGCGACCGTCTACGCGTCAAGGACGATGTCACCAGCATGATCCTGCGAAAAGACTGGGACAAGGAAACATCTTCACAGAACTGGCAGGCAATTGCGGATCTGGTTGTTGCACGCTACAGCAAACCACTACATCATCTTCGCACCAACAAACAGATCCGAGGAGATAAAGACGCCTTAGAAATTTACCTCATCAACATACTACATCCTTTCATCGACTACACAGCACGAAACGCAACTCTCGAAACACAGCGCTGCATTGCACAAGTCATCCCGCCGCTGCCAACCCCACCATCCACCCCAGCGAGTCTTGCACATCGTACCGTCCACACCATCACACGTCACATATGCGACACGCTCCTCACGGCTCTCTCCATTGCGTCCGCATCCACATCGCACGCGTCCTTTACACAAGTCTATGCCGACCATGCGACAGATCTCATCGACAATCTCGTCAGTTATCTGAACTGGACAACATGGAAAGACTGCGGTACATGTGCAGACGAAGAGGTCTGTTATGTTCCTATCTGGCCAATGGGAAATCACGAAGATCACGCAAATCCAAAGTGTATGGACGAGGACGCTGCGAAAGACAGATGGGGCTATTGGGGCCAGGGACGCATGGGTCCACCACCGCCTGTAGAGGGCGATGATGGCAACCGAAGACGTCGCGTGGATATGGTCGAGTAAACGACTCCCACTGCGAGTATACAGTAGCAAACGCTCGGCGGTAAACAGAGTAGATGGTGAATCTACCACTGCACAAACCAAGCACGTGTCTAATCAGACCCCCTTACTCGCACACCCATCGCTCGCAAATCCGCCTCGCACCGTCACCGTAACTTCGCATCGCAACAACATCTAGGTGTAGCCCTCCCATCAAATAATAACATCCATCCCACCTCATCAAAATTCCCGGCCTCAGACTTCAACCCCAATCTCGCTTCATCGTCTCCAACCCCTCGTCCCTGCCCTGTTCCTGTCAGCGTCCCACAAGGCTGACTTGACTTGACCTTGAACCCCTTGCGTCGCTTCGCCTCGCCTCGCCTACCCCTGTCTGCGCCTCCAACGCTCAGCTTATTAATAGCTGCAACGCTAGCCCGACGCGTTTGGCTCCGAGATGTCATGTTGGACGTTGCATGGCTGACTGTACGTGCGCGTTGTTGTCATCTAATCAGGCTGTTGCATGTTCTGGGAGCAAAGCACCCGGATCCGAACTCAAGCTGTGTCCGGGCCGGGCGATGAGATTGCGCAGTGAGGCTTGCTTGCTAGGTGCGCGGGAAAAGGAAAAACGTGTCGAGGGAGACAGACCATATGCTGGATCGAGGTAGATTCGAACGGCGCGTGTTCTGGTGGGTTGCTGCCGCTACTTTCATCCACTGGCATGCATCGCCGACGCCGACGCCGAAATCGAAATCGAAAGCTTCGGCTGGTTAACTTATTTCCCCCAAGCGGAAATAAATCTGTGGACTAAAAGGAAGCATACTAACCGCAAAGCATACAGTAAATTACCCACCAACCCTCCCATACAGTACCAAACTCAACCCGCCGCCGACATCATCGTCGTCGGTGTCTGACTTCGACCCACTGATAACTAGACTACACTGCGGAAGGTAAGCGCAGCTCAAAACAGTAACCCATCGTCGCCATCGCCGTGACCCTCGGCAAATAAGCCGATGCTCGCGCCCCAACGCACCGGCGACCGACAGACCCACAAACTGCTCCGCAACGAACAAGCAGCGTGACGGAGTTTTCTGCGAACGCGGGCCTTGTGCTGAAGTGCGCACACTGCGACCGCGTGTTCGTGGTTGTGCTGGCCGTGTCGATCGCGTCGTCTCGTCTCGCGCAGGCCGTGATCGGCACTGCGGACTTGTGCGAATGGCATGTCTTGTCATGCAGGGCCGCTGAGTCTCGACACGATGGTAGGTATTGTACAGGAAATGTGTTGTCGATCGTCGGTGTGCACGAACGCGAACGATGTGTGGTTACAGTTCTGTACAGTGTGTTGCTGGGGACGGGGATGAGACTACGATGCAGAGCGGACAGCTTGGGATGGGATGGTCGGCGGCGCCGCATACCTGGTCGGGAAAAGTTGCTGTTGGGGGTGGTGTTGGTGTGGTGTTGCGCGGATGGGCGTTTGGGCCGTGGCGTCGGGGTTTGTTCCGCGTAGGTACGATTCTGGGCTGGTCAAGATGGGTGGATGGGTTAGCAGGGTGCTGTGCTCTGGTGCAGGTGGGATGGGATGGGATAGGTGGACGTGGATGGTATGGCAAGATGAGATATGGCAGGTTGAGGTTCAAGGAGTTATGGGATGTAGAGAGGGAACTGGTAGCAGTGGTCCTTGCGAGGGAGTAGGATGTTTGACAGATGTTTTTGCGCCGTCGACGAGAGCGACATACAATGTGCTGATTGACTACAGATGTGTGTCGATCAAGCACTGAATGCTGGCCACATCATGGTCGGTGAACGACATGCGACCGTCTCCCACAAGTCGTTTTCGGTGGCCATCTCCATGGAAGTGTCCAGTATCTCCAGAAACTGCCGCAGGATTCGCTCGCAAGTCCTATTTGCGCTCGTCATGCTCCAGCGCATATCGTCCATCACGGCAGAACTACCGTGCTGTGGCCACACATCCCTCCCGCCATAATAGAATCGTCGAGTGTCACGACGTAGTGTACCATTGCATGCCCGGGACGAATGACTAGTGTGTCTCCAGGCTCCAAGAAGACCAATTTCGTTGCACCATTGGGCATCCAGTCTGTCCCTCGTTGCGCAATCGCCTCCTGAACGCTCTCGTCCCAATTGCCTTAGTAGACGAACCAGAGCTTCGAACCGCTCAGACACGTGGCCCGTGTGCCGTTCAAGAGATCGCAATGGATCAGCATCAAGGGACCCCGTTGTGCAAGAAGACCGAATCGAAGGCAAGCTTCAACGTCCTTGAGCTAATCAGCTTTGGTTTGGGATTTGCCAACACTCACCGACGTATCGCAGCAAGGCATCTGCCATGCTGGTGTTCTACAGACGTGGATTGCGAATGTTTTCTAGGCTCGATTTGTGTGGCTGTTGTCCTATGTGTGTTCCGTCATGTAGTGAATGATTGACAACGTCGACGCCGAGCAGGAAAAGAAAGGTACAAAAACGGACTAACATTGATGAACAAGTAAAGAGTCATTGAAGCACTGGTAGGAAAGTGTTCCACCATTAGTCAACTTTCCTATATCTCCCACTCCAAAATACCCACTTATTGCACTGTCGCGAAGATGGAACGAGCACCTCGGTAGCTTCGCGGTCGACTAAGCAGTCCGCTACCAAGACGAAAATGTCTACTACAGTCGAACCACGATCGGACTCATCTCCTGATAGTCTTTACAATCCCAAGCGACGAGAATTCGCGAGACACTATTATGAGTAATAAACATCCCACATCGAATTCGACTCACTCCGAACATAGTCTTCAGCCACAACGTCGTTCCGTCCGTCAAGCCTTGTGCACGCACATACACATCACTCGTCGACACTTTCCCTGCGCATTGATGGGAATACGACATGATCCTGTGGAAGGACATCGAAACTGTCCGGCACAAAAGGTGCAACAATCACGATGTTGCTTGCTCATCGTTGTTGCATTGTAGCTACTGGCTGTGGAACAAGTGCATCGAGTCTTCAGTACGAAAAGACAGTTGTTTGACAACTGTCTCCAAGCCAAAAACAATCCACATCGACCCATCCCTGATGGTAGCTGTATGTGCCGGATGAGCTTTTCCGGCAGAAAGCGGAGGAGAACCTTTTCCCAATTCGTCTACAATATAGTCGAGAAGCACCTCATGGCACTCTCTACGCCATTTATGTGATCTCCACATACCTCGCTGATCGTTGATACCAGGTGCTGCTCCTCACTCTCGGTACCAGTCTCCAATTACCTACCAATCGTGGCGCCATAGGCTCGAATACGACGAGCGCGGAGCGACAGCTCTTTCAGACAAGGACGAACGTACGCGTTGGCGGATATGGAGCCGAATAATGTTGCTGTCATTACGGGTGGAGGTATGAGACCGCTTTTCATGTCACCGTGTAGGCGCTTGGAGTGTCCGGATTAATCCACTGCGCACCGTCAGTGACGAAAGCTCTCGCACTTGGTTGCTTTGGTGTCAGGTCACCGTTGATCATGCGTTGCGTCGCAAAATTTCGACCGCAGAAGCGTCTGGAGCTCGATCTTGAGTGAGGAATATACAGTTCATGGCGAATCACAAGGTCCCCAAATGCCTCATCAGAAAACGTCGCGTGTCCCTTCTTACGGCTCTTACAATTCATGTAGAACCAGACCATGCGCAACAATATCCTCTTATTCATGCCCATATCGAACTGCACACTTCAATAGCGCAACCCATCTCAGCCTCCTCCTTCACTCCGAACCGCAATCCACAGCAGCACCAACTAACCACCCCCCAGCATCCGGCATGGGCCTCGCCGTCGCAACCACCCTCTCCCACCTCCCCAACTGGACCATCCACATCCTCGACCTCAACCCGCCCAGCGCCCCCACCGCCGCCACCTTCCACGCCTGCAACGTGACGTCCGAGTCTTCGCTCGCCGCCATCTTCGCGACCATCTTCGCCACGCACGGCCGCATCGACTTCGTCTTCGCCAACGCCGGCATCGCCGAGCGCGCGAATTTCTACGCTGAACCCACAAGCGCGGAAGAGGAGCCGCAGCTGCCCGTCAAAGGCATGCACGCCCTCGTCGACATCAATCTCAAAAGCGTCATCACCACGACGTACCTCGCGGGCTCCTACATGCGGCGCTCGACGCCGGCGGGCGTGGACCGCTCGATCTGCATGACGGCGTCGTGTGGCGGGTTGTATCCGTCGTACTACAGCCCGATATACACGGCGACTAAACACGGCGTCGTGGGCTTCATGCGCAGCGTGGCGCCGTGGTACTACCACAAGTACGGGGTGCGCGTGAATGCGATTTGTCCCGGCGTGGTGAGGACGAATCTGCTGAGTGTGGCGGAGTGGGGGAATTTTCCGGACGAGTATTTTACGCCCGTGGAGAAGATTGCGCAGACGGTGGGCATGTTGGTGAGGGGGAGGGACGATGGGACGGGGACGGGGGTTGATGGGAATGGGGGTGAGGGGGGGAGTGCGGTGGACGTGTTGTTTGGAAAGGCGGTGGAGATTTCGGGGACGAGGCATTATTATCGCGAGGCGGTGGAGTTTGCGGACGATGCTATGCGCGCCGTCATGGGGTCGACGAACATTGAGGTGTTGGAGAATGCGCAGCCGATTTGAATCTTGGGCGGAATGGTGGACGGCTCCTCGGCTTCGAGTTTGACAATGGCATTCGATGCCCTGTCAAAGCCGGAAGCACTACCGCCCGACGATGCTACAAAGCGCATGCTAAGTTGCTCCAACTGCCGTGCACAACCTGCACTTGCGACCGTACTCACAATCACTGCGTCATAGGAGCATATCTCGGTCTTGAATCATTTCATTGTCGTATATTCCTAGCTCCAAGAGCTGATCATAACCACATTTCTGTTCAGACCCTGACACTCCTCCCTTGTCCCTTCCTCCAACAAGCCCTTATGCGGCAATAGTGACCTCGACCTCAACACCAGCCTCGATGTTGATGATGATCTGCTTGACGACCTCGGTAGGAGCGTGGAGATCGATGAGACCTGCAACCACATTAGCCTTCGCCTGCATGCCCATGCCACGAATGTGTACGTACGCTTGTGGATGCGCATCTCAAAGGTATCCCAGGTCTTGGAACCCTCACCGTTGGGCGTCTTGCGGGTGGTGACCTTCAAGTGCTTGGTGGGCAGGCGGACGGGGCCCTTGACGCGGAGCTCCTTGTTCTTGGCGCGGTCGATGAGCTCCTGGCACACCTTCTCGAGCGACTTGACGTTGCGCGAGGTCAGGGTGATGCGAATCTTGTGGATCTTGGGGCCCTCGCCGAAGTCCTTCTCAGGCTTGTCTGGGGGGGTTAGCAGGCGCATGAGGTTTGGAAGTGGGGTAGGCGCACTGTAAGACATCTTGTCTGTGGGTGGGTTGGGGATGCGGAGTGTGAAATTGTCGGTATGAACAGAGTTCAGTCACGACCTGGATCTTCGATCACGGTAATGTGATGACTGGTGTGGTTGGGCGTGCGACGGCGTTCGTGTTGTTCGTAATGTCTTGTCGCGACATCAAAATTCATCGCAGATTGTGTGGCACTCTTGGCAACGCTAGGCTCGATTCGGGCAAGTCTGGGGTTGAGGCTCGTGCCTACTGCACCCATGAGCCATCATGACTCCATGACAGGCAAGTGTAATATATCCTTGGCAGGAGTGCGCTTCTAACTGCTGGCGGTACAGAGGCACCAGCCCTTTCGCCATCACTCAACCTCAACTGCGCACGACGATGTCGCTACCCCACTTCGCGCCTTTTCCGGATAGCAAACTTCGACAAAGCATTCTGCCTGATGAGTGGCAGCTGTATCTCGACTCGTGGACATCACTTGCCGAGATATACCTACGGCTAGATGACCAGAAGTTTCTCTCTGCGATATCTGATAATGATACCTTGACACCATTCCTCCTGTCTTTCTTCCATGAGTTGGCACATGACGACAGTATCGCGCCCAGAGTTCAATCATTGCGAAAGCAGTGTTTCTTCCTACTTCACCGGCTCTTCTCGAGAGATGATGTACCGCCGTCTCTTCTCACATGGCCGGCCCTGTCCGACCTCTGCAGTGTCTTCCCAAGGAGCGAACATTTTCGGACCTTGTTACAAAAGTCTTGGGCACGAAAGGGCGGAGTAATTGAGAAATCCCTGCAGACCGCAAAGACTTCTTTGATCAAGAATTTGGAGTCAAAACGTCCGGAAGAGGCAGAAAGCACACTGGACAGGATAGCACCGTTGTTAAGAGTTTCGCCAGAAGCCAGCGTATACATGCTGACGGGATCTGATTTCCTGGATGCGTTATCTGCAGCATATCCAATTGTGCCATCTTCGATGCAGAAAAAGCTGGTCACGACAGCATACCTTGGCCTGACATCGATTCTGGAGGGAGAAAAGCCAAACTATTCGTTATTGTCCGATCACCTGTACAGCTTGAAGTCCAGTGAGGAGCAAGAGCAGAAGAAAGATCCTGGAAAGCGAACACTGGTTGCGGACTTGGTCACGAACACGCCACTCCTGGAGAAGATCCGAGATAAAGCAACTGCGCCAGAAGCTGCACGTGTCAAGAATACCGCAGCTTCACTAAGTGCATTTCGCCAATCCAGTGTCGCGCGGCCGAAGAGACTCGTCCGTCGAAAAGTCGATAAGGGAAAGAGCAAAATTGGAGCAGATGACTATGGTCATGGTGCATTCGATGGTCAAGTACATGTGCATCGCATGAGCATCATTACTCAAATTCAGGATCTGTTTCCTCACCTCGGTGCTGGTTTCATTGTGAAGCTCTTAGACGAGTATAATGATGACATCGAACAAGTCACTGCACATCTCTTGGAAGACTCGCTGCCACCTCATCTCGCTAATGCTGATCGCAGCGAGCAGTTGTAAGTCACCCCTTCCTCCCGAATTACTTATGCTTAGCGTGGCCGTACTGACTATAATCAGACCAACGTCTACCGCCACACCTCATTCAAATCTCCCACCTCGGTCGAGTCAGCATCTGCCTGAGCGTCGCAATGTGTTTGATGATGATGAGTTCGACAAGCTCGCTGTGGATGCATCTCGACTGCACATCGGCCGCCGAGGAAAGGAGCTTACTGCAGACAAGATCCTATCAGATCGCAGCAAAGCACCAGCAAAGTCCTCAATTCTAGCCGCACTCGCAGCCTTCGACTCTGACGACGATGAGCGAGACGACACCTACGACGCGGAAGACGTGGGCGCGTCAGTTGACACTGCTACGCCGGGTCCCGACGAAGCAGATGCTGATCTACGCGACAAGAATGAAGAAGCCCTGTTCCGCGCATACACCACGACTCCTGAGTTGTTTGGTCGCGACGCCGAAACAAGGCGAGGCAAGGCGCGCCTCGCTCTCAAGAGCGAAACCGGCATGACGGACGAAGCAATCGAGGGATGGAGCATCATGACAGCACGCGACCCCAAGCGCCTCCGTCGCCTCGAAGCCAAATACTCGACCTTCGCCGGCCAACAGCGCGAACTCGCGCCGACATCCTGGCGCAACAGTCCTGCAGGATCAGGCGACGAGAGCGGACAAGCAAGCGGTGACGGCGGGCGACACGGTGGGTACCGAGGACGCGGTAGAGGGCGAGCCCGTGGACGAGGCGGCCGCGGTGGTGGAGATGTTGCGGGCCCCGTGGATGACAAGGCCACGCAGGTTGCACGGCAGCGCAAGGATGCAAACAAGGCGTCGCGAGCCAACCATAACCGAAAGGATCAGCGAGGGAAGAAGTTGGCCAGGGCTGGATTCTCGGGGTAGCCGATGGGCAGCTGGTGGACTGTAGGCTTGTGAGGTTCTGGGGGATGACATGCGTATGCAGGTACTATATTCAAGAGCATGGTCAAGCGAAGTGTCTGACTGAGCTCTTCCACCACGGCCAGCAGTCTTCGACATATCCAAGCCAAAGCTCTGAAACAGCGGGTCGGTCTCCTCTGACGTGGTCTTGTATCGCAGTTGTGGCTTTCGTTCTGCATCGCAGCGTTCTCCTGATGGGGCGACACGTAAGCTGACGGGAACCTTGCTCCACGCAAAGAATTCCTCATAGATCCTCGTCGCTTCAGAAGCACAGTGATACGTCTGCTGGACTCGAAGTCACACTGTATATATGCATGCACTTCGCTTCTTCTCCTTCCAGTAGACGCAAGTGTCTCGCTTCCCCTTGCATGGCTGCCGGCGCTCCGTGTAATAATCACCTCGAATAGCGCAGCATCGAGGACGCGTACACGTTCTGTCTGAGCGTGTGTCTGTCAGGAACTCTGTGAACGTGTGAAAGACAAGTCCCCATAGTCGCACCGCTTTCCTGCAGCATCACAAACACGCACGATATCAGGTCCACTTAGCCATCCCTCATCCCGAGACCCTCGCATCAACAACCCCCAGCACAGCCTTAGTTTTCCAGACAATTCAGTCTCATTCTCGACACACTACCGTACAGTAACCCACCCTCTCACGTTTCCTTTCAACAAGTCCACAGACATAACATCCGCTCACTCCATTTCTGTGCATCCTACTCACCGCTTCCTACGCACTTGCGTCACCACCGCTCCACACTACCTAGGTAGGTATCTAGCACTGCGGCATAGACCCGCCATCCCGGCGTTTACACATCGCTTCCCCCTGCCCAGCCCGACTAGAGCTCGGAAAGGTAAGCGGTGGTCACACAGGTGGGAGCGGTGTATGTTCCGATGATGGCGATGGCAGATGGCAGGATTTCGTGGTACTATTGAAAGACAGTGAGGACTTGGGCTTGGGTGTTGTAGCGAGTGTTACTAGAGAGGAGGATTAGGAGGCGGGGGCAGGGTTGGGGGTGCTGGAATGCTTGCGATAGAGTCAAAGAAGGAAGTAAAGAGGTGTGGAAATGCAGTCAAGGGCTTTGGGACGAGATCCCTAGAGCATCGGATCTGTGCGACGAGCCACCTGAGCAATAGATGCTATTCACGATTTCACTTACTGTACGCTCTCGCGTCCATCAAGAAGAGCATTTCATCCCCCCAACCTGCATCACCAATCCTATCCACCTACCCATCATCCCCTTCCCCCACCATACCTCACCCTTCCACCCTTCCACCCTTCCCCCATCCCTCCCCCCACTCACCCCATCCCATCCCTCCCAACGCCTTCCGGCCCGTCCAAACCCCATCCCATCCCATCCCATCCATATCCTCGCTAAACGATGCCCCATCCGCTCTAGCGCGCCCATCTCCCATTCGTCCCGCGAAAAAACATCCCTCGTTTCCAGAAACAAGGGTGAGCGAGCAGGAGCATCACCGTTGCAGGCGGCCGGGGTTGGCGACAGGGACGCGAGCATGCAGGTGCAGGTGTGCAGGAAGGAAGGTAGTGTTGCTAAAGTCCGTCAATCAGCGCGGCGGCGGAGTGGGAATAACGCAGCAATTTGGCTGGCTGCGAATCTGCGATGGAGTCTGGTTGCGGTGCGTGAGCTGAGCATGAGCATGAGCATGAGCACATTTACCCATTGCGTTTCGTGCTGCGCGCGATGTGTGCGGCGTGGTTGGATGCTTGCGGATAGGGCGAGATGGGACTCGACACAACTGGAGGAGAGAGGAGAGGCGAGACCGACGCCAGCCTTGTCCAACAACGGCTGCGAATAGTCCAGATCGCATTCTGACTGTGCGCTTTCGAGTCCTGCGGCTGCACGTCATTAGGCGGATTGTGTGGAGCGAACAAGCTGCGTTTTGTGCGATGGGAACAATGATGTAGCGAGTCGTGACGTATGTGGATTGCAGGTGGTAAGGGTACGGTAAGTAGAGCGGATGAGGAAAGTGGGCTTCAGGAATTGGTCGAGGCATGATGAGTGTTGTCTGGATTAAGCAGTACGACGTTAAAGATGGGGTGAATAGCTGCAGCGATCGGCCCTTTGAAACTCTAAAATGTAACAACCAACATCGACAAAACCCCTCGGAAGAGAGGGAAAAAAATTGTCATGTTCGACCATCATACCACGTATACGCGTACTTTCATCCAAACTCGCTTACCCCCACCCCTGTCCCATCTTCGATCCACCACCCAGGTTCCATCGTGCATCACCAACCGAAGCCCTATGCGCCTTCGCCAAACCCTTCCCAACGCAGACGACCCGCAGAATCCACTATGCAAGACAAGCGGCTCGATACTACTCAGCCCAAAACTGCGCCGAAGCATCGCCCATACCGTCTAGACAGACCGAAATGTAGATATGCATGCTGCATGATATATCGCAGCGACGTGGTAAGAAACACAATGTAAGGCCTCGCTTGACCCCGCGTCCGGGAAAATACCAACAAGGAAACACCGCCGAGCGCCATGTAAGCCTCACCGTTCAACGGCTATGCGATGCGTCGGGTGGGAAGATTGCATCTCGTACCCGCGTGACCTGACCACCCGCGATCGCTTGGTGAAACGGCGAGAGACGCTCACACCAGTATATACGATGGCGGGCCCAGCACCCCGGGCCAGCGTCGCACGCACTCGGCTATCTTCGCCGCTTCAGGTCTCCGGGTATATGTCATGTGCATCGTGAAGGGTTGTACAAAACGTACGTGTCATCAAAGGGAAGCGGAACGTCACAAGTGCGCGAGGTCGTTAAGCGCGAGTGAGAGGGAGCGGCGGGCAGCGAGTTCGTCGATGCCGTGGTGTGGGCGGTAGTGGTGGGTGACGATTTGGACTGTAGCTCTGTATGCCGCGTACCTATGGTGCGGTCAGCATTATGCACGCAGAGAGCGGGTGGGAAACTTGCATCAATAGCCTCGCCCGCACGCCACCGCTTTTTATAGGACATTCTCCAAGGCCGTCGAAGAATGCGTCGGTTCCGTCTGCAATGCCGCCGCTCATGAGTGGATCGCCCCAGATGACGTTGGAGAAGCCGACCAGGCCGGTGATTTGCTTCGTCTGCTCGCTGATGAGAACATTGTGGGGGTCGCAGACGTGCATGGCTACGAGCCGTGGTTGCGTGACTTCATCTAGGTAATGGTCGCTCTTGCCGATATAGTATCGTATACTGTCGTAAGGAACGGTGACGAGCATATCTTCGGCGTCTCGAAGAATGGACTCCAGAAGGGCAAGGAAAGCTTCCCTCCAGGTGCTGTACCCTTTTCTGGAGAAGACGCGGTGTGTCTGGCCAAATTGAGTAGCAGAGAGTGCAGTCAGTGCTTTCACATGACCACCAAGGGTTTGATCAATTCTTCTTCTTTCGCTTGCTGTCAAGCACGCAGTCATCTCAGAGAGTCTGCGGCCTGGAATGTAACTTGTCATCAAATATGGCGTGCCGAGTGCTCCTCCTTGTCCGTCGTACTTCATCAGTCGTGGCACCGGAACTTGAGTGTATTCGTGTAGCGTTTCAAGAGTAGTCCTCTCGGTTTCCAGAAAGTGTTTCTCGTGTCGAAGAAGGCGGACATTGTAAGCTGGCGGGCACTTCAACACAAGCAAGCTACCGTCCGCGAACTTTGTGAGATAGAGTTGATGTAATCGTCCATGCAGTCGCTCGACTTGCTGGACAGTGATGCTTGAAGATCGGAAAACGGCACGAATGACCTTTTGTATGCTCAGAAAATCAGGTGAAGCTGTGCATGTTCGGGACGAAGTGGACGACGCGGACGATGATGAAGACACCGAAGAAGGACGAACTGATCGGCTGTAATAGGCTCCTCGACTCATGGTGACGACTGGAAAGACTGCAACATCAAGTGGGGGAAGATGCATTATGAAGGTTCCGGTACGATAAACACTATAAAACGGGGCGGACGTTTAGCGAGATCTGACAGAGGAGGCTTGGTGCGTGTGGGCTGCATGTCAGGGCCGGCCCGCCTGTTAATTATACAGTACCTTCATTTCACTTTACTTTTCGATCTCAAGGAGCTCACGAGGTGTATGACTGCTTGATTCTCACACTGCTCGGGCGCATCAAAAGCAGTTCATACTTGACCGAGCATGCCCGAAGTCCATGAAGTGGAGGGTGATTCTCCATATCATGGGGGTCGTTTCGTTAATGTCTGCTGCATAGCTGCCGACGCACTATAACTCATCTAGACAACCTAGTAAATTGTCGTCAGTATCAGCGCCACGGGGCATATAAAAAGCTATGCTCGCTTAAGCAGCTCATCTTACAGAAAAGCAAGGCATATGCAACAACGGGGCTTGTAATAAGCGCCGCCCTGATTACCGAATGATAGACGAGGGCGCAACTTTATTGCGGAGAGGTACGCGAGAGGCGTCAAATGTGTAGAAGCGGACGCCTCAGCGTTCGTTAACGAGCACCGCATTCAGCTAGTTCGTCCGAAAACCTCGGCTGTGGAGGGCGTTCATTGGGCACATGAGCTGAGGAATGACCAATTCGGAATTGGAACACGACGACGCATCCCACGGATGGCACATGGCGATGAAACCTAAGGGACGGTGAGCGAGCGCATGAACCTGGCTCGATCATAGACGGTGAAAGACGGTGATCAGCACAGGGGAAGCAACCAGGTCAAGCGAAGCGAGTGCCTCGTCTGTTTCGGATCTCATCGCGCATCTCTGTCAAGGTCCAGTCGTCGGCCTGCACTACCAGCGCCTTGGCATCACTCTCTCGTGTGGCCTTGGGGAATGTGGGGCCGCCGAGGGCGCTGCAGCCTCAATGGGATCCCGACAGCTTGGAGACGACCCGTGGCCGCGCGCTATAAAGTGCCAGGTCGGCGGTTTGGCAGCTGCTGTGCTTCCTAAACTGTGACACAGTGTGTCCCTCGTATCTGACACCACCCCCACTAGAAAGCCAATCGACTGCGTCTGAGATATTCCTAGGTTCGGGTTGCTCGCAGATGCTGACCGCCAGGATCAAAGGTTTCAAATCCTACACCACCTCGGCGATGTCTACTCTCTATTCAGGCATCCTCCGTGATTTTTATCGGACCTGGTGACACCACATCTTTGGCTTGTGATGTTTGGTGAAGCTCTTCGAGGTTGAAACGCTTGAGCTTGTCGAAATCAGGACCAACCACACTCATGCCAACAACGTTCTGCTGCGAATTAGCATCTGATAGAGCTGATTCGGCATCTCATTGAGGTTATCCTCCTCTTGGCATATTCGTACCTTGTAAATCTCTACGAGAATGAGTAAATCGTAGCCCTGTAGATCCACCTTGTGGCTGGGACCCACAGCGGCAGCAACCTTTTTGATCACTTCATCCCGCGTCAACTCCTTGTTGTTTCGAATAGAGGGCCTGATGGCGAACTGTCACAATACAGTATATCAGCGATCGGGGTTTTCAACAAGTAGTGGGCCCTGTAAGACTGCGAACTTGCAGTACATGGGATTAGAGTATTGCTCACCTTCTTTCCCGCTTGGTCCAGACCATGGAAATGAGGTGCAAGGACTTGCTTCGCAACGGCCTCAAGGCCCTTCACGTTCGCTTTGTCGAATGCAGTAATCGGGGTCAGACGCTTCACGAAGCGACAGTTGGGCTGCAGGACACCTGCTGCAGCATCCTGGCAGACCTTCTCAACAAACGCCACGGGCTCTATCGGCGCGCGTGTCTTGAAGAAGATCACTGGGGTAAGTTAGATCGAGCCCGCTGATCGATGGGTCTTGCTTACAGCACTGGGTGTCCAGCTTTACTGATGTGAAAAGCGGTTTTGCAGAAGGCTTGCGTATGTCGGCAAGTTCTTTCTTGATCTCAGCTTCGATATCATCAATTTCGGCATCAGATTGTCCCTCTGCAGCCTCGCCGCCCACTTGCTCGGGCTCATACATTTTTGCCGCATACTAGAATTGGTCATGGTAAGCCTTACATTATCTGCGCCACAATCAAGTGACGGGGCATATTTACCAACCTCCTGGAATAGATCACGCAGATCAGAAACGGACTTTGCTTCCTTCTTCATGGCGCACGTTGCCCATATGCCGGTGTCGCCAGGTTGAATCACCCGAGGATCCTGTCCGCCTCGGCGGGGCATGTCCCAATTTGTTTTGCCCTGGCTTGGGTCAGTGCCATCGGATATCCTGCAGCTGCAGGACGAGAATGGGATTGCGAGGCCAAGACACCGTCAATTTGAAATTGTTTGTGGTTGCACACGAAGAAGTAACTCACCTTGACCTTCTTGTTTCCACCATGCTTGTCTTGCGCGTCCGACTCAGCCCTCCGCTTCTTAGGAGCGGAGTCAGTATTTGTGGGTGCGTCCATTGAGATCTAGAGTTTGTGAGCGTGGATAAAGTGGTGGAGAGAAGTTTAGAAAGTGCGGGTGAGCGCCGGAGCCAATTCGCGCTATACCACTTTCAGCCTCTAGCGTCATGCGCCTTTACCTTCATCGAGGTCATTATTTTCCAACGATCCTCCGGCTCCGGCAATGTTGGTTATCCTGGGGATCTTGTTTCATATGATGACGCACATGCGCAGCCGTATTGTCTCTGCAGCCAATGTTCAATCGAGCCAGGCATTGGTCACTGACAAGCAGACACCTGATGCGCCATGGTCCACATCAACCATTGTGCAAGTAATCCACCCCACGATCCTGCAGCTGCAGTATCGGATCATTGTTGATGGCCGAGCGACAAAAGCACCGGGACCATGCCACCGGCGCTGTCAGAAACACACCCTCGGAAAAGCCGCTGTTCCACATTTGGGCCACACAGACATGCACACGATCAAGTCTGAACAAGGCGCTCGGATGTGGCTTGTCCAGTGTTTCGTCTCGACTTCCTTCTTCCTTCACTTCGCCGAGGATGATGATAAGGTCAGTCGCATTGAGTGTGAATGGATACTGTCGCATTTTCGCGGCTCGATATTATTTGAAACGATTCGGCATCTGTGAACCACTAATCGTGACCCTGCTCTATTGATTCGTGTCACGATACCTAAAATACGTACTATGATCCGACCCTGGCTTTTTAAACGGCCAACCTCTATATGCCTGCACTAGCTCCCGAATCATATCCATAGTCAACATCCTTACCCTCAAATGCTTCAACAGCATCCGACCACCCTTCATCGGATCGTGGAAGCTCGGACACTCGTTGACAATGTCCGATAGACCATGCTGCATGTTGTCCAGTGCCTGGAGCACCGGTTTTGCTGAGTCAATGTATAGCCTGTTTACAAAGTCTTGCATCCATTCATGCAAGTCTGACGTATGATCGCTGGGTCTTGGGATTGGAGTTGCCGAGACGAGAGACATGCGATTGTGCGGCCATGCTTCAACAAGGCGCGGGACGAGGGGTTCAAAGGATCGCTGATCCCACTGAATACGCGGGTGCGGAGGGTATCGTAGGCTAATGCGGTCGTCGACTTCGGCCAAGGGCATAGTCTGGCCGCGTATGTGAAGCTTGGGAGCAGGCCATCGCCAAGACTCATCCAGCTTCTCGATCTGCTCAATTAGTGCGTCTCTCTTCGACCCGTGCTGCATCTCCAACGCGCTGCATTCCAGTTTGTAGAGCTTCTCGCCAATGTCGGCGACCGCCTCAAGCTTCATTCTTTGTTTGATGTTGTGCACCCATTGATTGCGCTTCCTGAGAAAAGCTGTTGGTAGCGATGGTAGCGATTTTGACGAGGCCTCGATACGTCGTTGTCTTGATTCAAGTGTTGGAAAAGTCACCCCTAGTCGATCAATGACCGGATGGTCCTTCCTCACTTGCATCTCCATCTCAATGTATTCGATCGCACTCTGCTGGGCTAGGCCGATGGGTGCATTACCTTTAAGCTGCTGGTCATACATGAAGCGTTGTATGAAGTCGACACGACTGATTCCAGTCCCTCCGGAAACCTCTTCGATCTGTGAAGCGAAGCGATGCGTATAGTCCTGGCGATGTGGAGGCATGTCCAGGCCACTTTCTCGCCCCGCGCGCAGAGCGCGCACGATGCTCTCCAGTTCGTACTGTGGCTCCCGACCGAGAGCCCCTTTGCCACTCGGGCGAGCTTTGCGCTCAGCGCCCACTACCCATTCTAGCTGTTGCGTCATTTCCAGCATGCGGCTCGACTTCGTCATACCAAGCGTGGACTGTGCTATCATGTGGTTGAAATCATCGTTCTCGACCCAGAACAGAGTGCGCACCGGACCAAAGGCGTGGATCAAGTCGTTAGACCAGGCAGCGGAGGCGAAATGGTGGTACAGTTGTTTGGCCATGGAATCGAAGCCAAGCCCAGGCAGCCGAGGGTCCCATGCTAGAGATCCCGTGACAAGCAGCGTGTGATTGGGTTCCTGGGCTTTGGGGTCTGAGGGGTCTACGCGCTGTTGGTTCGCAAAGTGACCCTCGTCGACGATCTCCTTGATTGCAGACAGTTCGGAAGTATCCTTTGATACAAGTTTGTATGTGCTACCAGGCGCGTCAAGTAGCGGATCGAGGAATTCTTTGAAAAGACTGGGGTTCGGTTCGAGGAGGACGTGGCTGCGAGGCTGGAGGAACTCGTGGAGCTTCTGCGACCACAGACCTGCGCCTGGATTTATATCGAGAATGTCGCACCCCTTGTGCTTCTCCAGAGTTTGGCCAATGTATTTCAAGACATCATCTGCGAATGGGCGTCAGCGAAGGCCCTGACCAGGCTCACGTGCTTTTGGCCAACATACCGCATAGGTCTGGACTTACAATCTGCGGTCGAGCCGTCGCGCGGGCCTTGCTGGTGGCCTTGTTGGTGACCTTTCCGCGTGTGAGGATGGGGCGCATCTTCTCGCTCAGCGCAACGCTCAACGGGTATTCATCGCTCGTCGCAAGCTTCTCCGGCGTCCAGTAGGGATGTCTCGGCTGGGCTACGCCAGCGCGTCGAATCTGGCCCCATGACCTGGTTACTGTATCCAGCCGAAGTGTTCTGTGGCGGACCAAAGGGCGCATTCGAAACATTGCGTTGCACATGGCCATCTTTCTCTCGTCCAAAAGATTTCGCAATGACGCCAAGGCCCAGACTAGCTAGTCTGGATATGGATGGCGCGAATACATCAACACGTGCCCACGTGTCGCGCCCGCACTTCCGACCCATTTTTGTGATGTCACAGAACACCGACAGCGACAGCAACATCCTCATGCTCGGCACTGAAACATAGCGCCGCCCGACCGCTGTCAAGGACTTCAACATGCACGCTCTACCGTATTGTCTCGTTTTAAAGCCTTAAGCAGAGGTTCCTTAGCTAAGATAGAGTAAGAATCTAATATATACTAGAAG
>TARA_R110002003_G_scaffold196_5_pt1 | contig 27602 bp, 32 predicted proteins | sample TARA_R110002003 | Tara Oceans TARA_R110002003 (sample SAMEA4396441) | marine metagenome | biome: Westerlies Biome; feature: [SRF] surface water layer (ENVO:00010504); material: water (ENVO:00002006), including particulate matter (ENVO:01000060) such as... | depth 5 m | reverse complement strand
AAAACTCAGAAAATACGAGCTCCTTCGTAGCCGAGGCACGTTGCAGAAACCCCCAGTTAGACGACCAAAAGAACATGAACACCACCATCCAGTGAACTTGAAATCAACAGCTGGAATATCATCTACAAAGTAAATAATCTGAGCAACTTCAAACATCAAAAGTCACACTCTCGGGCTGACTCGACCAATCCCCGGATTTACCCCAAATCGCCGAACCGAGGCCCAGGGCGTTTTGCGGGGAGCTTACTATTCACCCAACGACAACATTTGTATGCCACATTGAAGCTTCCCGAAGCCATTGTACCACCAAACACCCTTCAGTCGTGACATACAATCAATCCAGTCGCCTTATACTCCGTCCAGCTTTTCACGAAAGCATTCAAGCCCCCCTACATTATATCCATCTCCTCCAAGCACAAGCATCATGTCCTCCCCATCCGAATACCCAGACATCAATTTCGAAATCCGCGGCCAAATCGGCATCATCAAAGTCCGTCTCCCTCTCCACGCCCAAAAATACAATCTAACATACACAGTTCAACCGCCCGCAATCCCTCAACTCCTTCGGCGGCTCGCTCATCCCGTCGACCATCGCGGCTTTGCGCGCCCTCAACGCGCACCCAGACACCATCTTCACGGTGCTCACTGGCGAAGGGCGGTTTTTCTCCGCCGGCGCCGACGTCAAAGGTATAGCCGGACTCAACGGGGTATGTGTTTCTTTGCATGAGAGCGTGTGCTGATTGTGGTGTGTTTTGTGAAAAAGCGGCGGCTGATAGTAATGCGAAGAACGAGGCGTTTGCGAATGTGGCGGAGAAGAAATTGGCGTTTTTGGGGAGGTTTGGCTATGGTGAGTTTTTCTCCACTTTGCTTGGGTTGGAACAGCCCTGGTCGAGTGCATTGAGGTCGGTGGACATGGTTTGGCTAATGTGTGTCTGGGGGAACAGCGACCGAACTCCTTCGCTCCATGATCGACCATCGCAAAGTCCTCATCCTCGCGCTTAACGGTCCTGCCGTCGGCGGCGGCGCAGCGTGGTTCCCTGGCATCGCGGACATTGTGCTGGCGTCTTCGAACGCATGGTTGCAATGTCCCTTTAGCGCTTTAGGTTTGGTACCAGAGAACGGTTCTGCGCTGTCCTTTGCACAATCAATGGGCATCCATCGCGCAAACGACTTCCTGATGTTTGGACGCAAGTTGTCGCCGCAGGAACTGCTGGATGCCGGTATGTATAATTATGTGTGGGATGCGACGGGCGACGACTTTCAGAACAAGGTGGTCGGGTTCCTGGAGGACCAGTTGAAGACGAATGATGGGAAGAGCATGATGGAGATGAAGAGGTTGCAGAATGCGCCGATACGGGATGCGAGGTTGATTGCGGTTGTGAATGCTGTGGATGCGCTGGCTGAGCGGTTTGTAGAAGATGCGCCGAAGAAGCGTTTTGAGGAGAAGAGGAAGGAGTTGGAGGCGAAGAGCAAGACACGGTCGAAGATCTGAGGATTGCTGCGTGTCAAAGATGTAAAGCGTTTTTATTTAACTTCTGTATCGTACACTTGTCCGTCTCAAACTCTCGCTGTCGGTCGCGGTGCGAAGTCCACCCACGCGCATCTGCTGATTTGTAACATCCATGATTCACGCCCAGCGTACATGCAGGTGCCAAGATCAGAGAAGATGTCGACATTGAAGTCAAGGAGAGACGTAATCTAGAACTAGACACTAGGAAAGGGGTATGCGCATCCTAAACATGCAATGCCAGTATAACGAACAAATAACAAACAGAACAGGTGCCAAAGGTTCATGGTCAAATGAGAGTGGTATGGGTGGTGAAGTATGTCCAGGTAGAAAGGCCAGAAATGTCCGAAGAACTGCTTGATGGATGCATCAGCTGGATAGATGATCCAGGAGAGGAGCCCAGCGCTGTCAAATCAAATCAAGTCACGCCGAGGACTCTACTTCGGATAGTGGTTGTATCGCGCCTGGTGCCAGGCATCATTGAATTTGCCGGATGGTGGTATGTGGGGTGCCATTGCGCTTAGATTCCAGCGCTGCGATGCTGTCGATATTCGCGACTCCCGGCGCTGGACGCGCGACCGTTCGCGGCTGGAACGCTGAGTTGCCTCATTGCCGGTCCATCTGAGGTGACGACCTGGCGCCGGCTGTTGCCCTTCTCTAGTCGCTGAGTTCTCCAGCCCTCATACCACTGCTCGCGGGAAGCTTCGCGGAGCTCAGAGCGCCATTCGCTGAAGACGCTTTCTCGCAACCTGACAAAGTCGCAGTGTTCAGGGTTGTAGGGATCCGCGAATCCCCAAGGAAACTTACGACCAATTACCTCAGGCTCGTATGGATCTGGTGAGATGATACTGAGAGGCAGGAACGGTGTCTCCGAGTCTTCGCTCTGGATCGATGCGGAGATAGCAGATGGCTTGCGGCTGTGATTCTTCCTAGCGCTTGGTGGTGAAGTTGGTGGAGAGTGCGATGTGGAGGAGATGGACGAGCCGATCGAGCGTGCAGCTTCAGAAGATGAACGTTCAAGAATTTTATTCAAGACATCCGGCTTGCCCTCACCGTCGGATGAATCGTTGTAGTCGTCCTCGTCGCGCTCGTCCAGTCGGTCAGGATCCTCATCGTCATCAACATCCAGGTTCAACGCCTCCAAAGGGTCCAGCTTGGCACGCTTGATGGTGTCCCATACCATCTTCTTCAAGTGGCGCATGTGGGCTCCAGTAATTGTGTCTGCCTTGCTGATGACTGGGATAACAGTCGTCTTTCCTTGAAGTTCGCGGAGAACATTGAGGTCCAGATTCTCATCGAGGCCTCCGAAGATGGCACTTCCGATCTTGACGACGTTCGATCGTTTGCGAGCCTCGGCGATATTTGAATCTAGACGAGCTGGGTCGAGAATGAGGAAGACACAGTGTATGTGAGTGTCCTTGACGCCGGGTGCGCGCACAACTTTCTGCTCCTCGCCGAACGTGTCCTCGAACTTGGACTCGAGGAAGGAGGTGATGATGGGTAGCTGGAAGTCGACGATGTTCTTTTCCAGACCCTCCGAGTCCCATAGCGTGACACCAACGCGTTCGCCGTCCACTTCTGTCTCGAGATATTCGGACGTGAAGGACGAGTCCTCGGCAACTGCTGTGGCGGGCGGAGACGGGGTGTTGGGTCTCTTCTTCTTGGGCAAGGCGAGTGCAGTGCGCAAAAAGTCGATGAACGACGACTTGCCGCAGCCCTTGGTGCCGATTACGAGGATGCTGTCGACGCGTCAGTTGTGCTTCGCAGAGGTGTGATCGGGCGGCTTACTTGAATGGCGTGGGATCCTTCCTCCTCCTCACGCGGCGTGGGCTGTTTACAGTGCTGACATGGCTGCTGGCATAGCTGTAGCGACCGCGGTGGGTCATGCTCTCAGTCCTGGCATACGGGTCGACATCCATATACGAGGGCGAGGAGCTGGGCATGGGCTGTTGCGCAACAGGGAGGTGTGACTGGGGCGCCATGCGGTGCTGGTCCACAGAGGGCCTGCTGAAGTTGTGGCCGTAGTTGCCGCCGTAGTTGCCGACCTTGTTGGAGACGATGGCGACAGAATCGGGTCGATAGGCTTCCCCTCCGAAGGACTCGATCTGGGGAAGAGCGGAGTGCGAGGGCAGGCGCGGTGGCTGCTTGGGGAGCATGGCCGCCTCGCGCTGCCTTCGCAGAGCCTCCTCCTGGGCAAGAGCTTTCTGTTTCTTGCTCATCTTGCCTCCGGATGCACTGCGACTGGTGCTGCGAGTTTCAGCACTGGACTTGCGGCGCAGAAAGTTGAACGAGGTCCTCCGCTGTTGGTCGCCGGCTGGTGGCGCGACGGTGGGGAGTGCAGACGGGTCGGGTGAGCCGTCCTTCACCGAGGAATTAGGGTGATTACGCGGTTTGGTAGGTGTGGTGCGGTCCATGGCGGGCGCGTCAGGTACTCAAATATCAATGAGCGGCGTCGTCGCGCGCGTGTAATCTCAGTAGATGAGAAAGGAGTAGCGCTGTGTTGGACGCTGTCTGGCTGCCCTCTCCTGCTGACGCACCGTGATTTGGATGTGCTGGCAGTGTGGGAGGAGTGAAATTGGAGGGAGCAGCTGTTTGGGCGTTGGGCGGGTCAGCCGTGCTCAGACGCGACCTGAGTGGAGGCTGCGGTAGAGTGAATGGTCAGGGTCTAATTACGTACCTTAGCCCAATGCTACTGCAGGTACAGATTGCGCGGCGCGACGGAGCGTTGACGACCCCAGATTCTGCCGTGGACGACCTCGATGGCGCTGTGCACTTCAGAGAGGAGGAACAGACGTGGGCAGCGCAGCCACAGGAGCTCCAGAAAGAGTGACGCGTCGACGAGGAGGCAAGAAGGCTGGCGCTGTGCAATTGGTCGCGGCGCTTCGAAGCTGAAAGGCGGAAACAAGAGAAGCAGCGACCGGGATGGCACGCACAATTGTCAATGCGAAACCCGTCGCTCGAACACAACGTCAACTAGTCTAGCAACCTCCAATTCTCACGACTTGGACCGACGGCTGTTTGGAACCCGACAGTCTTGTGTAGCTGTCAGAGCAAGATTATCGCAGCCGACGGCGACGTGCAGCCGTATGCGCGCCGCCAGGGTACCCACGCGCCCTCGTCCCGCTGTCCATGCCAGAAATAGGGGTTCTTGGACACGATCTTCTGATCTCCGCATGGAGCGCACTCGACGGAGATGAGGCGTCCCCAGAAGATGGCGCATGAACGCCATTACCGCTCCACCACGAGCTCCATGGGACATCCACGATCGCCTGTTTCAGGCCAACAATGTGGGCCAAGACAAGATAGCTGTTCGATGGCGCAGCTTTGGAGCGCTGTCTTCGCTCGCTTTTGCTGAACATCGTTCTGTTCGTTCCGAATCAGGAGTACCATCCGTGAAAGGGGCCTTGACTGACTCGCACGGGACATGAAACTTTAAGTTGGACTCGAAGCAAAATATCCCGTCGATGCTCCAACACCGTCAAATCAACATGAGTGAATAGCTGCTGTCACCATCGATGGACCTCGCGATCCTACCAAATGTGCGGCTCCCTGGATCCATATCTTGTCTGAGTGCGATCCTTAGAACAGATTATTTACAATGCCGCATCAACGCCAGCTGCTCAGACACTGATGGCCTAACGAAGTCATTCGATCGCAGCCTCCACGTGGATGATAGGCAAAGCCTGCCAATTGCTGATATTGTGTCTCATGATGGGGCACGACGGCCCAACTACCGTGGATGCCGCACACGCCGCAATATCCAGCGATTCGTACCACAATTTTTCACTTTGCTTAGCCTCAACCATGTAGAGAAGATTTATCGGTGTGCTGGTATTGACTAGAGCAGCAACAATAGTGACATAGGGGCCTCTCGTGTCTCGAGTACGGAAGTTCTGGTGTCTTGACACCTACAATAGTCAAGAGTGTTTAGGCCCCCACCAATCAAAACGGCTTCTCCTCGCTGACGCTCGCGCCAGCCCTGTTGTGCTTAGTGCTTACCATACATTGGGAGCGTCCATTAAGGATTGGCTTGGACATTCCAAACAGCATTGACGTACAAAACATTTGTTGGCAGCCAAAATTCGCATCTCCACTGTGCTACTGTATTACTTTCACTCTTCTCGACTGACCCTCGTTGTAGCTCGTCATGGGCTTTTTCGACGATCACGTGGTCTTCTCGACCATCGCGAGTCTGTTTGTGTTGTGGCTCGTGGGTAAGGCTGTCGTACTTACAAAAGATCGTCAACGAATCAAGAAATTGGTAGGCAATTCCCGTGCTCCCTCACTTGCGGTGTCACCTCGAAGTTCCAGTCGTGGGCAAAATTATTTGTTTTCCACATTTGGTCTCCCAGATCCCTCATTGATTCGCACCCTCTCGATAAGATGAAGCGAGCTAACATACTTAGTCTGGACCGCCAACGCACCCAATCTTTGGGCATCTCATCTCTGTTGGCAAGGTTGCAATGAAACTTCCCCAGCGAGCCCATCCACATACATTGGCCGCGTATATGATGAGGGAATATGATCTACCGCCTGTATTCTTCCTAGATACCAGGCCAGTATCTGTGTTGAACTTGATTATCGCCGATCCGTAAGGATCCTGCAAAAATCAAAGGCCGTCGCTAACAATATCCTAGAGAGATTGCTCGTCAGATTTCAGAATCTGGTCTGAAGAAGCATCCGACGCTAGGCGAAGCGATCGAGCCACTAGCTGGCAAGATGAATATGCTGTCAACCGACGGCGAGTTTTGGAAGAAATGGCGGAGTATCTTCAACCCTGGCTTCTCGATACAGCAAGTTGTCAGCCAAGTCCCAGCGTAGGTGCCAAAATCGACCAGTTTCAAAAGCCTCGCACTAGTCCTAAGTGTCAATCTCTAGTATTGTCGAATGTGGCCAGTCCTTTATCAAGCTTCTTGACGAGCACGCAGAGGCCGATCGTGTCTTTAGGCTGGAGGAAGAGGCAAGTCCACAATCCACATGCGCATCCATGACAACACCAAGCTGTACATACGGGCTTGTTGAAACCTATGACCGAAGACTCTACGATCTCACCTTAGCGAATCATCCTTGTTCTGCAGACTGCTAACAGCACATCAGACTACCAAGATAACAATCGACGTCATCGGGAAAGTTGTATGTGACCATGACTTCAACACCTTGTCATCCGACAACGAATTTATGACTACCATGAGAAATACACTCTCCTGGATGCCGGACATGCAATCCATAAACCCATTCCACACTCGCAATCCCTTACGGCCAATCTACTGGTGGTACTACAAGAAGAAGATGGACAAGTACATTGGCAACGTCCTAGACGAGCGCTTCGCAGTCCGAGAAGCAAAATCGTCAAAGAAATCTCGCACCAAGACCGGAATCGACCTTGCCTTGCAGGAATATTTCAAGGAGAATGGTCAAGATGTAGACTCAGAGAACGTCACCATGGACGCCGAATTCCGCAGAGCCGCCATCGACAATCTTCTCATTCTGCTCTTTGCGGGCCACGACACCACCGCCTCAACACTATGCTACTGGTAAGTCCTCCAGCGCCACGCCCGCCCTTCACTCACACCGACTCTAACACTTCGGCAGCTACCACATCCTCTCCAAACACCCCTCGGCCCTCGCCAAAGTCCGCGCCGAACTCGACTCCGTCTTCGGCCGCGGCGTCGGCGCCGGCGCCCAACTCAAAACCAACCCCTACCTCGTCAACCAGCTCGACTACACGCTCGCCGTGGTCAAAGAAATCCTGCGCCTCTGGGCACCAGCATCGGGCGTCCGCATCGGCCGCAAGGGGTTCTTCATCAAGGACCCCGTCTCAGGCACCATGATCGACACGGACGGCCTGCTCGTCTGGACCGTAAGCATGGCCATGCACCGCGACGCACGCATCTGGGGCCCAGACGTCGACGCCTTCAAGCCCGAGCGCTTTCTGCCGGAGAACGCGGACAAGCTGCCGGCCAACGCGTGGCGGCCGTTTGAAAAGGGGCCGCGAAATTGCATTGGGCAGGAACTGGCGCTGATTGAGATGAAGGTCGTGTTGGCCATGACGCTGCGCGAGTTTGATTTCAGGGCGGCGTATGATGAGCTGGATAGTCTGATGGGAGACGGCAGTTTGTGGGCGAGGGATGCGAGCTTTAGAAAGGGCCCGATGGAGGTGTTTGGCGAGAGGATGCATCAGATTTTGCTGGCGGCGGCGAAGCCGAGTGAGGGGATGCCGGCGAGGGTCTATAAGAGGGCAATGTAGACGGAACGGGTTAGACGTGAGAGTACGATCTCGCAGTGCTAGGGTGAGAGTACGCATCAGTATAGTGGCACTCGATTAGAAAGGGAAGTTAAGCTGTGATGCGTACTTGTCTGATATGTTGTGCTACAAAGCCAGATGGTTTGAAATAGTCTCCCATCATATCCATGCACCGGTAGAACGACAAGTATGACCGATAAATGACGTTGAAATGTGTGCTTCCACAATCTGCACGACGATACGAGTGGATCATGAAGGGTCTATTGAGGAAAGGGTATACACAAAAACGCCCAAAGACAGTGATTGAGAGCTAGTGTTGATGCCCCTCATTAAGGTGAAATCTGCCTTGAGCGTCGTGGCGTGGATGAAGAGCTAGCGCGATTCTCAGATTCGACATGCGCAAGAAGTTTCTGCAGTGTCCTTTTCGAGCGAGCGTCCCTCTCTGCCGCGGAGAGATCTGCGGGCGATGGTGACTTGGAGGTCTTGCGGAATGGTCCAGGGTCAACACTCAAAAGCTTCGCAGCAGATTTGAAGGATCGGGCAAGCAGTTCCACTGGACGTTTAGAGGTCTGTGATATGTGGATTGTCTTTGCAGCGTGAGCTAGGGCGTCTTGACCTTTGTCGTCACAGTGATCTGTTCGTGCACCAAGACTGATCAACATATCGAGCAGCTTGGGATATGCCTTTCTTGCAGCGAACAGCAGGATGGTTGTGCCACTTCGCGAGCATGCGTTGATGTTTGCTCCACCGAGTACAAGCTGCTTAACCTTGACACAGAGGTCGTCATCGTCGAGATCTCGTTCGAACGCACTCTCAGCAAGACTCATGATTGGTGTGCGGCCATGATCGTCGTACCTGTTGATTTCGGAAGCCAGAACCTCGCTTGGGAAAGGCAAGGTGGTGGGCGCTTGGGGCTCAAGGAAGTCCTTCTGTATGTAGTTGTGAAGATCAGTTCTGCCTTGTTCGTCTTCATCTGTGAGTAAGCGTTTCTGCGCAACATGCTCGACAAAGTGTGGCTGAAACTGTGATCGGATTTCCTCTCCCATATTCCAGAATTCAGGATGAAGAGCCATGTGGTCGAACAGGAACAGACCGGCACGGTCACGAATCTGCGAAACACGGGCAACTCTTTGCTCCCATTCCGGGTATCGTCGCATCATCCACAGAAGCCAGTTTAGGTCGAAGGAGGGTAAAGAGCACAAGTAAAACAAGAAGTGTCTCCCATGATTGTCCAAACGATCCAAGTCAAATACGGGTCCGAGACTACGGATCAAGCGCTCGAAGCTCGAAGCGTGTAAGCCATCTGCGTACAAGCCGCCATCGCCGGCCTCGAAGAGTCGCGTATCAAGAGAATGGAGGAAGGTTTGGCCGTCGGCGTCGACGAAAGTATCTTTCGGAACCCACCAGGCAACAAGGGATAGCAGCACATCTACTGGAGCACCCACTCTGGCTGCAAAGAAGAGTGTATCGTACTTGTGTAGGTCCATGAGTGGACGCGTTCCCCGATCGTGTACAAGTCTTTGTTCGAGACTTATTCGCAACGGGCTGGCATTAACGTTGCTTGGAGATCGGTGACCAAGTTCTGCAATCTCCTCGATGAGCCTGTGTATGCAGTCGCGAGACCGCGAGCAACATCGTTCGATCAATGCCTTGTTCTCCTTGATGTTCCGCTGTTCCCGAAATGCCAAAACCTTTCGAGCCCTATGGTCCAGCGATTCATCATCGGCGTCAGGCTCCGAGAATGCAGTCACCGAATAGCGGTCGAAAGTATCGATGGTGCTCAGTGAGAAGCGTCGTCCCATCAAGCTTATGAGATCAGACACGAAGGACGAATTGACACTTGAATGGCTCCATCCTCTCAGATGCACCATGCTCGAAGCTGAATCAAAACTTTTGCGACTGCAAAAACTGACTCGAGAGTTGACAGGCGAAGTGCAAGTCGTGGCATCCATGAGTATGGAGCTTGAATGGTTCCGGAATCTCCGGTCACTTGTACCACTCGCGGTATACGGGCCAAGGGTGTGTGCATCGTGCCCATCTTCGGTCTTCGGTTCACAAAGATTTGTTGCCTCTGGGTGGGCATCTTCGCAGTCATGAGATCGAGATGGTCTGGGAATGTTGTCGACGTGAAACGGCGGAGGCAGTTTTGGCGCGTTTGCAGCACTCGGCGGATCGGCCGAGGGGAGCGAATTGCGTTTGCTCGGAGCTCTGGCATTACGCCGCAGCGCTGTTCTCAAGAAGGCGGCTCTCGTACGCGCTGTCTCCTCGTCGGGAGCGCGGAATCGCTTGTTCGTCTCCCCAAGGAGACTCTTGACAAGCTGCTGGCTGCGTCGGGCCCTGTAACATATAAGTCGACGATATAGGCATGACCAGATGCAGCTTACTTTGCCGTAGTATTCTGCCCGCTTTGCAGGTGGAGTAGTCGTAGAATACCATCTAGGTTCAAGCCGCAAAGCCGTAGGACAACCAGTTTCTTCGTCCAAGACTCTTGATATTCCTTTGGCCTGCCCATCCTCTTCTTTCTTGCTGTATCCAAAATTGATGCTCTATTCCTCTTCCTAGAGACACCCATTATGATCACATAGACGGCGACGTGCGGCAGAGGTCAGGCAAGAGATCCAACATCAAGGTTGTCCGCTTGAGACGGAAGGGCGCAAGGAAATATGTACGATGCCTTGCGAGCTGGAGGTGGAAGAATTACATCTTCAAGGCGCGCTGGCTGAGTGAGCGAGCTTAAGGGGCGCGCTGGATGCATGGTCGGCGAGGCGGTGCTGCAGGCTGGTTGCCTTTTCAAATGCAAACGCAAAAAGTGCCCTTCGCGCATTGGTCGATCGGAGGGCATGGCTGGCGGCAAGGCTGATAGACAGCCGCTCGAGTGTGGGGGAAACGCAATAAGTGCAAAAGAAGGACGTTGTACCACTTGCGCACAGACAATGAGGTCATTGCTTAGCGACGCGTCGACGTTTCGCCGTGTCCCCACTGCGCTTTGACCACACCGGCTCCAACGCAATAAGTGCTGAATGTTCCCAAACGCGCCGACGGACGAGCGTAGACGATCCTATCAAGAAGGGGAATTACAGCAACAAGCACAAACATATCAATCGTGCTACATTTAACCATCTTTGATGGATTATGTAGCTCTCCACTGTGCCTACTCCACGCTGGCTACGCTATCTTCCGCAGTGCGTACTTTACGCTCGAAATGTGGCAACTCCTAAAGTCCATGCACGTTCGAACGCAAGAAAAGCTAGATTGATTCTAGACCCCGACGTCACAGCTGGAAATACGCAAAAAGACGATGTATGCATCAGATCCGGGTTGTCATTTTTGCGTTCCTCTGAGCTACGGTGCGACACTTGATCTCTGACAATCAAGCATGGGAGCGCAAGGAAACGCAATAAAGCGACTTGTAGGCATGTAGGATATATAAAGGTATGGTGTATATGCTCATGGTGGTGGTATCCGGATCTACCTCACTTCTTCGCAACGACTACCTCTCAACCACATACCGCAGTCATGAGCGAGCAGGCCAGTAAGTGGTCTCGTAATTGTTTACTACCCTTTGGCCTTGCCAACTCACGTATCGCAACAGACTCAGCCACCATCGCGGCAGCTTCTCTATCTGTCAATGCTCTCCAAGCTGCCCTCCAGCTGGTCGTCATCCTGGTCATATGTCTGAGTCGCCGCGGCGACGCAAATCCTCAGAACCGAAGTAAGCGGACAGCGCCTTCGCCTCTGCATAAACCGCTAACCTCTGGTCATTTCAGATAGCAACATAGTTTGAATGTACCATTCAGACCCAAGGTTGGTGACTTCACAGAATGCATTCAGGCGCCAGGGTCTCGAGATGAAACTTGAAGCGCGGTGATGGATATACGGAAGATACAGAAGTTGTTATCAAACGGGCTCTTCAAGCGGTGAAAATGCTGTTGCAGCAGGTCGAGCACCATACGTCGCCGCGCTTGTGCAACCTCATAATACTCAGCGAGTCGCCATAATGCAAACCCATCACCGGAACTTGGCCGTTCATCGCATGTTCGGAGTCACAAATGTCGGGCTGGATATGTCCCGTGCAAATTTACTTTTCGAAAACCGTCGATTGGTCCTTATTGTTCAGGTGTGTCATGTAGCATGGCTGCTATCTTTGGGAAAGTCCTTATAAGCTTCACTTCAGGCAAGAAAGGCAAGACATTACCACTTCTCCATATCGTGATACCTTCAAGCGGAACTGCCGCTTGCACCGCATCCGACGGAACGATGCAGAGGCGGTCAGAGAAGTGGACGCGATCTCAGCTCCTTTGATCGACCAATCACGACAGCAAACACGAACGCGTGCGTTATCAACTCCTAACTTTCGCACATCATCTCTTCCATCGCAACCCTCGTCAGCCAGCGACCTGCTTGATCCGTCATGGAGTCCCACTTCGGTTGTCCCTTAACGATCCTTTGATAAAATTCGATATGCCCTCTGTCCGTCATGTCGTTCTTTTCACATTCGTTTTGCTCTGCGCCGCATTTACGCTCTTTCGATCCATCTCCATGCCTTCCATTAGGTCAATCGTCCCGTTCGCATTAAGCTCGGTCATTGTAGCGCAGAATGTAACAGTAGACTTGGGTTGGTATCCACCAAAGAAGAGCTGGATCAATAATCTTGGACAAGTCTTGAATGCTACTGGAACCAATGGCTTCATATTCAATAATTCGCAACTACCAGACGGAGTATCGTACGGAGCATACGATTGGTGTAATATGCCACATGTTAGAGCGCAGGAGTATCCGAGAGTGAGTGAAGAATATGAGCTGCGTTACGTGGAGGTGTATGTATGGCGCGCACCTATTTAGGGATGATTTTAGGGTGCTAATTATGGCAGTATTCATCGCCATCATAAGCGAACGCCATATGCTTCCAATACCTTTCCGAAAGAATCGTATGGATGGAATTGCGATGACCAAGGACTCTTCTACTACGGGCAGCCGCTCAAACCCAAGGGAAATGACGCAGCATCGACGTACTGGAGCGTCTATACAAGCGACGTGAATCCATTCCCACAGTCTGGTTTTGAAGGGAGTTGTCAATTCCCACAAATCACTCGAGGAGGACTGGACGACTCCTGGCAGCACGGGCGAGACTTGTATGGCGTGTATCACGATCTCCTCGGCTTCCTACCAGATGAACTGAACGATAAGTTGTCTTTCCGCGTTACGAACAACCAGATCACATCTCAAGTCGCCGGTATGCTGATCAATGGGATGTACGCACCGAGCTCGACCGTGCCCCTCAAGATTCAGCCCACGGGAATCGACTCCTTGGAACCGCAGTATTCTTGTCCGAAAGCGGCTTCATTATACAGCTCTTATGGTGTAGGCGGCAAAGCGTTGAACTGGACCGCCCATTTGACTGCCGCGAAACCACTGTTCGATTCACTAGATACCATCGCCGGTATAGGGAGCGACTCGACAGATTGGCACAAATCTTTCGATCATTACTACGACAACTTGTCCGCGAGACAATGCCACGCCAAGCCCCTGCCATGCAGCATTAATGACAAAAAAGCGTGTGTCACACAAGATCAAGCTGATGCTGTTTATCGACTCGGGCAGTACGAATACAGCCTCATCTATCGCGATAGTCCGCAGTCTCTTCAAGCGGCGGTGGGCTCCTACGGTGTGTATCTCGCCGAACTTGCGAAAAACATTCGCTCTACACTTTCTAGCTCCTCGCCTATTGTCTACCGACACAACGTCGCGCACGATGGGTCTGTGTCGCGACTTTTGAGCATCTTGCAGGTTGAGCAGATGGTGTGGGTGGGTATGGGAAGTGAAATTGTGTTTGAGGTGTATGAGAAAAAGCACGGTGGGATAAAATTCATCAGGATATTGTGGGGCGGACAGGTCTTGAGAAGTTCGAATCCGAGTCTAGGAAATGTGGATCTGTTGGGGTTGGATGTGTTCTTAGCGTATGTGGATGGGCTGGTAGGGCAGAGAGCTGGAAAGGTGATGGAACTCTGTGGATCGTAGATGAGGACCTGATACACTTCGGAAACTATTTGAAATTTAGGTTCGCAAATGTTGAGGCCGAGAAGTCATGATCATTGAGGCTCCACGGAAAATCTGGTTGGAAGGCAAACTACTTTCCTATCCCAGCAAAACGCATGGAATTCAAACCGATCGCATCACTAATCAAGCTTCCTTAAGTTACCTAATCTGCTCCCCCGCCGCTTACCAAACCACAACCTGCCCAAGCTCATTAACAGCACACGTATCTGTGGTGCGCCATGCACGTAAGCTGCTGTCAGCTCGCAGGCGTGAGTCGGCTGGCGAATCAGCGTGTTGCCATTTGTCTAGCGGCATAATACTGTCATCGAATGGGCTGGTGGGCATGAGGCGCTTTGTTTGTATTGGGAAACGCGAGCAACGTGATAAGGCATCATTTTGGTGCGATTTGGAATGCGTGTCGACATATTGTTGGGTTTGGATCTGGGAAGATACGAGTGTATGAGGATATATAATCAAGAGGCGTGCTATATGTAATGAAAACACTTCCCTTCATGTTGATCTATCATTACGCAAAGTATTATCTTCAAAACTACTTCGAAAGAGAACCCTACGATTCGGTAAGATGCCACTGTCAACAGATGCCCAAGTCCTCGAGACCAGCAACGGCCTCGTCACCACCCTACGCGGCGCCGCCGGCCCCCATCCAGGCTTCCGACCAGGTACTCTCCTCCAACTCACTAACCCTTGCATGATATTTCTCGACCCGCATCTCAGCCTAACAGCCCACAGCCCACGCAAAAGGCCATCTCCTTACCGGCACCTTCACACCCTCCACCAACGCCTCCAACCTAACATCCGCGCCGCATTTCAACGCTGCATCCACACCAGTCACTGTCCGCTTCAGCTCGTCAACCGGCATCCCGAACATCCCGGACACAGATCCAAATGCCAATCCGCGCGGGTTCGCGATTCGGTTCCACTTACCGGATGTTAATGGTAGAAGGGCACATACAGACATCATTGCGCATTCGACAAAATACTTCCCTACGCGCACGGGCGCCGAGTTTCTCGAGTTCTTGAAAGCAGCTACAGGCAGCAATGCTGGCGAAGCCGTGCCTGAGTTTCTGGGCAGACATCCTGAGACGGTGCGGTTTCTACAGGATCCGAAACCGAGTCCTGTGAGCTTTGCGACGCAGCATTACTTTGGCGTGAATGCGTTCAAGTTTGTCAAGGATGGCAAGATCACGACGCTGAGATACCGCATTGTTCCAGTTGCGGGGGAGCAGTATGTCTCGGAGGAGGAATTGAAGAGCAAATCAGCCACGTATTTGTTTGATGAGACGCCAAAGAGGCTGGAGTCTGGGCCCATTGAGTTCAAGCTACTTGCTCAGATTGCCGAGGAAGGAGACAGTACGGATAATGCCACTGAGATCTGGCCGGAGGAGAGGAAGATTGTTGAGCTGGGCATTATCAAGGTTGTGAAAACGCTCAGTGAAGAGGAGAGCTTGAAGGAGCAGAAGCACGTCATCTTTGATCCGATCCCGAGGGTTGAGGGTGTGGAGGTCAGCGATGATCCGCTTCTAGATGTCAGGGCGAGTGTGTATCTCATTTCCGGGACGCAGAGGAGAGAGGCCAAGGACGATGACGCTGCGGATGTTGCGAAGACCGAGGCGGCAAAGGCTGCTACGTGAGCGGGCCAAGTGGGAGATGATCCTCACGAGGATCTCCAAAGGGTATGGTGCATGTTACGTGGCCAGGAAATAATATGACATCTTGACTGGAACATATTGAAGTTATGATTGATGCAACGCGAAGGCCATCGTAAGGTTTTAGAAAATGACTGGCCCAAGTGTTAGCCTGTACCTGTGTGATGCATTGATACGAGGTAACGCGCCTATCCATTTCCCATTCTTCGAGAGTACCCTCGAGGAGCTACTACAATCGCTAAGTTGCCTGGCAATGCCATTTGGTCGCGGTAGCCTGCTCACTTGGTGTGTGATTCCTAGGAACTCCGAAATTCTTCACCAGGCTGTGACCTCAAAAAGGCTTTCACGTGGGAAACCGCCTGGATACTCGACTCCTTAGGCCATCGAGACTTCGCTTGCAGATCCAGTACACTGGATGCTGTCTCCTTGTCCGAATTGCCTCAACGGGGATGAAGGACAATTAAACGCGTTAGTCGTACGATATCTATCTTATGACTCATGTCTGACTTTGCAGCCAGCCACACTTCAAGTCGAGAGACTTGGGACAGGGTGGGTGAGGTCTACGCAAATACTGTGTCGTCAGCCAAATGGCAGACCATGAGTCGCCGCATTGGCAGCAGCGGCCATGCGGGTTGACACCTAATATTGAGGTGAAGAATAGGTTATGGCGCCCCGCTTAGAAGTGCTTTGTCCACATGGCGCGCGTGTGTCCGATGGCTCAGCCCAGAAGCACAGCGCAGGTCTACTATGAACTGCTGATAAAGATCCTCGCCCCAAAGCTGTGTATTGCCCACGATCATCTTTGATGTTAAACTACTAAAATGTATTCATCACTCTAGCACCCTGGTAGCCGGGTCGAAATCTAGTTCGATCAGGGATGGCGTGCAGCCATTTCGTAGGAATCTGCGCCTATTGCGGATCAAAACGTGGCCGACGGGTACGTGAAACAGGTCGAGAACGTAATGCCGGCACCTCGAGAATCTCCCGATGTCAGAAATGACAGGATCAGCCGCCGGGACTGTGATGGAAATCGATTAGACCAGTTGCTATAGCGTTGCACTGCCCTACGAGAGAACAATGCACCTTAGGGCATTTTTAGAACAAGGGCAGTGTTGCTTTTGCAGCAAGCTACCCGCGGTACACCGTTCTAAGGACAATTATGTGCTGATTCGCGTATTGCCCATTCTTGAGAAGGATCACTTGAAGCCGTTGGCCAAGGCTGTGGGTGTAGGAGGTGTCTTTGTGATTCGTTGGTCTAGCCGAACTGCGCTCGGTGCATGCAGGTGATGTTCACGTGGACGTTGCCAGGACAAGCGACCAGTTCTGTGTGACAAAGGAATGGCATGCATGAATAAGTGGCGGCCTGGCATGCGATCGAGAAGTGAGCCTCAGTACCAGAGTAAGGGTTGCTCTTTGTCTCGGGACGGGGGCCAAGCTGCTCCACAGCTGCGACGAGGCTCCAAATCGTGAAGTTTTACAGATCCGAGAGCTTCTAGTATCGTGAAGTGTGAACTCTCTGTAATAGCTAGCACCTTAATCAAGGGAAGGACTGGGGTGATGTGTGCGTGTGCCGATGTACATGCCCGCGATGCACTGTAAGCAAGCGATGAAGGCCTCAGTGCAGTAGCTCCGGCTAAGAGAACCTGGCATGACAATCCCGAGTACCTGTTTTCTGCCACACTTGGCCAAGCGAGCACCGTTGTAGCCCTATCCGTAATGCACTAGGGTGCAATGAAGGAGGGTTGGACAACGGGAGCAGGGACACGGACCAGCTGCGGGGAAGCGACAGACAGACGATGGCTTTGCCTAGGTCGTCTATCGTCACCCGTTTGACCGCACTGCCCCACGACTTCACACACGTCTATTGGCGTAACTCATCGCCGCTGTGGATGACAGCGCCTTGGATACCTGCAAGCCGTACACACGCGCACCATATGCCGGGGCATGGCGATGGTCTGACCAAAGGCGCCAGTTCGCAGCAATCATACACGACCTTGCTGACTAGCTGGGCAAGCCATTACCTGTCGCAATGGTCATATTCCATTGTCTCTATACATCTGTAGTGGCGATCGAGTCAGTATATGAGAGCGTGTAGATCACAAGTCTAGGTGGGTGATAGTCTCGTGCTGCTTTGTTCCTTTCACACTCATCGGTCGTCGAATCACTTCCTATCTGTCGCTTGCACCTCGATACACTACGCGCGGAGTGATTGCATTGCTGGCATTACACCGCTTTCCCGTTTAGATAAGGTCGAGTCAAACGAGCCCGTTTCCCGGCTCGCTTTGCGTCCGTTTCTTTCCTCTTGAGTCCTGTACGACGTTGCGCTCCAGGGTTCACCATTACTTCTGTATCCCTCGCTAGACGGGCTGTGCGCGGGTGCTCGAGAACCGCTCACCCTGCCACAAAAGGCCGGATTCTAGTCTGGAATACCAGCGGCCCGCATCTTGGACCGAACGCACACACACACGGCACGGCTTTGTCTGCATATTCAACCTTCACGCCCCGCTTTCATCTCGGATTCGCCGTTCATCCCTTCCTGGAAATAGCGCTTTCCCAATAGGATACCCTTGCGCCTCGCTCTTTCACGGACCCTGCGGCTTATCGACAACGGCAGGCCCCACCCATACCTCAACTACGAACTGATCTAGATTGCCCACGCTTCATAGTACTCATATCAATCCGTATATCTCAAAGGCTGGCTTGGAAGTCGTATACTACCACGAGAACACCAACCTGATGCGCGCCCTATCCGAGCTGTAATCCCCACACACTTTTTCCAAGAACCACCACGACAAGATGGCAGAGATGGAGGCTAAGCAGCCCGCGGTATCTCTGCTGGCTAACCAAATTCGTGCCATCGAGATTTGCACTCGAACAATGTCGGTCCTTTCGCTCATGGGCTCATGCTACATCCTTACGACCTTTTTATGTTTCAACTGGTTTCGTAAGCCGATCAATCGCTTGGTTTTCTATGCCACGCTTGGAAACATCATGGCGAACGTCGCGACGCTCATATCAACATCGGGTATACCAGAAGACCCAACCAAACTCTCTCCACTATGCGAGTTCCAAGGGGTGTTAATACAGTGGTTCATGATGGCAGACTCGCTTTGGGTAAGCAGGCTTCACTTTGCACGAGCTATCAATAACAGTGATTAGGTGTTCTGCATGGCGACGAACGTATTTTTAGTCTTTTGGTACGGCTACGACGCACAGCAGCTCCGTCGACTAGAAAAATGGTATCTTCTCTTCGCCTATGGCATCCCAATGGTTCCACCCATGGTGTATGTGATCATGGATCACCATAGTCAAACCCGTGTTCTTGGTTCGGCAACGGTATGTCAACTCATATGCCTCACACAGCCTCATGCTAATTGTGCAGCTCTGGTGTTGGGTCATCAAGGATGTTGACTGGATGCGCATTGCCTTCTTCTATGGGCCTGTTTGGTGAGTGCAACTCGCAAGTCATAAAACTCCACACTAATGTCCCATAGGATCGTCATAACCGCGACCTTGACGATATACATTGCGACTGGAGTCAAGATCTTCAAGAAGGGTGCGCTCCTTCGATTCTTTGCCAAAGAATCTAGACAGGCGTCTGTACACAGAGATTCCGCTGTGGCTAAGCAGACGTCTGTCAATCCCTTCGTCGCTGGCAACAACATTATCGTAACGACTCAGATTCAGCACGACATTCACGAGCACGATCAAAGCTCACACCGTGCGTCGTGCGAGGGTGACCACGCATCACTTAGCTCGTACTCTAGTACCAAGAACTTGTCTAGAGTCAGTCCTTCAGATGAGATGGAGGCAGCCTCATCAGACGCCATCCGTGCATCGCGAATCTCCCGTGATGAGAAGAGGTCCACACCACCTCGGTCCGGTCCGCGGGAAAGTCCTCAAGTTACAAATACAAATTACAGAGCGACTGCGTTCGCCGCCAACCACGGCGAAGTGCCGGCGACACTCCCGCCCAGACCCTCTTCAGCCGCGACCCAACACCGACGATCACACCTAAAGAAAGCGGTGGGCAATGAAGCGGCTTTTCTGTACCTCAAAGTCGCTTTCCTCATGTTCATCGCCTTGTTTGTTGTTTGGGTACCCAGCACCTGCAACAGATTGTATCAGTTCGTCCACAAGGACAAACCAAGCTTCGCCCTCAACATCATATCGGCTATCGTCTTGCCTTTGCAGGGTGCGTGGAACGCCACAATCTACATCTACACCACTCGAGCAGAGAGCAGGCGAGCGCGTGCATTGTTAAAGTCAAAGCTCACTGGAAAGAGCGTTCCCTACCAGCCAGAACGAGACATCTATCGGAAAGATACATGGACAAGCTCCAGGAGCACTCGAGATTTCGACCCCGAGATTCAACTGGAGGAACGTCTTCAGGACGACCATCTACGGGATGGCAACTTGCCGAGACCCAAAAGTATGGTGGAGAGCAAGCCCAGCCAGATTGGATGAGCACAGCGCTGCGCAACGGTACCTCCACGTCACTGTACCACCGTGACCCTTCAACGGTGGAACATCGATTTCTTACCTTGCATATGATCACAATACCCCAGCCTTTGGGTTTTTGGAGACTGCTCAATGGTCTTCCAAGACATGCGTGTTATTGTTCGTGAGTATTAAATCCTGTCGGACCACACTTTGTTTTCTTCGGCTTCGGCCACTTTGGCGTCTATGAATGGGCAGCGTACAACGAGATACCCCAAGGAAACGGCGTTGGAGTTCATAGAAAGTCGCGAACATACGAGCGGCGCGACTTCTGTAGATGAATGCTCGGCTGATAATCATCACAAATGATTTGGCGGTGCTAAGTATGGTGCGATCATACCTGTCCTTCGTCCATGATGTGCGTGAGTACCTAGGTAATGATCTCTGTACTGCTTGTGCGAAGAGGGAACCTAGACCAGTTACCTAGCGACTCTGAGAATACAAGCACTGCCATTCCAGCGGTGAGTTGAGTTTCGCTGCTCCAGCGCGATACACGAGGCGGAAAACCACCCCCCTCCCCCCCGCAAGTTGAAATTTCCTGCCTGTCTGGGTAGTCTAATCTTCAATGAAAATAATCAAAGCACCAACAGAGGCATCAAAATGACAATCATAGTAACCCTTACTCACCGTACACGTGTTCGTAGACATTCCAAGAGGGTGTAAGAAGAAAGAATTAGCGAGCCTCTCTGCAAGATCAAGTTCATCGAGCACTAAACTATTTCAGACTAGCGCTCTTGGCCCGTATTCATCAACCCTCGCGTTGTCCTTTCTTTCTTCCCCCACCCTTAATAGTCTTGGATTTTCGACAAAGTCGATGCGCTGATGGCAACGCGTGCTTTGCAGGAATCAATTGTTCACGAATGTCAATATCTCTGGCAATGGACTCGAGGAAGTGGTGAAAGGAACCCTTACAACGACTTTACCCTCTCTGCACCCAATGTGGTCGGACTCGCATCATATGCATTCCTTGTATCGTTTGGCATGAGAAACTTGGATGCTATTGACATACAATGTTTGACGCGCCTAGCATCAAATATACGCGATGCTTGCAGTATTTGTTCTCCACCCAGATTTTTATTCACGTTTTCTGCGATCCTACAAACCAACAACACATCATTGTGTCATTGTGCTCATCTTATCCAATAGTATTGCCGCTAATCAAATTTCCATAACCACCATCTTCTCGACAATGGGTAGCAACTTTCGCTACTTTCTTGCCGCTTCGGCGTTGCTTTGGCCTTTGGGTGCCGAAGTTATCGCTACACCTCTTCGCGCTGAGGTGTTACCAGTCAAAGATTCCACCGTGTCGCCTATCTTTCCAGGCGGCTTCCGCATTCCAGTTGAACTGGCACACGGGAGTCTTGCCACTGTGTTCGCCAATATCGTACAACAAGAGGCGATAGCTGCTCGATTGCATCCTGCGGCTTCACAGCATCTAGGAAACCTAGATGCCAACCAGACCGACATGCTCCATGCGAAGCGCGCACCTATCAATCCCGTGCCTGCTGATCCCGCTCCTGTTGGCTGGGAGTATTACGGGTGCTTTATCGACACTGGCAGTATTGAAGACTCCATCAACTACGGCTTCTACTGGCAACCCGAGAACCCTGGACCGTTGCCCGCACCGCCAATCATGAGTGCGGATGTGTGTACGGCAAGCTGTTCCATGAATGGACGTTCTGCTTTCGCTGGCCTCGACGGCAGCACCTGCTACTGCTTTGACAAGAGACCTTCCAGAAGCGGGAGACAACTCTTCTGCGAGAAGCCATGCTTCAACAATGCGGAAGAGGCATGCGGTGGTGATAGTGCAGGCGCTACTAAACTCACGGTTTACCGGCGAGGCCGCGAATACGATATCGAACCACGTCCTGCGACGCCTCCTCCAAGCGGCTGGCAATATTCGGGCTGCTTCTCGCTTGAGGCATACGCCTACGTTGCTCTGCTCAACGGCTTCAGCACAGGAAACGCGACGAATGGCAACTACGAATCTAGCGTGGAGCAGTGCATCGCCATTTGCAACAACAATGGTTACTGGCTATACGCAGGCTTGACCAGCAATGGGTGTTTCTGCTCCAATACTCCGCCGTTCCAAGACCTTCAGCTTGAAGAAGAACACTGTCAAGCACAGTGTCCAGACCATGCCAATCAAGCATGCGGTGGATTGGGATACACGAATTGGTACGTCTCAGTCTATAAGCTACAGACAGAGATTATGCTGGCACCCCCCAATCCAGTGCCCAGCACCGAGGATGGTGAATGGTTTTACAAAGGGTGCTATAGGACTGCAGAGTACCTTCGAACTTCGACCGCATATATCGACCTTGGAGGGGACGCAAGAGCTGGGACCTGCATAGAATACTGTGACAACGCTGACAATTATGATCTGGCGGCCTTGATCGGCACGGGCTGTCATTGCAACTTACAAGAGAACTTTCACAGACACGACTTGCTCGTCTCCACGGAGTACTGTTCATTCAAGTGCTTGGGTCAAGAAGAAGAGCCTTGCGGAGGCAGCCGCATTCCTCCCGAAGAAGAACTGCCTGAAAACGACAACACGATGACGCTTTACGGAAGGTTTTTCGAAAACATCGAAAATCCCAATCTCGTCCCATTCATCATCCCTGGCGCCGTCTTGTGGGAGCTCGCGGGGTGCTACAGTAACTCGGACATTATTGATTCTGTGCCGTTCAAATATCGCAACGAGTCCGCCTCCGAGCCTAATATGAGCCCAGAGCTCTGCATCGCTATCTGCAAGGAGAACAACAATTGGCTGTACGCAATGCCCTACGATGACGGCACATGCTTGTGCTCAGGACAACTTCCCGAGACGGGACTACTTAGCGACGGTGAAGACGAGGAATGTGATCTGCCCTGCCCGGGCCATCCTAACGAGTATTGCGGCGGGCTGGGAGAGGACGAGGTACCGAGAATTAGGTTCTGGCAGAATCCGTTAGAGTCTGCTAGGACAGAGTACATGGTACGTCCACCCGTTCCCTTTGTATGATCGGTTGCAGCAAAAGTCTGGTTCGGTTTGACCATGCCATTCATTACTCCCAAATCGACGGGTTCGTTGGACAAGGCAAGTGACAGCCGTCAACTGCGGAATATTTTGAGAATGCAGGCAGGCATGAAAGGTATGTGATACATTCCGAGTTTGTAGGCCACGATAACGCGGTGGGGCCACTCCTACAGCCTCAAGTTTGGCACCCCACTCACCTCCAGCGTTACATTCTGCTCTTCATCCGCACGATCCCCGCCTTCGCTGCGTCGCGATCACCGACTTCGTCTTGGAGCGTTAATGCCGTAGTCCTTGGATGTTCGTTCTGTGGGGAGTGTGGACATTGGTGTGGCTGATGAGATGTCTAATTTAATTCATTGCTCGGATTCGGTTCGCGAAGGGCAGCCCTTGTTGTTCGGACGGCAGCGACCCGCTAATCACTTCTCGCAAGGCCCATGAACACGGTTGATGGAACAAATGCTCTGCGTTGGGTCTGTGTAGTAGTCTATGTAAGGAGAGCACCAGCACGGCGGGTAATGGGAACTCGCGGCAGGCCTCAGTGCGCCACAGCGTGCATTGCTTCAGTTCGACATTTACATGTGCTGCAATATTGATGTCTGAAGTGGTGGCTTTGCTGGACGAAGGGTCATGTTTAGTTTCGCGATGTATGGGAGACATAAGCCACAGACAAGGAAAAGCAGTAGCTCGACCTCATGAAGGGAGATCTAAGACGAGAGTAAGACATTGGCACACGAACGAAGATCCTTTGATCCGTCACGTGTGTATACTTGGACTCGATCGACATGTGACGCGAATTTGGGTGGTGTGATGTTCTCGTCTCTGTAGTCGCCGTTGCGTACAGAGTTCAGGCATGCGTGGGGTCGACCTTTGTTCAGCCTTGTGGATAATGGCGAGCTGAGGTATTCATCAGTACTGACAGCCAAGGCGTTAGTTTGATTACGAGTCCGACGGAAGGCTTGCGGTGCGACGCCGTTCAAACCCCATCTCGATGGAACGATAAGGGTTATCGGCCTGTGGTGGCTATGAGTTGACGAGAATCGCTGTAGCTACAGGAATGACGACATAGAAGAATTGCCGAGAGATAACGCGAGTCGAGGTCGAACGCTTCCACGAACGATGGAACGTCTCGAGATGAAAGACGTGTCTCATGATGGCCATTCAATATGGCCACAGAAAGCCAAGACCCCATTCCTGGGGTAGACCTCGCTTCTGGAACAGTAAAGAACACACACGCGCCGCCGTGAGCTCCGTGCTTCTCGGAAATCGCCGACTCCAAATGAGCCGGCGGACCGCCGTCTTTAGCACCAACACTCGATGCATTTGTTTGATGCTTTGAACCTTCGATGTTTAGATTAATATCGAGTTCTGGAATCTCGATATCGACATTGATCAAGGCGCCTACCATGTGGATTTCAACCGTAGCGCAACGTCGCCCTTGTCCATCTCCCGCCCTGCATCGAAGCGGCGCGCATCTGACACCGGCCAATCAACGCCGAAACAGCGCCTCCAGTTCGGCTGGTGATCTAAAGCGGGTGGTAAGCCACCGATCCCGCTTGGGCCAAGCTGACTGAATCCTGGGGCGTTCGAAGATTCGAGCAAATGTAAGAGTGATTGACATGGGGATGTGCAAGCCCCGTAACGAGGATGCGAATTTGGAACGCTGGACCATGTAAAGGAGAACCTGGACTTTGGCGCGGTTTCGACTGGAGGGAGATCGTATCAAGCTTCGATACGATCGACCTACTGACGAGCTACAGTACTAAGGAAGCTGCAATACGTGACAATAACAGCAACCACGTGTGCCAACATCTCCCAGCCTCGGCAAGTCTTCGCAAGGAATTCACCCGGCTTGTCACCTCGCAGCTGCATCATGCGACAAGCCTTCCACCAACAGCGTGTTGACAAACTCCAAGATAACAAAGACGCCAGCAATTTAGCCGACCGAACATTCAGAACGCGCCACAAACCATCCTTGGATCACGCCCAGACCTTCCAATCTCAAAGGAGCGCGCTCAGCCTGCTCACGGTGCGTGCAGCATCATGGAAGCTGTCAGATGACGCTCGGCCCTCTACCCGTTCGTTGCATCTGTCGTGTTCGAATCAGCATGATGGAAGGAAGGGGTGCTGACATGCATTGCCCCTCCTTTCACACCAACAATTCTTCGAGAAGGCGGCACGCCCGCATGATCTCGCTTTCGCATTTCCTGCGTGAGTTAGCGCTTGGTTCATGACTTGTAATCTTGGAACACAAGCCTTGTTCTGATGCATTTAGACCGGTTATGCGAAGTTTCAACTAAGCAGTACGCCTCTCAGATGCGTTCACCGTTCAGCACCAGCGCGGCATAGCGCCGTGGTTGCCAAGAGCAGCGCAATGCTAGCGCTCCGCTTCCTTTACTTCGGTTGAATAAAGGACCGTGGAACCGGGGGTAAAATGCCAAAGTGGGTCGCAGATTACAATCGTCCGTACACATGGCATCCCGGGAAACGCATGCTTACTGCCGCAACCCGGGGTCCCCTCATTGATAGGTTCTGGGCGGGCAGGGTTGCCATCGTACATTATCGCCGTCGCCGCTTAGAAGATTTCGAAGTGTTGCATCTTCTGGTCTTGTTCGAACACTGTCTTTTCCTTTCGACCGTTCTACTTCTGAACACTGGACGACGATATGATATCTTCGCGCAAACAGAGGTGATACCTTTTTTGGTGCGTCACGCCACTCGACCTTCAACATGGCTCCAATGCCTCCTTTGGACGAACAGTCTATGACCTCCGCCTTACCTGCCTATATCCATCCATGGCTTCGAGCAGTGGTGGCCCTGGGCTTCATCAGTTTTTTTGCCTCGCTGTCGCTGCTGTTCGTCCTCATATATAAACTGGTATCCTGGCAGATCAAATCGAAGAGAACCAATCAATTCGTCATTCTAATCTTCAACCTCCTATGGGCCGATATCCAACAGGCGCTGGCTTTCCTCCTGAACGTGGAATGGTTACGACTAGGCATCGTTCAGGTTGAGAATCCAATATGCTTTGCCCAGGGATGGCTCGTGTCGACAGGAGATTTGGGTAGTGGTGTATGGTGTTTTATGATAGGGCTCCACACCTTTGCATCAGTCATCCTGGACTACCGATTGACGCCGAAGTACTTCTACGCGACCATCGTGGCATTATGGGTCTTCATTTTGGGAGTCTCATCCATTGGCATTGGCCTACATGCGGATAACCTCTACGTCCGATCTGGAGTATGGTGCTGGATACATCACGACCTCGTTGATCTTCGTCTGTGGACTCATTACGTCTGGATCTTCATCTTGTAAGTTGTCATAACGCAGCACTAGATCATCTCCCCACATGTCGACGGACTACGACTAACTTAAACTCAGTGAATTCGGGAATGTCCTAATTTACTTCACAATCTACACCATGCTTATCACCCGCATCCGCTCAGGCTACTACACTCCCGAAGAAGCCAAACGCGTAAAATCCATTTCGAACCTCATGGTCGTCTATCCACTCGTCTACGTCGTCTGCACCATCCCGCTCGCCTCCGCTCGCATGGCAGCTATGTCGGGCTCGCCGCCCTCCCTCAAGCGCCTCTGTCTCTCTGGCGCCATGATAACTAGTAATGGCTGGCTCGACGTACTTCTCTACACGCTCACGCGCCGGATCATGATCTTCAGCGACGAGCCGCCCGCAGAAAACATGGGCATCGACACATTCGCTGCCTTTTGGACCGAAAAGCCGCGCCGCTTTGGCGGTGAATGTACCATTTCTGCAGCACCAAATTCACATCAACGACGTCGTGGCCGAAGTCGCGTCAACCTCCAATCGACGGGCGAGTCGTCTGATGACTTGTGCATCTCGCACACGAGAGTGATGAGTCGCAAGGATATCCATCTCGTCACGACGACGGAAGTCAAAAGTGAGCCCGCGGGGCCAGAGGACTACGAAGAGATGGGTGAGATGGAGAGGAGGAAGAGACCGAAGAGTCCAGTGGGCAGGTGGAGTGAGGAGAGCGGAGGTTTGAGTTTCAAGATGGAGGAACTTAGCAGACCGGGGACGCCGAAGTGAAAGGAGCCCTAGAAGCATGTCACAATCACGACGCGTCTCATGAGCTTCAGACACTGCTCGCAACTGTCTGCACCTGCTGGCTTCAAAAGGGCCGACCGGCGCATACCACGGCGACCAGGTCTGATTCTCGCCCAGCTAGACCAGGGCTTCGACTCGCCACTAGAGCAAGCCCAAGTCGCCGCCTCCCGTTCACATCGGAAACGCATGCGTCCAGAACGATGCGCCAATGCGGAGGGCGAAGTGCAGAAGCCGTCCTCAAACGGTCAAAAGACCTTACTCAGTAGTAGCCAATACATGATACCAGCGGCAAATAAGCCAGCGAATGAAACAAGATTCCAGATTCTGATCTGTCATGTTGATGCCGCGTTTGGGGGCCGTGTGGGAATGCTACACGAGTGAGTGGTGCATGAAGTGTCATTTCCACGAGTGGATATAGCCGCCTGAACGATAGTTGTTGGTATTATGGCTGTGGCCAGCAGTTCAGTCAAATGTGTCCAGAAGGAGTAATCTGCGGGGCTAGTGGACTCGGTGTTGTCGGGACAGTGCATGATTGATGACCAGGT
>TARA_R110002003_G_scaffold28_23_pt1 | contig 27638 bp, 30 predicted proteins | sample TARA_R110002003 | Tara Oceans TARA_R110002003 (sample SAMEA4396441) | marine metagenome | biome: Westerlies Biome; feature: [SRF] surface water layer (ENVO:00010504); material: water (ENVO:00002006), including particulate matter (ENVO:01000060) such as... | depth 5 m | reverse complement strand
GCATACACCAACGAACCTCTTCCGTATCAACGCAGCCAAAGATGCCGTCCCGGATACTGATTGTCGCATACAGCCAGAGCACGAATGTCACTTCACTCTCTGCCATGTTCCCAAGAATGGTGTTCTCTCGCGAGAAGGACACAAGCGAAGTCTTGGAGTGGTCCGCATATTTGTCTATCTTCCGATTAGGACATCGCAACAACTAATAGTGACCGCAGGTGCTTACCGTCGGAACATGGAATCTCCTCGGGACATGCGGTTAGGACTACATGTGTAAGCTGCAGTCCACCGAAGCCACTGCCCGAGATGAGAGGACTCTGCTATTGGCGATAAGATGCAGAGGTTGTGCACCGATTAGAATAAAACAGAGTAGAGTGTGAACTCACAGTATTCAATAATATGATCATACCTCCTGCCAATATCAGGAAGAAGATTGAAAGGGTCAAAATTTCCCTTCCCGACACCTTGTAGCGGATCCAGTACCACGGCTCTCTGGCTGTCTTTGCATCTCTGCAATTGCATGCCGTCGTCCGCTTCATCTTCAATATCGGGGGCTTTGACGTTCGCCTTTGACTTCTTCTGGTTTTGACGGCTTTGGCTGCTGATGCTTCGGTTCCTGTTCACCCACTCTCTTGCTTTCTTTCGCACGATAGTGTCCTTCCCCGGGTCGTTCTCGTCCAGGAACTGGAGTTTGATGGCAGTGCTTGGCAGATCTATAGCAAACGTTGGTTGCAATTGCTGGAAGAACTCTCGTCCCTTCTGTCTGTGGGCTTTCGACTCTTGTGTGATGTCTGGCTGTATTGGCGTGCTGTAAGTCGATGCCTTCTGAGGTTGATGCATTGTCACGTGAAAACCGCTTATTTCATCTGCTCGCGTGCTGTCATCTCATTGCAATGGCGTGCCGGTGGATCATGGCGCTAAAAGTCGTTGCAAAGCAAAGGATGAAGATTGATTGAACATGCTCAAGGAGGTTGCACGGATGCATGCAAAGCCCAAATAGCTCATAAAAAATGGGGTGCATGAAAGCCGGAGCTGGCGCCGCAGCAAATGAGAATGGCGAGAATACAAGGAAGCCACAATGTTGGCCGCCCACCACTGGGACATTCCGAAGCCGACTCCCGACACCCGACTCGTATGCGTAACCGGTAACCACAATTCAACGTTCATGCGTCAATCCGACGAGCTTCAGAGATCAGCGCTGGTGCAACAGCCGCACGACTCAGAACGGGTGGAGGATCGTCCGAGACTCGAATGTTCGATTGAGAGAAACATCGGCGAATGAGACGTGACTTCCTGATCATTAGATGGATCGGCCTGCGTCGAATCAGGCAACAGTGATGTCGTGCGAGGTTGCAGTGCACAAGCACGACAAGAGAGATTGTAAGAACAGCCGTGGCGATCAAACCTGCGTGTCCGCCGATTAGCAAGCGGGAAACTTCTCCACAAAGGGAACAGTTGGCCACTAACGTGCGAAGTCTGCAGTGTCAATAATGAAGCACGAGTCGAGCGAGTATCCATTGGTGCCCTGCTTGCATCTAGGCGCGGGGAGCAGCATCGTAGTTTCCGTCAAAAGCACATCCACTGCAGGGCTTGCCAAGATGACGTGCATGGCAGATCAACCAACACCTGTGACCGACGCCCGCTACAGCGAAGGAGAGTAGGCGATCTAAAATAGGGCATCGTCACTTTGATTAATTTGAAATTAAGCTCACACCTGTTCCCGGAGATACCTTCAGCAGGATGCAACCACCGCCGCATACGCAACTCAGGCGACCAATAATTGTTGATTTCCAAAGACCTATAGTCGAAGCAGAGAGTGAGTCAGAATCACTTCTTTAACCCTGTAGGTTCTGTATCAGCCGAGTAGACCAGCTGCAAGCGCTTCCATGTCTTCCAAAGTCTCGGGCTCCTCCACGCGCTGCTTGGCCTTCTTCCTCTTCCTCTTGCTATCCTGCTCGTCCTCAGAATCCGACTGGAACCATTTCTTCTCCTTCTTCTTTGGGCGTTCCACTTCTTCCTCCCCGTCAGTAGATTGAGCATCTGCAAGGAAGTTCGCCAAGGGGTCTTCTCCAGCATCTGGTAATTCCACACCACCATCGTCGGCATCCCCTTCGGTTTCCCCTCGTTCGCGCTCCTTCCGCTTCCGTAGCTTCTCTTTCCTCTTCGCCTTTGCAGTGGCCTTGTCTTCCACGTCTGCTGTCTGAACCACCTCGCGAGCGGCCTCGATGAACTTCTGTCGTTGCACTTCAGGTAAGCCTTTAGCCTTGAAGTCTGCCTCGTTTTCAAGTTCGTAGATCTCATGTGGATTGCCGTCGTCGTCATAGACGAGCTTCTTGCCCTTGTCCATGAGCTTCGTGAGCTTCTTCTTTGATTGCAGAAGCTTCTCCCGACGATTACTATCGATGATGATCGGTTGCGAGGCGCCTGCAAGATGAACAACACGACCACCCGGGGCTGTCGCTGCATTTCCGTCGGCACCGAAGTCTTCATCGTCATCATCTGCGGGGATTCTTCGTTTAATTGCCATGAAATCTTCGTCGCCACCGTTCGTGGTAGCCTCGCCGGAGAAGTCGTTCGCAGGCGTCGATGCATCGTCCGAACCATCTCTGACAAGCTTTTTGTAATGGTCGGCCAAGACGTCTTGATTTTGCCTCTCGAACATGCGGTCGTACTTCGTCCGTACCGGCTTCGTCTTCTTTGTGACATCTTCTTCCTCGTCAGAATCCGATACTTCGATCGCTTGACGTGACGCTTCTTTCTTCTGCTTGCTGCTCTCGTCACCCTTCATGAATTTGATCCTTGGTGTTCCTGGCAGGCCTAAGCTTGCTGCATATGCTTCTAGATCATACTCCTTTAGCTTGAATACTTCCTTGTCCTTCTGTAAGTAGATGGACTTGACATATGTCATGAAAGCCTTTTGACCCAGGTATTTCAGCGCAGGATCCTGAAAACACATGTTCTGTAGCTGTTCTTTGATCGACTGCCTCTTCTTCTGCCGCACATTGATGAGTTCAACGGGGACCCTTTTCGCCTCGAGTCGCTTGAGCATGCCTTCTTCTTCACTCGGGGTTAGGAACAGTACTCCCCGCCCTTCTCGATTGTACCGCGCTGTACGGCCCACGCGATGAATGTACGTGTCGACATCGTCAGGACAGTCAACTTGGATGACAAAGTCCACGGCTGGGAAATCTAGACCTCGGGCAGCGACGTCTGTAGCAAAAAGGCACGAGTTCTTCGCAGAAGAAAACTTGGCTGTCGTGTCTAACCGAGCACCCTGCTTTTGCCGTCCGTGAATGTGCAAGAGTGGAATACCAGGTTGCATATGACGAAATGACTCGTATACGAAGGTCGTGCGCTTCGCTGACGAGAAGAAGCAAAGGATCTTCGACTTTTTGCTGGATTGGATGAAACTCCAAAGTGTGTCCAGCTTCTCTTCTAAAGGACAGATGATGTAATTCTGCTGAAGACTCTTCGGGGTTGCACTCTTGTCCTCAGCATGAACTGAGACGTACTCCGGGTCTTGCAAACTCAGACGTGCCAAATCCGAGACTTTCTTAGACTGGGTGGCCGAGAAAAGCAATGTTTGTCGCTCCTTGGGCAGGTAGTCAATGATGGCATCAACGTCCCGCTGAAAGCCCATATCAAGGATTCGGTCCGCCTCGTCGAGTACCAACATCTTGAGGTCATCCACACTAAAGGCAGCAGTCTGCGACAAATGCTGCAGCATGCGTCCCGGAGTAGCGACCAGTATATTCATCCTTGTCAAAGCCTGTCGCTCTGCTTCCAGGCTCTTTCCTCCAATCAATAGACCTGCCGCGAATGTGTGCCCATGCTTCCCGACCTTGCGAAGTACGTCGAAAATCTGGATAGCCAGCTCTCGAGTCGGAGACAGGATCAATGCGCCTAAGCCAGCGTCTGCGCCAACGTGTTGCAGTCGGTAGAGGTTCTCGAGGACGGGTATAATGAAGGACAGAGTCTTTCCACTGCCAGTCTTTGCAGCACCAAGTATATCGTGTCCCTTCAGTGCAAGAGGTATAGCTTTCTGCTGAATGTCGGTCATCACTGCGAAGTGAGAAGACTTGAGGCCTTGTTTCGTAGGCTCCGAAAGAGGAAGATCGGTGAAGTCGCTGAAAGAGCCATTCTTGAGGTCCTGTATCTAAGTCAGCCGCCTGGGTCTTGACCATGTCATTGAATTCCCGCACCAATTCATTGACTGCCTGCTCCAGCTTCTCCACGTCCACATCGTCGCGCTTTCTCTTTTGCTGCGAGGCCTGTTTCTTGACCTTCGTAGGCCGAGTGTGGCCTGTGATACCAGGTGCGACCATCTCAGCGCATGTTTCGTGTTGTCGGAAGTGGCAGGCTTCTCAGTCGCATCGCAGGAAATTTTGGTGGAGACTGGTCCGTGCTCATTCGCCGCGGGGGTGTCGCTGGTCGTTCCCACCCGCGACTTGAGCTTCAATTTACTCTGCAACACCAACTTCACAGAACCACGTACGAGAGGCCGAAAGCGCCCAATTACGTGTTTAATAACTTGCGACAAGCGAAGGCAGCTCCAACCAAATACCGGTCGAGCCGCTTTCACCGATACCGCAACTCAGCATGGCGATCGATGATATAGAGGCTGAATTGTTGGCAGCAGGCAAGGAACTTGATAAGGTCAGTTCTAGTCTAGAAGCCAACCGAATTTAACTAACAATGCGACAGGATGCAGAAATCGAGCGTAAGCTGCCGGCGCATGTCACACGCCTATCATAGCTAGGCCACTAACAGCTCCAGGTATCCGTAATACCTTCAGCCTCGATGCCTACTCAGTCCTCGAACTACAGCCCGGTGTCCCAGAAAGCGACATCAAGAAAACCTACCGCGCCAAGTCGCTCCTTATCCATCCCGACAAAACCACAAACCCCAATGCGCCAGATGCCTTCGACCGCCTCAAGAAAGCGCAAACGGTGCTCCTCGACGACAAACTCCGTGCCGAACTCGACGAGAACATTGCTGACGCCCGCATGCTGCTCATGCGCGAGATGAAGCTCACCGCCGACGACGAAGAGACTCGCGGCGAGGAGTTTGCGAAGAAGTGGCGCGAGAAGACCATCTGGGTGATCCGCGACAACGAGCTGAGGAAACAGCGGCAGATGAAGGCGCAGATGCGGGAGGAGGGACGGCAGCAGAAGAAGGAAGACGAGGAGGCTGCTGAGCGGAAGAGGAAGAGGGAGCACGACGATGCATGGGAGAAGAGCCGCGAGCAGCGTATCGGTAGCTGGCGTAACTTCCAGGAGGGCAAGAAGCCGGAGCCCGAAGGAGGCAAGAAGAAGAAAAAGAAGGTCAAGGCTTTGGGATGATCTTGGCAGCGTGTTGCAAGCACGCCCGTTCATCTCATCTCTCGGAAGTCGACTATGGTGGCAGCATCTTTAACATTGATGTGCATGCTTTCGAATGCTTGGGTCAGCATATGTTCGCAGCATTTTGGTCTGGCCTGGACCGACAGTATCGGACCCACGCAGATCTCGCCCGCTCTCGACCTTGACTACCACCAGTTCATGCACCACGTTCATCCAAATTTCGGCAACCGCTTCAGCCAGCAGTCCACAGCATCTGATAGGCATCGACGGGCATTTAGACTTTTGGCAACTTGCGCCAAGGCTCAAAGGGTGTTTCCTGTTTCAAAGCTTGAGCCACACAAGCGTGCCTGCAGCGGTGTTAGGGAACGGGATCGTCGGCATGGGCAGGGCACGCGACCGACTTATGATGAGTCTGAGAGTAACTAGATTTGAGCATGCAAACTTTAATGTATGTCTGTATGCGCTGCCTGGCCGTACAAATACAACTATCAACAGTCTATATGCCTAACGTGAAGATGGGTATATCCTCCTGCGTGGCGGCCTAAAAGCCTTGCCTTCCCTTTCCCATCTCAATATCCATGATCCATAATACTGCAGCGCCGAGTTGCACCCCTTGAATCCGGCCGCATCTCCGTCCCCAATGAACCAATAACCGATGATCACAAGATACAAGAATAGAAACACCGCACTGCACATTCCCCACACCCAGGCTGGTACGCCACATCCACAGTTCCTCCACGCGACTCGAGAGCCTCACTTTTTGCCCATCACAACCCTGCAATTTCGCAAACGGCGCGCCACAAAGCCTCGGCACATCGGTTGCGGAAACACAATGTGGCAGCATACCGACGGCCAGCAAAGCAGCATGCGCCTATGTTGTTGACGCTTCCCGTAGTCCGGCGTGTCCAGTGCACGCAGCGCGATCTCGATGCAAATTCTCCGACGCACAACCAATCAAATGGCATTGCGCGCCACGGCGCAAGGGAAAATGCTCAAGCTTATCTAATGCCGTGCGGGCCAGACCGTCTCATTTGTGGACTAGACGGCTAGGACGCCGTGTCGTTGGGTGATGTGCATCGCTCGCGTTGCCGCAATTGTAAATCTTGAAACGCCAACGCTTGCGCACGGATGGCGTGGAGGCACCGTCGGATGCGTGTGTAGGCTAGGCGTGTGGTACAGAGTGTACATAAGCCTTGAATGAACGGACGAGTGAGTGCGGAGACTCGCTGGACTGCTGATTTTGCTGAGGTTGTTGTTGTTGCTCTTTTGCCATACGAATCGAAACGCACCCCAGGAACCATCACGAATGCGAGCCGTAGCGAACAGGAAAGAGATGGAACGCCGTGGTATCTCTGATGCCTTTGGGAGGGAGCGAACGATAACCCCGAGAACGCAAATGGCCGTGTAACGCAAACGACGAAGCATATGTACAATATTTGGTGGTTGGTGTGACGTTGCAACATGTTTCAGGAATGGAAAAAGAATCGACAAGGACCTGCTTGCCGAAGTCCGTATATAAACGGGCAACCCAGCTCTTGCAACCAGGATCCAGAATTTGGACCCCAATCTGTCTGCAGTTCTCGAGCTCGAACCTCCGCCCTAGTGTACCAAAGCTGCTTGTCTCGTCGCTTTGTTCCTACTCCAGCACCTCCCGAATGTTCAGTCGCCGACGTTTCCCTGTCTCAGGCGTCTCGGGTCGACGTTCTCCGGTGTTCGGAGAAGAGACGTGACGTCGTACAAGTTCACGCTCGCGCTCAGTCACGCTCTGGCCTTCGAGGTGGAGCGGCGATCCCAGAGATGTGGGGCTCGTTCGAATGGGAGGAAGCAGCAAGCCGTCGAGGCGCACCGGACGATTGACTTCGCGCAAGGGCTCGGATGTGACCGATGGTTTGCGAGGAGGTGCTGCGTACGGCGAAGGATATGCAACTCCTGCTTGTGACGGAGGCTGAAGCGTTGGGAAATACCCTGAATCGACACCGGTGCTGGGCGAGTAGCCGTAAGATGGACTGCTGCCGTAAGAGCTGGGACTGAAGGCTGGCAAAGACGTGCGAATAGAAGAAAAATTGAAGTATGGTGAGCTCGGCGCTGAACTCGTCGAGGATGGAGGCCGTACTAGGTGTGGTGTGAAGTCCCTTTGGGGGGCAATTGCTGGTGCTGACATGATTTGTGCAGTGTGGCTGGGTTTTGGCGACGCGAGCTGCTGCGTTGAAAGAGTCGGACCGGGCACTCTTGGTGGTAAGCGCACGACCAAAGTCACAAAATAGAGTGAGGTCTTTGCGAGGCGGATCTGGACCTGGAGAGACTGGTACTGGCCATTCGGTATCCGGAAGCTCAAGTACATCGGTCTGTCCGTGAAGCCATGGCTAACATGCTCGACGTCACGATCGACCAGAGATTCCATGACTGGACGCAAAGGATCCTGCCCAATTGGAGTTATGGGAGCCATGTATGTCGGTTCGCGTTCGTCGCGCTCATCCCGGAGCTCGTTCCGCAGACGCTGCAAGCTCTCGTTCTGCCGGGCTTCGAGAAGATTGCCCAGATGCTTGCCGCGCACATCTCCCAAAAAGGAAACCAATTCGCGGAAGGCTTGATTTGACTTCTGTATCACCAAGTCCAGGTTGAGGAAAGCGATTGGCAGTACTTGGTACGCTAGATTCGGTCCTGCAGTATAGGACGAAGCTGCAACCCCACCATAGTTGCCGGGCTCGGTACCATTGGTTGACGGCACTGACTGCGCGTGGACTCGAGGACCGTGCTCTTCTGCCTGTCTTCCTGAATACCTAGGTGGATCGGATACTCGATGCGAGTGTAAAGATTGCAGCGGGTGGGAGTACGTTTCTGATACCTGGGCAGGGACACCACTTAGGATTTGACCGGTTGGTTGTCGCCCTTCCTCCGGTCTAGAGAATTCCCTATCGTCTCGTAGTCTCGGCCTTCCCCTTTTCTTGTGTTGTACGTCTTTACAGGAGTCCTGTTCTCGTCGTTAGTCTGTTTCATCAATGCACGGCGTGTTCGTGTAGGCTAATGTCTAAACTTGGCGAACCCACCTGCTTTCCAGAAGCAACGCACCGACCACAGGGGCGCTGCACATCGCAGCTGAGATGTGCCTTCTTGCAATTGACGCAAGCAGATGCGACGTGGGCTTTTGTCCGCCTTGCTGGCTTGGTGGGTCTCGCAGGAGGCGGCGCAATCATTGCTGCTTGCTGCACCATGGGTCCGGCATGATGAGCCCCGACGTATGGAGGCACCCCAGAAGGCTGGTACCCATACGCATAGTTTTGCGAGACCTGATGGCTGCTATACGGTGAGTGCTCGATCGCCCGTCCGGGTTGGTAGTGCAGCGAATGTCCTCTGGAATGCGACTCGCCAGAATACAGCGCTCGCTGCTGCGGTTGAGTTTGGGCCGCCAGCGTGGGCCGAGGATCGAACAGCGCCGATGATGGTGGTGGTAGAGGTAGGCCTGGTTCGATTCGCTGGGCAACACTCGCTGCCGTGGAGTAGGAGTGTCGTGAGGGATCAGAAGTCTGTGCTGAGCGACGATTGGGAGAATGAGGTTCTGACATGGGAGGGGACGGATAGCTCAGCTGTTCAGGCCTTCTAGGACTGAATTTTGAACGGAGCTTTGCCAGGCCGTCCTCGACTTCTTGAGGGTGCCCGAAGGGCGTGGTAAGGAGTGAGGTCGGACGAGGCAAGGCCAGACTCTGCATAGCTTGACCGCCGCAGCGCTCAAACGCCGCGTAAGCAGCGACAGCGCAATGGGTGAGTAAACAGCTGAAAATCCAAAGCAGATTACTGCCGGACGGGGTGCGCTCCTGCCTACAAGCAAGAGAAGTTACTGCCACAGATTGTTAGACTGACAGGCTGGTGCGGCTGCATGGCGACTAATGGTGAGCTAACTGAGCAGCGAGAGCAGAGCCATATGATGATGAGGATCGGACAGGCTTTCAAGATTGGACACGGCCACAGGAGGCGGAAGAGTGTTGATTTAGACTTGTTGCAGTCGACAGGGCAGGTATATTCGGTCCAGAACGGGGTCTGCAACGAGGCGGTGCAAAACAAGGAAGAGGATGTTGCCAAATACCTTTTGATATTGCTCACTGGACGACGAACTCCTCGCAAGCGAATCCTCCGAAGGAAAGATGGTCGAAAGGACAAGGTAGCTGGGCCAATGTGGTGTGCGAGGCCTTGACTGTGGCTGCAAGCAATGGGGCGAGGGAGGCGAAGGGTGTGGTGATAGAGTCGAGCGTTGTGGGACCAATGAGCAACCAGACGACGGGAAAGAGCAGAGGAGACTTCTGCCCAGTCGGCGGAGATTCCCTAGTAATAACCACAATCGGGATGGAGATTCTGCTCTCAGATCTTTGCAAACCCCTGCTAAGTGTGCAGATGACGGACCACATCCAAGCGACGGGGGCCACGATGAGTTCCGGGCAGCGGGAGCAGGGAATGCATGCGCTTCGGGGACGACGACATGCTGGCCTCGTTCGGCTGATGGTTCTTCGAAGGATTGCCAGGCCGCCCTCCTAGACGGTCGATGCAGCCGCGGAATATGCACGGCTGCTTCCTGGGCGTGGAGTGTGCATGGGCACAGCGGGTTGGCGCTGCCTGGGGGCCCTGTCACGCCGGCTTGCCCCCTGCCTTCCGAACCGTCCTCGACCAGGGCTAGTTAACGATGGCTCGGGCGTCTGCGTGCGCTATTGCACCATTGTTTTGCAGCCGTCTATGCAAACCTTGGGAACATCGGATCGAGTCAAAGCATAAGCCGCTGCCCTCCAATGTGAGCAGCTGCGCTTATGGCCCGCGATCGTTTCTATGGATGTGACGGAGACGGCAGGACGGCCCACACCGTGCGACAGACGCCGCTTAGCAATGTGTGGAAGGGAAGCTTCTCCTCTACGGAGTGTACGCCAGCAGAGATGTGGTGGGTATTACGACTTGTGGCTCCCACTGACAGGCCCGCAACTTTGGTCCACTATGGCCACGCTTGTGACTGACAGTCGCGCTTCCGGGCCAACCAGGCCAACCACGATGTCCATCACGGCGCAGCTCTCGCGCTGCGTATGTGCTACGCCCGTCATTCGCAGCTGAAACTTCGCTGTCGGCCGCTATATTGCCTGCCGAAAAGCTTCTTTCAGGGTCTCGATGTCGCCGAAGGTGGAGTCTCCTCTGCCGACTGCTAACCCGTTTGGCGTGGATTTCAAGCTCTGTAGCAACTGCACCGAGTGCAGGCGCCGCTGTGATCGACCGTGCCTTGCGGATATGGCGTGGATGTGCGACGCCCTGATGCTGGAGATGGTCCACCAGCTTGGAATCAGTAGTCTCTCCGAGGCCATGCTTGCTGGGCGTCTATAAGGTTCAGAACCTATATTCAAGTGTACATGCGCCGGCAATGTGCAAACGCCGCAGTCGCCGGCGAGTATTGCTTGTTCGCTGCACCTATGACGCTTAGGACGGTGCCCACAACAAATGAGTCGCATCGAGCCAGTCCGTGAAGCGTCAGAGCTACCGGATGCAGGTAATGGAGCTGGCACTTGCGGTACCACCCGGGTAGTGATGTGAGTGCCGCTAGCTCTGAGACAAAGCATTGTCGTATGCACTTCGAGAAAGTTCTTAATGTGCTTCAGGATGCGCCATAGACAGGTGTTAGATGTCGAGCAATGGGTGCATGAAGACTCAAACAGCGGACCGCTGCACTTCAGTCGATCCTGCGATAGCTGCAGAAAGGCGCAGCAAGCAGTTCTACATTCCAATCGCCCACGTTCATGCGCTAATGGTGGCGTCCAATCCTCAGCGTGGTGGTAGTCATAGTGCTGTCGTCGAAACAAGCCAGAGGTATAACACGGCCGGTATAGGTGTAGGGTTGACGCATTGGGATAGCCAAACAAAATACTCCGGTGGTTGTATCGATCGAACCTGGCGCTTTTTGGAGATCTCGCGCAAAGTGTCCGAGCATCACCACCAGATTGCTTGGGGTGGCCTAGGGTCGCAGCATTGACGTTGCGGGGCCGAAGCCTGGGTTGGCCGTGACACGCATATTGCTTGGGTAATAATGCAGGTGACTATATGTCGAGTCTCAATCTCGCCTGATGGGCGCTGCAGTATGCGATGCATTGGGTGATGGGATGGGTCCTCGCTGTGCTCGCCGATGGGAGTAGCTCTACGGTCTAGTGCACCAGTAGCTGGCGTGGCGGCCGAGCCTGCGCCGTCGCGTGAGGAAAGTGCCGCTCTGGTCAAGCAGGCAGGCGCGACTGCACGTACAAAAAATGCCTAGATATGGATACCTCCAGGAGGTTGGCCATGTTCACCGTTCATGCTGGGCCCAATATGGATACGTCGCGGTCAACACCTCAACGCGGGATAGCGGCAGTCTGTCCCGGCCCTCCGCGAAGATCGATACCACCGCTGGGGCACAGTGTGCAGATAGATTGCGCGAGACAGGAATAGCTGCCGTGGTTGACAGCTACATGGCGCCCATCGTACCCGTTGTCATCACAATTTGGAATGCTCCACACCCGTCACATACAGCACGAAGCACGAAGCATGTACACCGTGCACAGCATGTCTGCCTCTGCGTAACAATGGCCACTTCGTGGCAGGTAGCGAGATTCGAAACGCAAGGGACCAGATCCAGCATGCGGGAGCGTTTCTTCTTCACGCTCCGAGCGGCCCAAGTTCTCCGAACTCGATGATGATTAGCTCTGCTTGTGGAAGACTAGGCCAGCCGCATACGAATCCGACCACCCAAACCGTATCCGTCCGTGTCACAAAGGGCCCTGGCGCGCGGAAAATATATAAATCCAACTTCCAATGCGTCGGCCCTGCTACCAGGTATTTTAGCCATGGGGAATTGTGCTCCAAAAATGGCAGCGGAACAATCCACGATAACAGCAGGTCTTATATCGCCTAGAAATTGGCCTCATCTCTCTGTACGATTGCCCGAGGCTACGGCGAATGCACATGACGGTGACCAGGGATTTGGGATCTGCTATCCTGCCGTGCGGACGCTGCCGTCATGTCACTCTGTTGCACGCAGAGCCTCCCAATGTTGCACCACCCACGCCGTCTGCGAACTCGCGCTCGGCGATGGCGGCCCTGCATCGCGACTCGCGAGCTGCTGCCCTAAGTAATGCTGAGGCGCCGAGTCAGTAGGCAGGGGTTGAGCAGGCCCACGGATTGAACCGCGGGATCTACGAACCGGTGCCTGGGCTTCTGGACACGTTGTTTGTGCCAAAAGTAGTGCGACCGGGGGCGCGATGTTGAGATATCCCTGACCGCCGTGTTGCTGGGGTTCTTGCATGCGAGCCCATCCTGGGCCCATTCTCGATTTGCGACTGGGTGCGGCCCGAGAAGGCGACCCTGCTGGATTCCTTTGACCACATGTGCATGTGCAGACGCTGTCGACATGGCTGACCTCCGTCGCGTGCATCTGACATCCTCGCACAAGAACCATGCGGCTCGCAGTCTCTCAGGCTACCCGCAGCATCTCGTAAAACGTCACACGCGAGCCTCGGGTGGCCTGCTTGGTGTTGAAGTAAGTCTGGTCAGACCCGCGACGGAACGAGAAATTTCCGTCATGTGTTCAAGTTCAGCCGTTTACCGAGATGGATTGTGACTGAGTGCGTTGGCGTCCCAGCCGCGACATCCTTCACTACGCCTCGCCAGGGAGCCACTCCGCGCCGTTGAGCGCCCATGACTGATATCGGGCAGGGGATCGTCATTGGAACGCCAAACAGTGCCACAGCGAGATTGCGATCTGAAGTGGGCTTATTGACGATATCAAAAAGCCGTTGGGTGGAGCTGGCGGATGGAAAAGCGTGTCACAGCAGGTCATCACGCTCCAGCTACTTCATTTACGCTTCGTACCTCGGCCCTTAGGCTGTCGCATGGGCAGCCGGGGCAGCCAACTCGTGTGCACGTCGCACAGATATTGTGGCGGCTTCCAGAAGGTTGGCGCGTCGGGTAAGCGTGGGCAGAAGGATTATTGAGGTAGTCAGCTTTGCACTAGACAAGGTTGACCGCTGCATCAGTGCAAGTGGAGCCAATTCGGGTATCGCGGAACAATTGCCCGGCTACATAAATCTCCTTCAGCATGACGTGCCTGCAGGCCACTGCGCCCCTGGCCCTGCTTGGCCTATCTCGTGTGGCATTGGGTGTCAGACAATACACGGTCGCCTGTCGGTGTCAACTCTATCTCATGTCGATATAAGCCGAGAACTCTATCCTCGCCATGCATCTGCGGTCAGTCGAGGCCAGCAGACGGACTTGCAGCCTGTCAATCCCAATTTGAGCTCCCACACATTGCCGGAAGCTTGATCAACACTTGTTTGCGGCAAAACAGGCATTGCTGGTGCTCTCATGCTCGCTGCTGTGTTATTTATTGAATTGACATTCACACCCAACGCCCACTATTGACTCAGTAGGACTTGCCAGATGCGGGATTGGCGCTCATCGACCATCACCAGGGCGTGCACGTCAACGCGCCACGTCAACAGAGTTTCGCACTTCAGCACCTGTGTGGCACAGCAACGGAGTGACATCTTGTTTTGCAACCTAAGCGACGAAGCGAGTGTTAAATTGTGGTCTGACATGCGCGCTAGCCCGGCCGTCACTTGTGGAAACAGTCAGTGACAAACTTCATTTTTTGGAACGCGAGTTGATATGCAAAGGTTGCGATTCATGCAGTCGCACGAGGCATGGCCCGCTGCGGGTAGACACTCTCCCTTGACTCTTGCCACGTGTGACGAGTCGGGTATTGAACTCAGAACTTGCGCTTTTTCGATGGTCGGGCGTTCTTCTCCTTGCGTTGTTCCTGCACCCTACGCTGTTTTCTCACCGTATCCACATCCTTGAGTTCGCTCTTGGCGCCCCCATCCTTGAAATGGCCGATGCGCTTCTCCTTCGCTTCCTGGACCCTCTTCTTCTGCACATGGTAGTCGTCGCGGAAGCGGTCAGCTTGCTTGGGCGCTTTCTCCGCCTTGTGCTTGTAGTGGTGGCCGCTATTGGAAGTTGCCGAGCGGTTCGGTGCTTCCAATTCGCCAACGCGCTGCATCTTGACTTTGTTTGCTTTCCGCCAGTCGTCGAAGCGCCCGCTACGGAAGCTGGCCGCAATTTTGTGCCCACTCTCACCACGTACCATCTTGGCGCCCTTCGAGCCGTCCTCATCATTGGCGCGGGAGACATACTTTTTGGACTTCTTGTCCCATCGCATACGAGCTTTACTCGCATCAGCAAAGCCTTGAATCTCGTCGTTCACCAACGACATTTCTGCGGCTCTTGCTGCAGACATGAAGTTCGAGTTGCCGGCATCTCCTCCTTGGACACCGTATGCCTTTTCTTCGGCCATATTTTCCTTGGGCAGATATGACATGAAGAACTCGTCTGATCGCCAGTCGTCCTTTCCTGGCTTCTTTGACGTAGACTGTGAGATTGTCACTTCCAGCTCATCTGAGTCAGAATCGTAGTCGCCGACTGCTGGCTGCTGATCGTCCTCAGACTCTTCGTTGTCCTTTGGTGACTCGTCCACGGACTGCCGCATCGACGCAGGATGTTCATCGGCGGCCTTGTTCATTTGTTGTTTTTTCTTCTGTCGCTCGACAGTGACTCGCCTCTTCCGCATAATTTCTGCAGTCTCGCTGCCAGTGCCACGTCTGCCAATCTCGAAGACCGTTTCCGCCGGCCGGAAACCTTGTATCCTTTCGAGCATATCCTCTTTGGCTCTCATCGCATCATGCATATTGTCGTTGAACAGCATGTGGGTCTCCGCAAACCTTGGACTTGCAACCATTTCCTTGGCCCGGTGTACGCTCTGGTTACTGGCCTGATTTCGCGTCCTCTGATACTGCCGCTCGCCCTTTTCTGCCACGTTGAGTAGGTTGACAAGATCTTCGTCGTCGGCGAGCTGTTTGTTGACTAGCTCGACAGAAGACTCCAGTTGATATGGTGCCAAGCTTCCAACCACAAAGTCTTCAGCATAGTTGGGCTCATTGCTAGACCTCCCTACCACTAGTGGTTTGCCAAGAAACAGCTGTAAATCAATGAGATACGGCAGATCTACATGTCTGCACAGACTGTAAGCCCAACCTTTTCGACCAGCACGGGCCGTCCTCCCCACTCGATGTACGAAGATCTTTGGCTGGGAGGGAAAATCATAGTTGATGACGTGGTTTATGTGAGGCATGTCAACACCGCGAGCTGCGACATCAGTGACGACGAGGATCCGTGTTAGTCCGGCTCGAAAGTCTGCGATTTGCTCTTTACGGGCCGTCTGGTCAAGGTTGCCATAGACTGCAGCGGTCAGCACGATATTGGTAGGGAGTGCATACGGACTTACCATAGGATACAGGATAGCCTGCGGCACGAAGCAGACTGCTGAGGTACTCTACTCTGTGTTTCGTGGCCGCGAATATGATCGTAGACTCCTCCACTGGTGCATCTTTGGGGTTAGCATCGCCCCGCTTGCGCTTTTTGTTATTGTGAGACTTTTCCGCATTCTCCTTGGCCTGCTTTGCAGCCTCGGTTTGTCCGACTGGCACTTTGATGACGTTGTCCAAAAGGTGCAGTAGCGCTCCGTCTCGGTCGCCCGACTTGATGGTGAAGTAGGCGCTCTTCAGATCGGGTGAGATTTTGCTTTCAGCGTCGAGTCGGATCAGCTTAGGTTCCTGCAAGCCTGCTCGGGCGAATTCGACCAGAGACTTTGGAAGCGTCGCACTGAAAAGTAGTGTCTGTCGCGATGTGGGCAAGGCGACGAGGATTTCTGAAAGCTGAGCTGCAAATCCCATCTCAAAGAGGCGATCCGCCTCGTCGAAGACGATGTATTGTACCGAAGAGAGATCGAGACCCATCTCAACCTTTAGATGGAGAAATCGTCCGGGCGTCGCGATGATGATGTCTGGGTTCGTAGTCATGGAGCTGAACTCTACATGATTGTTAGTCAACGAAAAAGTTCCACGGCAGAGTAGACTCACGATCTTCGAGACTATCACCACCAACAAGGAGGATCGTTCTGAGGTCGGTTCCTCGTCCAAATTCTTTTACGACCTTCAGGGTCTGCAGGGCGAGCTCGCGCGAGGGCGACATGATGATTCCGCGCGCGCCAACCTTGGCAGAGTGTGTCTTGAGCTTTTCGATCATAGGAATAACGAAGGCGGCCGTCTTGCCTGAACCTGTGCGCGCCATGCCTACGTCGTCTCCCTGCAGGATGAGTGGAACGGCCTTGCGCTGAATCGGCGTCGGTATCTTGAAGCCCTTTTGTGTAATAGCCTTAAACAGGGCGCTGTTGAGACCCATAGCCTGAAAACCTCCACCTTTCTTGCCTTTGCCTGGTGCACTTGCAGACTTGCGGTTCGCAGCTGCCTGCTTCGCCGCAATGAAGGCCTCGTCGCCGGAGCCATCATCGCTGCCAATGTCAAGATCAAGCCCGAGATCTGCTCCCAGTCCCTTCTCTTGCTCCAGTCCCTCGCCGCCAGCGAGTGCGTCGAAGATGTCAAACTCGTTTTCGGACAGCGCCGGCGAGCTCGCGCGAGGAGCCATGGCAGTCGGCGGGTACGTAGGTGTCGAGGCGGCGTGCGATACTTGGCTGTGCCTGACGTCTGAAAGGTGCGAGCCCGAGGATTGAGAGCGCTGGAACTTTTCGGGGCACGGACCACTGCGTTGCAGGGATGCTGGTGGGCTAGCCTTCACGTGCCCCGCGATTTGCCAGACGCGTCCGACGCGTTTTGCTGCAGGCACTCGCAACACTGCCACACCTCATACTCCAACACACCAGAATGAGTACGATGCTTCATTCCTTCCCTTTGGTCAACTACGAGCTAATTCCTTCCCAGACTACGGCGGCTACGAAACATCGTACACCTCGTACGGTGCTGGCGGCGGCGGCGGCGGTGGGGGCTTCATACCCGGCGATGGAAGCCAGCAAAGTCCTGGCGGCAGACGCGACCACACACAAGACTCTCTCCGTCCTGTCACGATCAAGCAGCTACTAGACGCCCAGATGGAGCCAGGCAGCAATGATATCTTCAAGATTGACGGCTCACCCGTTTCGCAAGCAAGTCACCCTGCGCTTCACAGGTACTGGGACTAACGAATACCAGCTTACATTTGTCGGCCAAATACGCAACATCTCAACGCAAACGACAAATATAACCTACAGGCTCGACGACGGCACCGGCAGTATAGAAGCGAAGCAATGGCTCGACTCGGACAATGTTGATCAGACCAACCCAACCAAGGCCAAGCTGATCGAGGGTGCATACTGCAGAGCATGGGGCAAACTGAAGAGCTTCAACGACCGCAGATCCGTTGGCGCGCAGATCATTCGACCCGTCGAAGACATGAACGAAATCTCCTACCACCTCCTCGAAGCTACATCCGTACATCTATACTTTACTCGCGGACCTCCCGGCGGAGCGAACACGGGTACAGGGGCGGCTGCTGTCAATGGCGCAGGCCAGCAAGCTGGTGCAGGTACATATGGTGGATACGACTTGGCCGGCTACAATCAGGTCGCGAAGAGAGTATTCCAGCACTTGAGGGAGGCTCCTCAGACAAACGAGGGTCTGCACCAGATGGAGATTGCTGCCAAACTTGGTATCGACACTGCGGACGTGGCGAGGGCTGGCGACGACCTTCTGGCGGGTGGTTTAATCTACACGACTGTCGACGACCAGACCTGGGCCATCCTGGAGGCAGATTAAGTCCGAAAGCGATGAGGTGTAGGCACGGTCTCGCCATGCAGTGGCAGGAAGACCAACGAATGATTCGTGGCGAGTCGGATGCGGTAGCGCTCGTTGTGTGCTGGGAGTGTTATCCATCACGTACATGAAATTAGGGCATAATGGAATAGTTATGCTCTCCGCGAGTTTGTGGACAGGAACAAAATACAAGCCGCCACGATAGCTGTGGCTACCACGGTGAACACAACCTGAGTCTTCCACCCCGTCTGCACCAGTGCCTGTCGCCTACTGTATCTCGTGACTGTCTCAATGTAGTTCGCAAGCCCGGCCAACAGACAACACAACGACAGTATCCAGAAGACGATGCCTAGCGGCAGCGCGATCCTCTTCTCTGCAAAGTATCAGTCACTGGCTCCACGGTATTGGGGAAGGCACTGTAAAGAGGATGAGTACCTAATTTTGATGGCTTTGACTTGAGATGAAACGATAGCACGATGGCTACAGATACGATAGCCATATATACGCTCAGCTTCAACCATGAGAGGAATGCTACATCATCAGTCAGACGTACTAAGCGGTATCCAAGATGCCCGGGAACTTACTCCGCTCATTCGCCGCATGATCTCGAGCATCCGAAGATACATTATCGAACAACAGTACTCCAAAGAACGGCCTTTCTTTGAATACTGTACGATCGTAGTCGTTGTCCCTAACCTTCTTCAGCTCTATGACCAGCATGTGAAGCCATGTGGGACATACTGCTTCACTAAAATCGGCTTTCCGCCAAAGAAGTTGTAAAACGGTCGGTATGGTTCCTCGAGGATAGCTTCATCTGTATCGCCCATACGCGAGGGTGAGCGGAAATCCATGACAGCGACGAAATATAAATTAAGCTCAGCGAAAATCAAATGTCGAAAGACCGGTACCTTGAAAGCTGGTGTCCAAGTCCCCGCGGTCCCATCACGCAAGATCCGCTCCGCACAGACCACGTCGCGAATCTGGCAGGGCAGGTGAGGTCATTACCGAATCGAGCCCTGCATCACCAATCCTACCATCGCCTTCCCTCCCTCTACCTAGTTATCTCTTACACAAAAGACAAACCATCCAAACATGTCAAAACAGAAATCCCTCACCCTTTTCGGCGCCTCCAATCCCTGGTCCGCGGCAGACTGGACTTCCTCCGACGACCGCGTCCGCGGAGGCTCGTCGCAATCCTACTTGACCGTCACTCCTTCTTCCTCTTCCTCGCCTACAACAGCACAGTTCCACGGCACGCTGGACATCAAAACCCTCGGTGGCGCGGGGTTTGCGTCGCAGCGCACCGTTGGCGAAGACCGTACCTGGGATGTTAGTGCGTACGATGGCATCTTACTTGACTTGGGGAAGAGCGATGGGCAAAAATATACCCTTGTGATTAAGGATGAGTTGTTGGGACTGGATGAGGGGGGAAGAGAGAGGAGTACGGTTAGTTGGGAGTAAGTCTTGTATTTTTCTGTTTGGTAGGGATGGGGTGGGTGATTGGGGTTGGAAGGTGATTGCGGCTAACAATGTTGGTGTAGGTATGATTTCACCGAAGCAGATGCAGGAGGAGAGGGATTGTTCATCCCGTGGAGTAAGTTGAAGCCTACGTATAGAGGGAAGCCAAAGGATGATGCGGAGCCGTTGAAGTTGGGGAGTGTGAAGAGGTGGAGTATTATGAATAGGAGGTATGTTAACGTCATGTTGGTGTCAAGGTGCATGCTAATGATGAACAGCTTCTTTGGCGAGCAGGAAGGCGACTTTTCACTTACTATCAAGTCTATCAAAGCTGTTTCGCAATCCTCGGAGGATCTGGAAAGCGGTGTTGTAAGTGGGAGCAATGTAAGACGTGCGCTCCTTTAATCACTGGTGACCACTGACACGTGTGAACAGAGTAAGGAGGCTTGGTCGTGGAAGAATTCGAATCTTGTAGGTCTGGGCGTCATTTTGTCGACGACGTGGGCTATCTGCTTCGGCTTCTGCTGGTGGAAAGGCATAGACACGAGTCATATGACACTTTCCAGGTGGTGGAGGGTCACTGGTCGCAAAGGTTTTGGTGCGGCGTGAATGTGAAAAGTGGCATAAAGTGGCATCGATGGATGTCCATAGCCGCTATGTACAAGAGAAAGAATAAAGCCAAAATGGGGATGAGTGTATGAATACCTATCAAATCACACAAAGAAACCCGAAAGGGAATGTACTTTTCCAACGCCATCATGCCTCCATGGGAACGAGCCTGCCGGAGCTCGTTAGATGTGAAATGCTTATCAATTTGTAGCCCTCTCGCGTCACATCTGGAAGACCTTGAACACCCGACGCAATGATGTTGATGATATTTGGGCCTCCGCCAGGCTGGCAGAAAGGCCCTACTTCATCCGTCACCTTCCCGCTGCCGTCAATTTTGCCGCCAACGCAAGCCTAAATTCCTCTTGTCCGAGCTTGCTCACCGACCACTTCGGCGAATAAAGCGGTTTTGTTGAGATGGGAGGCATCTTGAGCACATTGAGCACGGCTAGCTTGTTGACCTTCTTTACCGCCAACGCATTCATCCAGACATGCGCATTTCGATACAAGCTCTCCGCGGCGATGGCTCCTCTACCTGATAGGCTCTGAAGCACGGAAACGTTGAGATAGAGCGCCTCGAGGTTCACGGCAGCCGCGAGTGGCAAGAAGATCGAGCTAAGAGTGTTGCGCACGATCGATGCAGGGCCGAGGTAGTGGTCGGGATGAGTTAGGTTGGAAGCGACGCCGAGCTTCCTAATGAGTGGTAGACGCTGCTGGAAGTGTATAAGGAAGGCGTAGAGGTGTGAGACGGCTTCGAAGGTGAAGATGTTGTTGCCATAGAAGATTGACGCTGCTTCACCGTTGATCTGTTTGCAGATCTGGAACAGGTTGATGGCGAAGGACATCTGTAGCTCGAATTTGCGAAAACTGTCGAAGCGCTTGTATGAAGTGCAAGGTTTTGTGATACTGCCTTTCTGCTGGTTTGGCAAGTCGTCTCTGTCGGGTGGGCCCGGTCGGGCTCGATACAAGCGCTTGACTATGCAGCGACCATCACGCTTGCTGACGTCTGCTTCGAACCTGAGGGAATGGTCGTCGTCGACGAGAGTATACGCATAGATAAGATTTCGGATCTCTCCTGGCAGCTTGAGGAACGGGAATGTGGTTGTGTCGACGTGGCCTATCGGACTGCTATTAGAAGTGGCGGAGATCTTCTTCTTGCAGTACAGCGTCTTTTTGGGAGCCTTTGGCTTCTTCACTCTAAGCGGAGTAATAGTCACGGCCTGATCAGACGTTCTTTAGCTAGCATTCTTGAAGCAAGGGCTGCAGAACATCGTACACTCCTGTAGCTCTGGGGCGGTATTCTATCCATGCTCTGCCGAGTGTTCGCAGACGCAGAGGTTATGTGGACTGGAGTCAAAGATTGGCCTTCGTAAGATTTGATATCGTTAAGAGAGGTTGTGGCTTGGTAACAAGGTACCTATAGGCAGTGGGGTCACTGGAGCTTTGATGTCGGGCTGCTGCCTAAACAGGTAAAGGCATTAGATTGTCGCACGGGTGATGTAAGTATTGACGCAGGTGAGAGAAATGGAGTCTTGAAGTCTAATCAAGTAAGGAAGACGCGCCTTGATCATTCCCACCGCAAGTTGCCAATAACACGGCGTATGTGATCAGCATTTAGCGCCTCGCAATTCCTCTTTGCGTCGTCCGGATGTCGCTCACCAAATAATTGTCGTCTCTCAGTGTCACAGTACTCCTTGTTTTCGTGCCACCTTTTCTGCCTCGCTTCTGCCTCTTTGATCAACTGTAGTAGAGGTCGTGGATTGCTTCCATTGCCGTGAATTTCAGTCTTGAGCGCTGTTTTGGCGAGTCGCTGCCAATCTTTAGGCTCAATCTCTATGTTGAAACCCATTGGACAATCAAGAGTACCGGTGTGAAGATGCTGATTTTCGGGACTGTTATCACCAATACGATAGGGTTTCTTCTGACCGCTTTCGTGTAGACGGTCAGCTTCCGCGTCGATCTCTAGGAGAACCTTGTGAAAGCGTTCTACAATCGCCTTACAGAGCGCAACGATCGACTGTACGTTCTGAATGGCGCTGAACGACTCCTTGGGGCACTGTGGGCAGTGTACGAGGTCAGAAAGCACGCCCATTGCCTTTCGTAGTGGGACGATGACTTGTGGGAAAGCAAAAGACGGAACCGACTGAAGTTCACTCAAGGTCAGGTACATTAGCGAGAGACATGTGCATGGACCAATGACCACCTCGATGGTGGCCTCGTCTGGAGGAGGTGCCATGGTCATGGAGTCGTCCCACAATGAGGGGTCAATCGGAGGCTCTGCAACAAGACTAGATCTTATTAAGACCGATAAGCGAGTGTTGAAGTGTGAGACGTACTCTATAGACGATATGGGTGATACTCCGAAGACGTTGGAGCCTAGCATGAGGTTTGGCAGCTGCGTTCTATCGTTGCTTCCGACACTTTCGACTGGATGGTTCGGATCATGAAATTGTGGCGGGGTGATTACACCAAAGTCATGGAAGACGTGTACTTCGGGGTGGCCAAAAGTTTTGCTATTCGCCTCCGTCAAGGTCAAGGCATTCTCATTGGCGTCACCCTCTCTCCTCCTCTTCCTAGGTCGGCCCATTGGCTTCTGTGGCGAAAACACGCATTCGATCTTTTCTCTTTTGCAGCGTGTGCAGTTCGGCTTGTCGCCAGAACACTTCAACTTCCGTGTCCCTGGCATATCTCAGCTGTTGCTCTGACAAAGAATATGCCTAGCAGGGTACTGACTGCACTCGTCGCAGGCCGCGTGGAGCCTCTCGCTCGACTGAATCTGCACCATCTGGAGCATGCTAGCAGCCAACATTCAAAAACAAGATATGGCGAAGTTGCGTGTTGTGGTGTTTGTCAGCTTACCAGCGTTGACCAGCCTGGATGTATTGAACGCCAAGGCCTTCGTAAGTTCGGTGGCCTGATTCACGTGATCACGGACAACCATGCAGTCCTCCAGCTGGGGCAGTTTGTTTACTTAGTGTACGGTTGAACAAGCATTGATGGATGGTCAGAGAATCCAAGGCTTGTTCAATAGTACAAACTACAAGATCAAGCTACTGCATGAAAACCATCACAATCTCGAAGTGAGATGTATATGTACGACCTTGAAGGTAATAGTTCACAGGCTATCTCGGACTTGCTGTGGGCTGTATGAGCAGACGTACATCAGAACATACCTTCCAGCGTGTAAATTACAGAGACAAAGTGTCTTCTGCCGATCATCCCATGTGTAAGAAATACTGCCGGATCGAGCTGTCCGCGGCCGTGCTCGCAGGTCCGCGTGCTTGCAGGTCAAGTGACCATGACTAGGGACCATGTACAGATTGCGATGAAGAAGAGTACAGTCTTCGAGGGCCAGAGCAGTCGTGGTACAACGACACAAACAATAGAGAAAGTGTCAATTGCACCAAGGCCTGCCAAGAGCAACACTGTGCCAACACTTCCACCCCGGATCAGCAGCCATCGCTCCGCAGCGTTGCAAGGCCTGCTGTCTGGGGCTGAGCCAGATCGATAGAGTGCAAAGAGTCATCCTGTGATCCGGCGCTGCGGCCTCGGAAACTGCAACGCATGCTTCACAGGGCGTGCACACCGCTCTTCACAGACGTGTAACGAAACAGCGCACGCGCAACGCAGCCCGTTCCTGTCTCTCCGTGCCGGGCAGCGGGCGAGAGATCGTGTTGCGCATCCGCGCAAATGCACATTGACGAGAAGGGCGGAGCAGCAGCACCGCCCTCCTTCCCCTGCGGAAAGCGAGGCCTCACTGCCGTCTTGGGCTAGGCTTCGTAATCAAGTCCACCGGTTCCAATATGCAGGTGCGCTCGGGCCACCGTGTTTCGACCGCGCCCTATCGGTGCCGCCCACCAGCTGATGCCTGGACTCGCGACGGGCAGTCGTGACCGAGGCGCGCATTCGCGGAAGCGCGCGGAAGACGAAGAAAACACGCATTTTCACGCGTTCGACGGCAGAGGCGCGTGGCCGAGGATGGGTATGTTGTGAAGGAGTCGCAGGAGGCATACTGCGCAGACGAGGGACTGATGAGGGATATCTGTGCGAGGGCTGATGCTAGCGCTGATGCTTGGGGCGCGCGCGCGTCTCCCATTGGCCGCCTGCTCCTGCACGCTCTGTGAGTCACTCTTTCCTCTTGGCGGCTCGCTTCGTGCGGCGACTTTAAATCCCCCACATTGCCCACCTCGCTGCCTGATTTCCTTCCATCCATCTCGCCTCCACCACAAAGAAACACAAAAGACAGTCACGACCATGGCTGCCTTCTAGCTTTCTTGCGCGTCTCTCAGTCGACTCACCGCCGACCCCTTGGATCCAACAGTAACACCGTCCCAACCCACTTCCTCCACCACTTCAGAGCCTTCCTTTTTGGAACCTCTGAACTTCAGCACCGCCTCGCGCAGCTTTAGTTCGCCGTCTCCCCCCAGTCGACTTCCCGTCGTCACCACGGCTTCTCCCCAGCAACCATGGCTTTCTTCACCAGCTCCCCAAGCCCATCGGCACCCACTGAATACGACCCAAACATTCGCACACCCTCAGACGGACTTCGTGCTCTACGACCAACCAGCTCAGGTCTCCCAGCGGCCTCAGCGAGCACCGAGCGCTCCTCAGCCTGGGCATACGTTTAACAACGGCCAGCACTTCTACGCAAATTCTGCCCCATCATCAACCACAGAATTCCAGCAGCCCCCGTTACGCCAATACCCTCCGGTACCACTGTTCTCCAGCACTAGCAACAACATTTCTCAGCAACAACAAAACGTCGCAAACATGGCAGGTACGGTTCGCGCTACCCGCAACTGTGATCGCAGGCTCACCCTCCTTGCAGACCTCAACAGCAACAACTCGTTTGACTCAGGCGCAAGCCTGATGCCCGGCTTCCAGGCCGGTGCCTTCAACTTGGATCAGGTGTCGGCCTTCACGGCCATCAACGACCACTCGGCTGCTGCCGGGTCCACTCGCACCGTGTCTCCCAAGGACATCTTTGCTGATGCTTTCGGGTCTGCGCCCCCGTCTACGGCGTTTACAAACTTGACTTCGCCCGATATCAACGACTCACCTTTCCTGCACACCGACAGCTACAACTGCTCGCCCATGTTCCAGAATGAGCCTACCATGGCCAACAACGATTGGTACTCCTTATTCCCAGAGGAGGAGATCAAGACTGCTGAGCCCGACTTTTCGGCTGCAGCCATCACTCTGTCCATGGAGCGCACCATTAGCAGCCAGTCTATGGAGCGATCGGAGTCGTCTAGCACCGGATCACCTCTTGTTCTTGACAGCTCCTTCCGCAGGAAGTCGTCTGTCACCAACTCACCTGCAACCAATGGTGTCAGCAAGTCTCGTCGTCGCAAGGGTCCCCTCCCTGCCATTTCCGTCGACCCTTCCGATAAGATTGCGTTGAAGCGAGCGCGCAACACTCTTGCAGCTCGTGAGTCTCGACAGAGGAAGTTTGATCACGTCGCCGAACTCGAGAAGCGCAACGCTGACCTCGAGGCGGAGCTTGAGAAGTGGAAGAATATTGCTTTTGCTCAGGGTTACAACGGATCCTGAATGTCCCCGTATTTCGATTATGGTCCCCGGTGGTCGTAAGGAGCTGGTGAAGAGACCAGCTTTGCCTTTCGGCAAAAGTGTTTCCTTTCATGTTATTGTTGCTTTCCTTCTTCCGCTGACCTCTCCTTCACTGGATGCGAGGAAGTGGTGTCGCGATTCTTTGACCTTCATGTTTCCCGGCCGGTGTGCAGTCTCCCCTCTGGTTGATTGACTCCTCCTGGTTCGGTTGCTAATGTGCTCTTCATTCCTTGCGGTGCGCTTGAATTGTTCTGCGTGGTGGTTAGTTCTAGCGTTACTTCCATACTGAAGTCGCTGAGATAGTCTCCTTATATATACCTGATTGACATGACAAACATGACTCCCTTGCAGCGTGACTCTTCAGTTGGTCCGTGACTAGCCGCCGCCTAGACATGACTGGTCCACTGATGACTGGCGATGGCTCATTCGGTGGCGTACTGTTATAGGCCTGTTTCTATCTAACATGGTCCAGCCTTGAGGTCCTCGTGCGCCCAACAGCTGTCACGTCAAATTCTTCAAGGCGTGAATGCATCAGCGATCACCAGGCTGCAGGGTGCGCAAGTGAGTCTGGCAGCTTTCAGCATGGTCGCCGGTCCCAGCTTCTTAGAATTCCAACGTGCCGATATCACGAAGTGTGTCCTGCCACGTGCCGTTCGCTTCCGAGCTTGTCTTGTCCGCTGTATTGCAGGACAACCCTGACTTGTCATGTAGTTTTGAGACTCTCGGCTACAGGCGGGGTACGGTGTTCATGTGTCAGAGACTTGGAAAATGCAGCGCAAGCCCATCTCATTACGACTTTACGCAGAGACGACAATTGCACAGGGTTGCGGTTTTTGAGATGCTTGCTATGGTAGCTGAGAATCTGTCTTGCAGCCACAAATGGACGTCTGAACATGTTTAGACACCACCTGCACTTTACTACCACCGGTGGTACCAGTTCGATGGAAGGCGTGAAGCAATGACCTTTTCCGTGGCTACCGATTACATACAAATCGCCCAGTCACCACCACCTCCTCGCCTGCGCTTTCAACCACTGTCGCAGCTTACTTCACGTCAGAGCTGCTTGCTACGGTCCAGAGAGGCTTGAGCGTGGGTACAGCTTCCTCTAGCTTCTTGGGACCGGCCGCCTGCTTCTTCAGCGTCTTGTGATCACCGCTGATTTTGGCGCCTGAGAGCTGCTGAATGTACACGAGCAACGTGTCGTGATGAAGAGGTTTCAGCTTCAAATCGGCAGCGACGGGGTCGTCCACAGGATAGAGCTTGCCCTCGTGCAGCACATAGTCACCGAGTGTGCGTTGAGCCTCGTCTCCTTCCTCATCTCCCTCACTCTTGCCCCAGATATCAAGATTCAACTGCGTCCAAAGCGCCGGTGGGCTCTTTAGAATTAGATTTGCCTCTTATTGTGTGTTGAACAAGTCTTCGGTGGTGAGGCTGATGTGACGATCCCAACTTGATGGGTTCCCGCGTCGTGTGGTCCTCCCCAGTGCCTGGTCGCGCATCTGTTGTTTGGTGCTGGCTCGAATTCGATCATTGTTCGGCACAAATACGAAGATTGGGCCCGGAATAAGACACCAGAAACGAACATATCAGGATGTTTGCTTTTCCTTGCTCGTTGTTGAAGTCGGCAATCAAGGCTTTGTGCTCTTTCTGTGTGAGGTCTACCCGGAGCGGGCGGGCGTCGATACGGCACAAACGCAAAATATCCTCTTGCACTACTTCGCCTCTTCGTGCGCCGAAGGGTTTGTTCGAGGGGTCAATTGTTGCCTACGTGATGGAATGGATGCGTGGGGTGCTTTGAAGCGTGTTTGTCACAAATGACTACAGTTATTTACATACAACATGGTTATGGATAAGCAAATGTTTCGAGGAAAGACCAAAAAGACCGAAGATGACTGGAGAAAATGATAGAGCAGACCTAGAAAGCGAAAGAGTTGAGAGATCTGAACCATGCTTGAGATAAATGGAAAACGGC